>Ga0164295_10001174_pt1 | contig 21737 bp, 18 predicted proteins | sample GEODES006metaG_FD_111798 | JGI IMG/M metagenome (GOLD analysis project Ga0164295, IMG submission 111798) | Oligotrophic lake water microbial communities from Sparkling Lake, Wisconsin, USA - GEODES006 metaG | ecosystem: Environmental > Aquatic > Freshwater > Lake | place: USA: Sparkling Lake... | reverse complement strand
CATTTATAAGTGCTTTGGTGACCACATTGATCGTTCCAACACCATCAGCAAAGCTTTTGCGGCTTTTGTTGAGCAATTCAAGGCCTGTAGGATTCAGGGTGCTCCAGATCCCCGTATCTTTGCCAGCGTTAGAGCCTGGACCCGTGAGTGTGCTTGTGAAGGCCATCTCACTATCGGCGTTGATGTAGACATCGCTAAAAGCATTGAAAAGAATGCTTTCGGCTCCCGGAGCAAAATCGCCCTTCGCGACGACTTTTTTCAAGGGCATTTGGCTGGTGATCGGCTTGACGAGATACACGGAGCCAACATTGAAACCTGCTGTAGAATCTTTGGAGGCAGCGATGATGGCTGTTTCACCCAAGAGGGCAACCGATGAGCCAAAAGCTTGAGCGGTGTTTTGCGGAGCCGGGATTTTCATCAACTCCGTGGTGCTGGAGCTATGAAGGTCAAAAATGTAGGCTGCGCCCTGATTCGTGTTTTTGCCGGGAGCACCAATGATGATGAGACCGCTTTGAGTGCTGCTGATGCTGCTGCCGAATAGATCACCTACCGCGCTGTCGCTTGGAGCCAGAGTGGTTTCTGCACCTGTGAGTAGATTATAAGTCACCACCTTGCCTGTGGTTGAGCTTGCTGTAGTGGTTGCTGACAGGATCACCAGTCCCTTAGCAAGGGCAACGGCGGAACCTGCAGTGTCACCTGCGACCCCACCTGTTGGGGTAAATCGCTTGAGGAGTGCGCCCGTCGTCATATCAAATCCTAGAAAGCCTCCTGTTTTAACCGTTAATTCATTGCTCATATTGGGGGAGCCAACAATCCCGATATTGCCCTCAACCGCGACGCTGCTGCCAAACCCATCAGCTGCTAAACCCGAGATGTCCGTCAATTTGATCGGAGGAATGTCTGATTTGGTATAATCGTAAATGTAGGCGCTTCCTTTGCCTGCATCATCTGCTGGGCTGCCAATAAGGAGGCGAGAACCAAAAATGGCCAGAGATGTGCCAAATTGATCACCTGGCGCACCATTTTCTCCTACATCGGTCGGGAGAATGATGGTCGTGATCACTTTGCCTGTATTGGCATTAAAAACATAGACGCTGCCAGTCGTGGCATTGCTAAAGTCGGGCGCTCCCACCGCTATCACGTCTCCTGAGATCGCGCAGCTTTGACCCAAGCGGATATTGTTCGCTGTAGCAACTGGGTAGGTAAGCTTGCGAACCCAGAGTCCTGTCACTGCGTTAAAGACTTGAACGGAGCCTTGATCTTGCGCACCCTCATCTGCCAAGGGAGTTCCTACGACAATCCATTTTTCAGAGACGGCAAGCGTGCCATGGCCATTGCCCATTTCATAGTTGGCAGGGTTCGTTGGTTGGTTCCATTTGCCGAAGAGTTTTTGGGTGCTCAGGTCAACGGCAGAGACCTCTAAGGATAAGGAAAGCGCAAGGCCTGATAACAGAAAGGCTAAGGATCGTTTCTTCGAGGGCGTGGCTAGGTTAGTTGAAAAGAGTGTTTTCATGGCTAAGTGGGGGTAAATCTGGCTGGCTATTTTCTAAAATGGCAATTTAGCACATCATCGATCATCTCAGGCGGATTCAATTTTACAAGAAATAAAGAAATCCAGATCAAACTTCAAGAAGGGGCCTCACATTGCGGAAGCTAACGGTAAGTGGATGCAGCGGCTTAAGGAGGTGGACTTGGTGCAATCGGCGAACCACCTCGCTGCGATTTCCACTTTCCGAAACTCAGAATCCTATCGTCAGACTAAATTTCCTCTTTGCACAGGCCTAAAGTCCGCTATCCTGTGCGCCCCCTTTCTCCCCTGATGCCCGATCCTAAAAACATTCTCCGACTTGGTCTGCCCAGTGGCAGTCTCCAGGAGCCGACGCTGGAACTCTTTAAGCGTGCGGGTTTTCACATCGTGGTTCCTTCCCGCTCCTATCGTCCAACCGTGGATGACGCTGATTTGGAACTGCGTTTGCTGCGCGCTCAGGAAATTGGTCGTTATGTGGACCATGGTTTTCTTGATTGTGGTATTACAGGTCGTGACTGGATTGCTGAAAATAATGCGGATGTTGAGGTCCTCACGGACATGCGGTATTCGAAAGCCACCTCCATGCCGACGCGCTGGGTGCTTGTGGTGCCGAATGATTCTCCGATTCATTCAGTGAAAGATCTGCAAGGTAAGCGCATTGCTACGGAAGCGGTCGACATGACGAAGGCTTACCTTGCTAAAAATGGTGTCCAAGCTGAAGTTGAATTTAGTTGGGGCGCTACCGAAGTAAAAGTGCCTGAGTTGGTGGATGCCATTGTGGACATCACCGAAACTGGCAGCTCGCTACGCGCGAACAAGTTGCGCATCGTGGATACGCTCATGGAGAGTTATCCGCAGTTTGTCTCCAGCAAGTCGGCTTTTCAGGATCCTTGGAAGCGGCAGAAAATGGAGACATTGGTTCTTTTACTCAAAGGCGCATTGGAGGCTCGTGACAAGGTCGGCCTCAAGATGAATGTGCCTGCGAAAGCCTTGCAGGAAGTCGTCGCCACTCTTCCGAGTGAGCGTTCACCCACTGTCTCCCAGCTTGCTTCGCAGGACTGGGTAGCCGTCGAGACGGTCATTGCGGAATCCGTCGTGCGGGAGATTATCCCGCGGCTAAAATCACTCGGTGCCGAAGGCATCGTGGAGTATCCGCTGAACAAAGTCATTCCTTAACCGGAAGAAAAAAGAAAACAAGAGAACAACCACTATGGGATCACTTAAAAAGCGCAGAAAGACGAAGATCAATAAGCACAAGCGTAAGAAACGCATGCGCGCTAACCGTCACAAGAAGCGTTTGCGCTATAAATCATAGTCGTTAGTCTCGGCTCTATGATTCGTTTCCGTTTAGCGAAGAGAAAACCTCGACTCGCTTACGGAAACGCATGTTTCGAAATGTGGTGCAGCCTTCTGGGGTGCACCCTTTTCTTTTTGTCTGTGGCACTCTCTCAGGGGCAACAACTGCTCCCGCGACCATTACCTGTGCTCAGGCCTAACGCGGCGGTAATCTCTGGTCAAGTTCTGGCGGCAGGATCTGCGGCAAGCCATAGAAATGAACGGCAAGCCGTCCGAGCTGATCTCTCCTTGCCTGGAATTTCTAGGAAGCTGCCTGCAGACCTTCAGATTCAGGCTGGCGCTGAAAAACTGGCTGAGGCGTTGGCGCATTATTCCATGGCGCTGCAATTGGAGAAATTAGGTCAGATGCGTGAGGCTCTGGCACATTTCCTGGCAGTTTTAGAATTGGACCCTGCCAACCCTGAACTAGCTGCCCATACAGCCGAGTTGGTTTACCATTACCAAGGGCGGGCGGAGGCCGTGGCCTTGCTGAATAAGGCCCTCTCTTTGAGTCCTCATCAACCTGCAGCCTATCTTAATTTGGTTAGGTTTCTTACCACCTACACCGCAGAGGATGCTTTTGAGGTTGATCGTGCTAAGCAGGTCTTGGAGGATGTCATCAAACGTTTCCCGACTCGCTCTGATGTCTATGCCTTTGCTAGCCTGAGTTATCTGAGCCGGAACATGCGGGCGGATGCAGTGGCCGTCATGGACCAGGCGCTGAAGCAGGCCATCACCAGTTCTGCATTCTGGATGGAGGTCGGAAGGGCTGCGCAACAGGTCTGGCCGCTGGCACAGACGGAGAATCAGATCGAGCACCTGCGCCGAGTTAATGTCTTTTTTGATAAGGCACTAGCTCTAACTCCAACAGGAAAAAAGGGGGAGGCTGCTCGTCTGGAGGTAGCTCAGTTTTTCTTGCTTAGCAATCAACTGGATCGCGCAAGAATCCTCTGTGAGCAGTTGAGGTTGCAGACGAGCAATTTACAGGCGCGTAAGTTGCTTTATCGCCTGTATGAATCTGCTGAAGAAAAGGATAAGTCCTTGGATGTACTAGAAAAGATCGTTGCCGAAGTTCCTAATGACGTGGAGCAGCGGCGACTTTTAGTCAATGCTTACATGCTCCGTGAGATGCCCGCGAGAGCTGTGCCTCACCTCGAGGCGGCAATTCAGCTGGGTGGTGGTGAGGTGAGTGATTATCAGGAATTGGGCGATCTTCTGCTGAAGTCCCAGCTATATGAACGGCTCATTCAGCTCAGTGCGCGCAGTGTGAAGTTGTATCCTAATGTGCCAATGTTTCATGTGCAGGCTGCCTTAGCCCAGAGGGCTTTATTGCGTTGGGAGAAGGCGATTCAGTCCTTTGAGCGGGCCCATATAATGGTAGAGAATAGTCAGTCTGAGTTGGTCAATCATCGTTTCTATTTCCAATACGGACTGACTCTGGAGAGGGCAGGACGCTCGGATGATGCAGGCAAGATGTTTGAAAAAGCTATTTACCTCACTCCGAAAGAAGAGATCGAAGATGCGGCCAATACCATGAATTACCTCGGCTTTATGTGGTTGGATCAGGAGAAATACCTCGATAAAGCAGGCGAGTTGATCCGCAAAGCCAACGAACTCAAGCCGGACAATGCTGCGTATATCGATAGCCTTGGTTGGTGGTATTTCAAAAAAGGCGACTACTCAAAGGCACTCAAAGAGCTTCAACGTGCTCTTGGTCTAATCAAAGTATTGGAATCTGAAGATGCCGAGATCGTCGAGCATATTGCTCAGACCTACTTAAAGATGAATGACTTGGAAAAGGCGCGTGAATCCTTTGAGCAAGCCAGTTCCCTGCAGCCCAAGGATCCGAAGTTGTTAAAGCGTCTTAAAAAGGGGTTAGAGCAGACGGTTAAGCCTTAATCGTCCGCAGTTTCACCCAGACTGATGATTTCGCTTTCGTCACTATCCTGCCGAGCCATGTGAGTTTCCCGATGAACGTAATAATCGGCCAAAATATCATCCAACTCCAGGAGGCTGCCGATGTGGGTGAAGCGGCCACGGAGGTATTTTCCAGCGGGGATGCTGCGGGTGTAACTCATCAATCGTGAGCGCATGGATCGGATTACTTCAAACTCACCACCGCGAGTGCTGCGGGCAATGGCCATTTGACAATGACGGCGCATCAGGGCGAAACGCTGCTCGATGGTGGCAGGTTCGGCGTGGGTGCCTGTTTTAAGATAGTGCTTCGCTTCTTGGAATACCCAGGGATTGGCCATGGCAGCACGTCCGATCATCACACCTCGCACATTCGTTTGCGCACGGCGGACTTCGATATCGGTGCCGTTGGAAATGTCGCCATTGCCAATGACGGGAATTTTTACTGCATCCGCCACCTGGGCGATGACGTCCCAGTCAGCCAAACCGCTGTAACCTTGAGCGCGTGTGCGGCCATGAACCGTGATGGCTTGAATGCCTGTGTCCTCGAGAAGTTTAGCCACGGTGACGGCATTGATCGTCTGGGCATCCCAGCCGATGCGCATTTTGGCGGTGACTGGGATTGGCACAGACTTCACCACATCTCTTGCCACGCTGGTCAGTAGTGGGCAGTCTTTAAGCAAAGAAGAACCGCCATTTTTTGAGACCACTTTATTGACTGGGCAGCCGAAGTTGATGTCGATAAAATCAGGCTGCTTCCAATCAATGATCTTCCGCGCAGCCTCGCCCATACGGATGCCGTCTGCCCCAAAAAGCTGCACCCCCAGCGGGCGCTGGGCTTCATCAAAGTCCGTGTAGTGACGCGTTCGGTCATCACGCTGCATGATGCCCTCGGCTGACACAAATTCGGTGACAACAACATCGGCTCCGAGCTCTTTGCAAAGGGAACGAAAGACCATGTCCGTCACTCCCGCCATCGGGGCGAGGTAGAGTGGGAAGGTGTCATTGTGAAACCAAGGCAGCATTCTGCATTCATAACCGCACTTTCCGGTCATGGCAAGGATGGTGCACTTGACCAGACCGCTGGTATCAGCGAAGAAAGTTCATGATCCAAGTCGAAACCGTTGGTACACAAATCTCCGTTTGGGGCGAAGGCCCTATTTGGCATCAAGATCGTCTGCTCTATGTGGACATTGAGTCCCATAAGATTCACTCTTTTACTCCTTCGACAGGGGCTGAAAAAATTTGGGATGTCGGCCAACGTGTCGGCGTTGTCGTGCCGCGGGCTTCGGGCGGGCTCGTCTGGGCAGGGGATACCGGTTTTCATTTCCTGGATGAAACCAGTGGTCTCAGCACCTTCATTGGTGATCCAGAACCAGATCTTCTAAATAACCGCTTCAATGATGGTAAATGTGACCCTGCAGGCCGTTTCTGGGCTGGTAGCATTTGTTTAAACAAGCGCCAAGAGGCCGCTCTTTATTGCCTCCATGAGGATCTGAGTATCGAAAAGAAATTTAGCCCTGTCACGAATTCCAATGGCATCGTCTGGACGCGTGATGGTCGCACGATGTTCTATATCGATACGCCGAGTAAGAAAATCCGTGCCTTTGATTTTGATGTCACTTCCAGCGCTATTTCTAACGAGCGCGTTGTTTGGGATACTTCCGACGACGCGACCAGCCCAGATGGTATGACCATTGACAGTGAAGATCGGCTCTGGGTCGCTTTCTGCCACGGTGGCAAAGTCATCTGTTATGATCCCGCCTCACGTAGCGTGCAGCAGCAGATCGACTTTCCGTGCATCGAGACCACAGCTTGCGCTTTTGGTGGAGCTGATCTCGGGGATCTGTATGTCACCACAGGTCTGAAGCCGGGCCTTTATGAGCCGCACGCTGGTCGCTTGTTTGTCTGCCGGCCTGGAGCGCAAGGTGTGCCTGCGGCGACTTTTTTGGGGTGATTGATCCGCTTACAGGGAAGTCTTCTGGGCTACACTTCCGTGTTTAATCAGATGCGGGTGCCTGCATTGTCTCTTGCTTTCCTCTGCGAACTGCTTAAACACCCCCGCTCTATGGCATCCACCCCCGTCATCAACCTCCGTAAAGGCCACGCTGTCCGTCATAACAACGAAGTGTGTGTCGTCTCCGCTTTCGAACTGAAAACTCCACCTCGTATGGCATCCTTCGTTCAGATGTCAGTCAAGGCTCTGAGCACAGGCAAAGTTTACAACCTCCGCATGACCTCCAATGAGTCGCTGGAGTCTGTGAATCTTAATCGTGAGCCCCATGAGTATAGCTATAAGGATGGCAGTGACTATCACTTCATGCACCCTGAGACTTTTGAAGACGTCGTTCTCATGGCTGATCAGATCGGTGATGCTAAAAACTACCTCATCGAAGGTCAGAAGTACACGGTTCAATTGGCAGATGACATCGTCGTCGGCATTGAGCTGCCACCTTCTGTCGTCATGGCTGTCGCTGAGGCCCCAGAAGGCGTCAAGGGTGACAGCGCGAACAATGTTTACAAAGCAGCCGTAATGGAAACTGGACTTATCGTTCAAGTCCCACTCTTCATTGGTCCTGGTGATAAAATCACCGTCAAGACAGAAGACAATAGTTACCTCGGGCGCTCAAACTAAGCTTCATTCAATCAACAATTAACCCGTGCCCGCCTAGGTGGGTTCGGTTTTTTTGTGTTTTCAGAAACGCTGAATTCTTTATTTCCCAATCGCGTAAACACGGAAGCCAATCTGCCGAAGAGTTGCGTGATCGAGGATGTTACGGCCATCAAAGAGGAAGGCTGGCTTGAACATCTTCCCGTGGATCTGCTGCCAGTCGAGTTGGCGGAATTGCTCCCATTCTGTAAGAATCGCAATGCCGTGAGCACGGTCAGCTGCGGTTAAGGCATCGGTGCTAAAGCTAAGATGACGGTCGAGTGTTTCCGTGGGAACGCCCAAATAGGTCAATTCCTCTCGAATCTTGCTGAGTGGCACTTGAGGGTCATGCACGACGACATTGGCCTGCTCTAAGACGAGGTCGCGGACGACATAGATCGCAGCGGATTCACGTGTGTCATTGGTGTCTTTTTTGAAGGCAAAACCAAAGACAGCGATCTTCTTGCCTGAGACAGTATTAAACAGGGTCTGCACGATGTGGCGGGCAAAACGTGTCTTTTGCCAGTCGTTCATTTTGATGACCTGGTCCCAGTAGGCGGCGACTTCAGGAAGACCAAAGTGCTCACAAAGGTAAGTGAGGTTGAGCACATCTTTTTGGAAACAAGAACCGCCAAAGCCAACTGAAGCCTTGAGGAACTTCGGACCGATGCGTGAGTCCGTGCCGATAGCACGGGCGACTTCATCGACATCTGCTCCAGTGCGCTCACAGAGGGCGGAGACGGCATTGATGGAAGAGATACGCTGAGCTAGGAAGGCGTTGGCAACGAGCTTGGAAAGCTCAGAGGACCAGAGATTGGTGGTGAGGATGCGCTCACGGGGAATCCAGCGTGCATAAATGCTCACAAGGGTCTCAATAGCAGCCTGTCCTCCAGGCGTGCTTTCACCACCGATCAGAATGCGGTCAGGCTTTTCGAGGTCGGCGATGGCTGTGCCCTCGGCAAGGAACTCTGGATTGGACAGAATCTGGAATTTGCCATTCGGAGAATTTGCCTCAAGAACCGTCTTTAACGCTTCAGCTGTTTTGACTGGGATGGTGGACTTCTCCACCACGATCTTTGGCCCATCGGAGACTTCGGCAATGGTGCGTGCAGCTAGTTCGATGAAACGCAGATCCGCAGCACGGCCAGCGCCAGCACCATAAGTTTTCGTGGGCGTGCCGACTGAGACAAAGATGATGTCCGCGGCTCGAATGGCTGCCTTGACATCGGTGCTGAAGAAAAGGTTGCGCCCTCTTGCGGCCCTTACGACTTCATCTAAACCGGGCTCATAAACAGGCAGTACATCCGAGTTCCAGCCTGCGATGCGTGTTTCATTGAGGTCGCACACCGTGACCTGAATATCGGTACATTTATAGGCGATCATCGCCATGGTTGGGCCGCCGACATAGCCGGCTCCGAGACAACAGATTTTCATGAGGAAAGGAGAATGTGAAGGAAGTGGTAAAGACCTTATTCAGTGCAGACGGTTAAGTCTCTCAAAAGGAGGGAGAGCTGAATGTCTTTAGATTCTTGGTGACTTAACGTAGGCCAGAACTTTTTGATCGTCATCACCAGCGGCCCAGACGACGCGTAGGAAGTCAGCGGGATGGATGTCGTATTTGGCCAGAAAGGCGCGGTCACCACCACAGCCAAACATCATATCAGGATGCATTTCACCACGTAGTTTTGCGCGGGCTTTGCCGAGGATACGGGGAAGCCAGACGATCCCGTCTAGCTCGGCCGTTTTGGCAGGCAGCTCAGCAGGTGTAACGATTTTAAGGCTGGACACCCCATGTTGGATAGTCAGGAAGTAATCCCGGCGGACGGCAGCAATGAGCAGTGCAGCAATAGCCGTCGGGTCTTCACCTCCGGAGCTGACGTTATCATCGACAAAGTCAAAGAACTCGCGCTCGCGGCAACCAATGGCTTTGAGAAAGTCCTGATCTTCGTCGCTAAACCATGCTTCGAAGTCGTGATTGCCTTCGTCCATCTCATCAACGCAAGCGTCGAAAAGTTCAACAAAGTAGGAGTCCCAGGTGTAGTTTGGCATAAGCTTGAGTGGATTGAGCGGTTATTTAACAAGGGTTTCATAGAGCGCCTTGGTGCGCTCTGCAATGCTGGTCCAGCTGAAACGCTCGACGGCACGTTTGCGTCCGGCCAATCCCATCCGACGGCATTTTTCGGGATCTGCCATGAGCCGGTTGATGCCTTCTGCGAGATCTTTGGCAAAGCGCGCTGGGTCAGTGGCCTCAAAGGGGCTGACCGTCTGCTGATCGAGTGGCACAAGAATTCCGGTTTCATTGGACACGACGACTTCCTTAATGCCGCCGACCGCACTGGCGACGACGGCCGTTTCACAGGCCATGGCTTCGAGATTGATGATGCCAAAAGGTTCATAAATGGACGGGCAGCAAAAGACGCTGGCATGAGAATACATGGCGATCTTTTCCTGCACTGGTAGCATGGACTGAATCCAGACAATGCCTCCACGTTTGGCCTGAGTGGCGGCCACAGCAGCCTCCATCTCTGCAAGAATTTCAGGTGTATCTGGTGCGCCTGCGCAGAGCACGATCTGGAAGCCTGGGTCCATCTGCTCAATGGCACGCACGAGGTGGATGATGCCCTTCTGGCGTGTGATACGCCCAACAAAAAGAACGAAGGGAATGTCGGGATTGACCCCATGCTTGCTTAGAACGTCGGGAGCTTCGATGCGGTGGTATTCATCCGGGTCGATGCCGTTGTGGATGACGTGGATCTTGTGAGGATCGACGTGGAAGAGGCGGGAGATATCCACCTTGGTTTCTTCAGAGACAGCTATGACCGCATCAGCCATTTCGATGGCGGTCGTTTCCAGCCAGCAGGTGAAGTCGTAACCACCACCCAGCTGCTCACGCTTCCACGGGCGCAGAGGCTCTAGCGAATGCACGGTGAGAACCATGGGAATGCCGTAGTTGAGCTTGGCCAGGATACCACCAAAATGGGCATACCAAGTGTGAAGGTGCACGACATTGGCATCAATGTGGCGGGTATTGAAGTCGAGATTGCGCTGCACTGCGCCAAAGACCGATTTTAAATTGGTGGGGCTGGTCCAGGCAGAGTTATCGAGACCTGTTCCATGAACGGAAATGCCACCTTGCTCGCCTTCTTGGTCGCCAAAGCAACGCACTTCTATTTCCATCAGCTTGGCCAGCTCTCGCGTCAAGTATTCGACATGTACACCGGCACCGCCGTAAATGTAAGGTGGAAATTCGTTGGTCAGAAAAAGAGACTTCATAGACTGTCTGTTCCTATGGGGATGCCGAGACAATTGGCAAGCAAAAGACTTGAGACATGATTCCTCCGTTAGAGTGATTTCGTCCTTGATGCAGCGGCTGGATGGTCTTGGGTGCAGGACATGATTCCTCTCGAAGACTTTTTTAATGATGTACTCGGTAAAGCACAGCGCGGACTTGGCCTGACGAATGAAGCTTTGGCTGAAAAATCTAATTTGAGCGTGGAGCAGGTTTTGGCTGCAAAAGAAGGTGCCAAGGATGTGGCTACGCTTCTCAAGATGGCTCCAGTGCTGGGCTTGCATGGTCCGGCTCTTGTCACCATGGCTGAAGGCGGTTGGTATCCGCAGCCTGTGCAAATAGCGGGACTGGCGCAGTGCAATACAACCTACCATGACATGACGGTGAATGCTTACCTGCTGTGGGATCCTGCAACTCTGGAAGCTGTGGCCTTTGACACGGGGGCGACGGCAGAACCCATGGTCGCTAAAATCAAAGAACTCGGGCTGAAGCTGAAAATCCTTTTCCTTACCCACACCCATCCAGATCATGTGGCAGACATTGAATCATTGGCGGCTCCATGGGTGCTGATCAGTGATCGCGAGCCTCTAGCAGCGGCGCAAAATTTCATGGTGGGCGAAACCTGGCAGGTGGGTGGTCTAACGATCGAGTCACGCTCGACTTGGGGGCACTCAAAGGGTGGCACAACCTTTGTGGTGCGCGGACTGGCACAACCTGTAGCCGTTGTCGGAGATGCTTTGTTTTCTAGCTCCATGGGAGGTGGCGCTGTTTCCTTTGTGGATGCCCTAGCGACGAATCGGCAAGAGATTTTCTCTTTGCCGGATGAGACCGTCATTGCGCCTGGCCATGGTCCCATGACAACTCTGGCTGAGGAAAAGGTACACAATCCTTTTTATCCTGAGTTTAAGTAAGTCAGGGCGCGAAGCGCACTTCGACGCCTTTCAGACTGGCAGCGATCTTCAATCCTTCCGCTTGGCCTAAAACGCACATGGCAGTGGCCAAGGCATCGCTTGTCGTGCAGTTTGGCGCGATGACGGAGCAGGCGATGGGTGTCGTCAGGCCGAAACCCGTGTGTGGAGAGATGATGTGAGAAAATCGCTGACCACCGATTTCAATAAACTGGTAAAGATCTCCGGAGGTGGACACGGCTTGTTGATTCAAGGTGATCATGGTTTCATGTTGGGCATCTGCGCGCAGCGTGATTGGCCAAGCGTGCTTTCCAGGTGGGGCATTGCTGACAGCGGTATCGCCACCCGCCTGAACAACGGCCCGAGTGATGCCATATTCCTTTAAGATACGCTGGCATTCGTCTGCCGCGTAACCTTTGGCAATACCGCCTAAATCCAGCAAGGTGCCTGTCTTTAGGGTGACACTACGGCTTTCAGGATGCAGGGATATGCGCCTCCAGTCAGTGGCTTCGATGGCTTTTTTTAGGCGATCAGTAGGCGGTAGCTTGCTTTGCCGTTTGGCGCGCCGCCAGAGCTGGGAAAGGTGACCACAGGTTGGATCAAAGGCACCTAGAGTTTGTTCGGCTAACTGTCGGGCTTGCTGAAGGATGTCATAAAGCGGAGCACTGACCGTCATTGGATAGAGCGCTTCTGGAGCACAAAGCCGCATCAGTTCGCTAGTGGGATCGTAGTCGGTAAAGATCGCGTTTAGCTCGGCGATCCGCTTGAAGCAAGCATCTGTGGCCTGTTCAGCTGAGGCAGCATCTTTGGCATGGCAGGCGATGCGAAAAGTAGTGGCCATCCCAGGGCCCGAGAAATCATAACGCGGCAGATCCTCTGCGCGCGCTAAGCTGACCAGCAAGCAGGCCCACAAAAAGAAGGGCGGGCGAAGTGCCCGCCCTCCAGAATGGTTTAAAATCGGCGTTTTGTTATTCACGGGCGACGCCGTTATTCCAAGCTGAGTACATTTCTTCGACAGTCGGCACATCGAGCGTGCGCACGATGCGGAAACCTAGCCAGGTGGCATCGGTGAGGTACCAGATGCTCTTGGGGAGCTGAGGATCCTGCTGCTTCCATCCGGGCTCAGAAGGTTTGCGTGAAGCACTGCGGCACATGTCTGCATCGTCATCATAAGTGCCACCACGGGCCACATGCGGATAGGGGGTCTTGGATTTGATCCAAGTATTGCCAAGACTGCCGGCTGCTGCGTCTGTTGCCCAGGACTTGTAGGTGGTTTCGGCGTATTGATCGATGCACCACTCGCAGACGTTGCCATAGATGTCGTAGAGGCACCATGGATTTGGCTTCTTCTTGCCGATGAGGCTATACTGGAAGTTGGGGGCGTTTTCAAAGAACCAAGCGTACTCGCTGAGCTTGGAAGCGTCATCGCCCCAGAAGTAGGCGGTTGTGGTGCCGGCACGGGCAGCATATTCCCACTCGGCTTCCGTGGGCAAGCGATAGAAGTGCCCTGTTTGAGCACTGAGCCATTGGCAGTATTTGTTGGCCGCATGTTGCGTCATGCAGATGGCAGGGAACCCATTGCGGCCCATGCCAAAGTCCATTGGCTGGTAGGGTGGAGTAGGTTGGGAGATGAGGTCCTCTGGCTTGTCGTTTCGTGTCCACACTTTGCGGCTGCCATCTTTGTTACGGCCGTCGCTGGTGAGCTGGAAGGGCTCGTATTCATCCCAAGTGACTTCGTGTTTGCCCATCCAGAAAGGTTTGATCTGCTTTTTCACCTGCGGGCCTTCATCGTCGATACGGTCAGCTTCGCTCTCTGGGCTACCCATGAGGAACTCGCCACCCTTGATGGCAACCATGGAGTAGGCGGCACCCGTTTTAGGGACTTTGGTGTCATAGGATTTCATGTCTGCCTCTGTTTTTTCTTTCGAGGTTTGGACGATGAAGGCGTGAATCTTTGTGACCAGTTCTAGGGTGTCCGGGTTGTTGGTAACGACAGCGCCCTTTTCTTTAGCTTTCAGCTTAATCTCGTCCGGCCACACCGCTCCTTGCTCGATCCAGCCTTTCAGCATGGCGATCTCCTCTTTCTTCAGTGGGCCTCCGCTTTTTTTCGGCGGCATCAGGTCATCATCTTCAACATCCAGAGTGGTCGAGTGATAGATGGCACTCTTGGCAAGGTCAAATGCGACGATATTCGGGGCGTTTTCACCTGACTCGAAAGCTTCCTTTTTGCTGCTTAGGATCCAGTCGCCTTTGGCTTTTTCAGGGTTATGGCAGCTGACGCAGTTCTGCTCTAAAATAGGCTGAATATGCTTCACAAAATCGATGCGTGGTTTCACGGCCAAAGTCACGCCTGCGGGCCAGTCAGCTCCTTGCTCGATCCAGCCCTTGATCACATCGATCTGCGTTTTATCGAGCAGACCTTCTTTTGCGGGTGGCATGACCATGTCGTCGTCATGGGGGAGAATCAAGGTTGTGTAAATGGCACTCTTGGTCAGATCTTTGGCGGTCAGGCCTGGGCCGTTTTCATTGCCCTTCATCATGTCTTCCTTAGTGTGCAATCGAAAGTCGCCTTTGTCTTTCTCAGCGCCGTGGCAATGCGTGCAAGCTGCTTCAAGGATGGGTTTCACTTGGTTGGAGAAATCCACTTTCTCTGCCGCAGGGGCTGAAAGGGCTGCGAGGGCCAAAAGGGCGGAACTGAGATGACGGTAATCAGACATGGAGAGCGGATCTAACATGAAGAGGGCTGAGTGGCAAGAGGGGAACGTTGGTTCTCCTCAACTGCCCACTGGGGATAAACGCTGGATGGCCGGAAACGGACGGCCATCGATGGGGTTGCATCAAAGAAACACAATGGCCGCGACAATGACGCTGATGATGGCACAAGTCAGAACGGCTCCAGCTGCGGCGTCTTTGGCTCGGCGGATATGCTCGTCTGGCTCGGTGGTGAGGCGATCACAGAGGATCTCTAAGGCGCTATTCATAAGTTCGGCCATCCAGACGAGGCTGATGCAGCCGAGAATGGCGCACCATTTCCAGGCCGTGAGATGGACGAGCAAGCCGAGGCTGACAACGCAGAGGGTGGCAATCGCGTGAATTCTCAGATTTCTCTGGGTGCGCAGTGTCCAGCCAATGCCAGAAAAGGCACAGCGAAAGCTGCGGAGCAGAGCTGAGACCATGATCAATTGGAAGTCGGCTTTTCAGCCTCACTGCTGACAGGGGTAGGGGAGGACTGATTGACCAATTGACGCAGTTGTTGGACCCACTTGGGGGCATCAGGATGGCCAGGGTTCTCTTTGATGTTTTTCAGCATGTCACCCATGGCATTGATCGCCGAGGGACCCTTTTCATAAAGGTAGGTGGAGCGCTCCCAACGCAGAGCCGGAAGTTCATTTTGCAGCCAAAGTGCGTGCTCCGGCACGGTCATATTTTCTTTGCGGAAGGCGGCCTCAGCCATGATTCGCGAATCCCACAGGGTGGGTAGGCTGTCCTTGGAATCGGATTCAGCTATTTTGAGGATGGTTTCATTGTACATGGCACCGATAGCCGTCGGGCTCTTGCTCCAGCCTTCACGCTCCAAATAACGATCCAATTGAAAGGCCTCCACCACAGGGCTGCCTTCACTGCACACACGATTGATCATGGCTAAAGCACGGCCTTTGAGCTTGGGGGCAGAGGCGACGAGGTCCTGAATATAAGTTTGGAGCTTGGGCACCATCTTTTTAAACTCTTCTTCTTTGGCCTCATGAGCCTCTAAGGTCATGATGAGGTATCGCAAACCAAGTCGAATGCCCAGGGCAGGGTCACCCTCGTCGGCCGTTGCGGCGCCTTTGCCTTTGCCGCCTTCTAGTCGGCGCTCGAGTTGCTCAGCGCGGGCACGGGCTTCGGCTTTGCTTTCTTGTTTGCGCTCGCTGTTGACCACAAGTTCACATTCTGTGTAGAGCTTTTGGGCGGCGGCATCACTGGCCATGCCATCATTGAGCTTGGCCATGATGGAGGAAAGGCTGGTGCCGCGCTTGGCCAGGATGTCTGCTTCTAAAACCTTGAGCTGACCAAGCACGCTGGTCACTTGTTGGTCGGTCAGTTTTGGCTTTTCTGCTGTGGGAACCGGGGCCTCTGACACTTGCGCCTGTAGGGTGAAGGGCAGCAGGCTGGGGATGAGTAAGAGCGGCAGGTAAGTTTTCATCGAAGAGAAAGGTGGGCGGAGCTGAAACGGGCGATCCATGGATTTCATTGGAGGTATTTTCAGATCTTACGGAATTCAGGAGGGCTAGTCATGGCTACAACATTTTGCGCTGCTCCAAGCCCAATTGCGCCCGACGATCTCGGCGCAGGCGGAATTCCTCACGGAAGATGCGGTCGCTTCCTGCGACCCCGTATTCCACGCTGAGGATCACGAGCTGTGGCATGGCATCTAAGGAGAGCACCTGAAAAATGGGCACGCGTTTGCTGCGGAAAAAGGCATGCAGTGGAATGTGCGGATGAGCGGCATTCCAGAGCCAGCGTGCTGGGGGAAAGTCTTCAATTTCTGAGAGTGTCAGTAACACTTCGCGCACGAGGGATTCGCTGTTGTTCTTGAGTAATCTGGCGGCAGCGCGCCGACTGGTCACATGTTCTAAAAGCGCGGCCACTGGATTGAGGTGATCTTCCTCCATCTCGTCGATGATTTCCAGCGCATGGAGCTTCATCGCTTCGCGGAATTCATCACGAGTCATCTGCCCGTTATCGAGCATTTGGAAAAGTTGTCGTGGGCTGGTGGATTGGACGGGCACGACTTCGATGGTAGCCTCCCAAATGCTGCACGCAAGTCGATGCCCCATCCAGATTTGCCAGACACTCTTGGTTTTCTAGTGTGCCAATCTGTTCCGCTACGCTTCACGTGCGAGGATCTGCACCTACGGCTTGAAACGCTAATCATAGCGATGAACGCAACGCCCAAAAATGTGATTGTTCTGGAAACTCTGTGCCCATCGTGTTTCCGGGATAGATCTGGGTTTCTCTGCATCCAGCCCGATAGCTTTTCACCACAGAGGCACGATGAACAAAGAGGGCTGATAAGATTCCTCTTCTGGAAACTCTGTGTTCATCGTGTCTCTGTGGTCAATCTGAGTTTCTACTCACCCAGCCCGATATGCTTTCCAGTCGGAGGCTTGTGCTGGCTGCAACAGTAAAAAAACGGTGGGGTGATATGAGTCATGGATTGGGGGTCCCCCTCTAGCCGTCCTGTTTCACTGCAACCACTGCCCTTGGCCGCTAACCTCAGCGATGGCGTCGCCGGCATCTGCGGCCTCACATTTCCATATTGCTTGTCGACATACGGCGGCGGCTTCCACATGACTGGCAATTCTCCGGCAGGAACAGCGCAGCGCTTCTACCGGATGCTGCTGCCTTGATGCTTTCATCCACCACATGATTTCCAGAAGTCTAACTTTAAAAAATAGACTTTGAAAATCAATCTCGTCGGCTTGCAGATCCCATAACCCAGCCCGACAGCCGGACTCGCTCGACGAGGGCCATGTGCGGAACGGTGAGTGAAGCCAAGCCGACAAACAGCAACTGAATGATAGCCGCGTTGATGGGCATGCCACCGAGGAAGTGCCAGGCCGTAGCCGATGCCACCACAACGCCAAGCATAGGCAACAACGTAGCCATGAGGATGAGTCCTGGCGAGGTGTGGTCCGAGTAGTCAATCGTCCGCAAAATGTGGCGGGCGCTGTGCATGGCGCAGAAAAATACGGTAAACGAAATCAGCGGAGGGGCAAGCACCGCCAACACCGCGACCGCACCCATTTCCAAGGCAGTGAGCCAATCTTTTGGCAGACGCTGGATCGCGGCCAGCGCGAGGCCGATCAACCAGGGCCAAGCGAGCAGACTTAATAACGGTGTGACAAGCGTCGCAGCATCGTTGCCGACGAGCAGCGCGAAAAGCCGCGTAATCTCCCCGGCATGGAGCAATGTCGGTAAAACGATGATTGCACCGCCGTAAAGCGCACGCGCCAACCATGGCGTGCCGGCCGCGGGGTCTCCGGAAAAATGCAGCATCGAGATAAGCAGGAAGCCGATGAGAAAACCGGAAGGCGCGATCATAAAAAATCCCACGATGGATGCGCCAAGAAGAACGTAGATCATAACAAACCGCAACCAGCCTCCAGGCGTCTGAATGCCGTAAAGCTGCCGCGCGAAAATCGTGTCAAGCGCGCCGTGGGGAACCCCTAGCAAGACGATGAGCGTCGCGACGACGATCAGTTCGATCTGCGTATCGAAACGCGCAGCAGCAACGGCCAAGACGGCCAGCACGATTGCCCCGATACTGAAGGCAAGGCCTTGAATTCGCTGCGCATTCATCCAATCGGATCTCCTTCCCGTAAGCTTGGTTGAGGCCACAGCACTTGGGGAATTTCCCGCAGAAACAGCCATGGCGGCAGCGCCAAAATGATGGCGGCGTAATCGGCCACCACCGCTTGATCGCTCATAAAACGGATGATCCGGCGCGGATCTTCGAGTGCGAATAGCGCCAAGAAAAGCTCAGGAGCCCGCTCCGGGTGGGCGCGAAGGACGCGGAGAAAGAGCGCATCCATCGCGCGGGTGATCCAAGGATCGGACGAATGTGACAGCGGCGGCTGGCCTGCAATCAATTCGGCAGCACAGGCGTTCGCCCAGCGCTGGATGCGTTGAAAGGCAAAGCCCGAGGCAGCGCGGGCCCCTCCCGCCGCCACGCCGACCCGGACGTGGGAAACATCCGTACCGCGATCAAAAGCGGCCTGACCCATTGGCAACACCCCATGCTCAGAGCGCAGCACCGCATGACTCGATTCACCGACCTGTCGCCGGATGAAGGCGGCGAGTTCCTCTGTTAGATCTTCGGGTCCGAGCGGGTCGGGCGCTAGAACCGTGACTTCCACCAGCGCACGGCGCGGCGATAAAGGCAGCAGGTAAAGAAAGGTGATCCTGCCATTTTCACTTGGCGAAAAATCCATCAGCCGAGCCACACCGGGATCGAAGCGGTCCTCCTCACACTCAATCTCATGGCCGCTAAAAGACTGCCACAAGACCGCAGCGCCCCGTTGCGGCACCCGCTGGGGTCGCGTGTCGATGAGCCGCTTCGCCCAGTGCGAGCCGCAGCGCGTCTCGACCCGCCACAAACTACCTTCTTTGCGTGGCTCGCCGATGACTGGCTCATTCATCGCGACGGTGACGTGAGCCGTTTCTGCCAGTTTCTCTGTGGCATGCGCGTAAAAATGCTCCGCCGGAATCATTGCGTAAGGGATGGTGTGGCAATCGACGCTGATCCGGTGTTCGCCGTGCGCGAGCGTGACCCTTGGCCAGCGATGCTGCACGAGTTCGCGCAAGTGTGCTGAACCATCGTCCCAAAAGCACCAGGTCCGATCATTGGAATAGTGCGGCCGACTTTCGAGGATGACGGTGCTCGGACAATTTTCCCCGTCAGCGGCGAGTCTCAGCGCGAGACTCAGTCCCGCGCAGCCAGCCCCAAGGATGAGGATGTCGGACTCAGTTTGCATGGCTGGTTTCGATCCCGGGCAAACCGCGCAAGGCACCATGCAGGCTGGCATCGTGCCAAGAGGGAAATTTCCAAAACGCGCTCCGCAACGGCGTACTCAGCAGCGCTTGGGCGGTGAGCGCCGCTTTCTCGCGATCAGTCACCATAACTCGGCCATTCCAGAATGCGTGGTCGGCGGTGCGAAGCCGCGTGCCGATCGCCCGATAGACGCGGGCTGCTACGAGGATGCCAAAACGCGCACGGACCGGCAAATACGACAGCCCGCTTTCCCCGCTCGCGTAATACCGATCCGCTAGGCTCAGCAGCGTCGCCACGCATTCGCGAAGCTTCGGCCGCAGCATTTCCGAGGGAAAGATCAACTCACTCGGCAACAGCTCGCCGATCATGGATGCTGGCAAATAGCGACGGCCTGCAGCAGCATCTTCCGCGATGTCACGGGAGATATTGGTGAGCTGCATGGCGATGCCAAGATCGACCGCATAAGCATGAGCCACTGGAGAGCTTACATCCAACACTCCACACATCATCACGCCCACCGTCCCGGCCACACGGTAACAGTAGCGACAAAGTTCTGCCTCATCCGTAACCCGTACCATATCGAGATCGGAGCGAACTCCAGCAATCAGTTCCTGTGCGATCTCGGGAGAAATGTGGCATTCCTTCATCAAGCGGATTCCATCGCGAATCACAGGATCGGCAGATATGCCCGTAACGATCGAAACGCTGGCCGCATCCAGTTTCTCCCGCGCGTCCGCCGCAGACGTGCTTTCGTCAGCGAGATCATCGAGGTGACGACAGAATCCGTAGAGGCGAGTCGCTCTCTCGGCATGGGTTTTTCCGAGAAGCCGCCGAGCCCAGTGAAAGCTGCGACCTTTCGCGTTGAGTGCCGCATTGGCAGCGGCGAGAGCTTCGGGTGCATCGATTGGCGGCTTCATTTTGCCATCGCAGCGGGGATGAGTGCGTCCACGACTTTCGCCGAGCACAGCACACCGGGCATACCAGCTCCCGGATGGGTTCCCGCTCCCGTGAGATAGAGGTTTTTAATCCCCTCTGCCCGATTGTGAAAGCGGAACCAAGCAGACTGCCGGAACAAGGGTGCCACGGAAAATCCCGCGCCGTGGACGCTCAGGTAATCGCTGCGAAAGTCTTCCGGCGTCTTGTAAAAATCAGCGGTGATGCTCTCGGTGAGACCCGGCAAAATCGTGCGATCCAGCGCGGCGACGATGCGATCACGCAGTCGCGGACCCTCGATTTTCCAATTCACTTTTGCCTGCAAATTCGGCACCGGACAAAGGACGTAGAAGCTGTCGCAACCGGGCGGCGCAAAGCTTGGATCGGTGGCAGTGGGACGATGCAGATAAAGGGAAAAATCGTCAGCCAAGACCTGGCGATAGAAGATATCTTCCAGAAGTTCGCGGTAGCGAGGACCCATCCAGATGGTGTGGTGCGCCACCTCGGGATAGGTCCGCGTTGTTCCAAAGTAGAGGACAAACAGCCCCATCGAATAATGCGCTCCGGCGAGCTTTAGGCGGGTCGAGGCGGCCTGGTCGGAGGGCTGGATCATGTGCCGATAGAGATGCGCCGCATCTGCATTGGAAACGATGACATCTGCGGTCCGCACGCTACCGTCGGCCAGCATGACACCCTTTGCGACTCCGCCTTGCACAACAACCTTCTCAACGGTCACGCCCAGCTCGATTTTGATGCCTTGCCGCTCCATCAGTTCGCCGAGCGCGCGCGTGATCGCGCCGGTGCCGCCCATCGCGAAATGCACGCCATACTCCCTCTCGAGATAGTGAATCAAGGCGTAGATGCTGGTCGTGTCGAAGGGATTGCCTCCGACAAGGAGTGGCTGGATCGAGAACGCTTGCCGGAGCTTAGGATTGGAAAGATGCCGTGACACCATGCTCCAGACAGTTTCATAATTGCGCAGCCCTATTAGCTTTGGGATCTGGCGCACCATCGTCATGAAGCGATGAAATGGCTGAGCGGAAAGTTCCGTGAAGCCGACCTCGAAGATGCGCTTGGATTGCGCTAGCAGGGCAAGGTAACCCGCACAATCCTGCGGGTCGATCCGAGCGATCTCAGCAAGCGTTTCCTCCAGCGTGCCGCCGTAGTCAAAGTGGCTGCCATCATCATAGTGAAAGCGATACCACGGCTTGAGTGGGACGAGCTTCACATGATCTGAAAACCGCTCGCCAAAGAGTTCAAATAGCTCCTCAAACAAAAAAGGCGCAGTGATAACGGTCGGTCCGGCGTCATGACGGAAACCGTCGCGTTCAAAGACCTGGGCACGGCCCCCCAGAGTTGCGCAGCGATCCACTAGCGTGACTTGATAGCCCTTTGCGTGGAGCCGAAGTGCTGCTGCGATTCCCCCCAAACCTGCTCCAATAATGATTGCCTGCATGAAATTGTTTCCTCAAACCTAAAGCCGCTGGCATAACGCCAAGGCTAGACATCGAAGAAATGCGCCGGCTCCGTTCGGGAGACGATCCGCCAATGCGATAGCCGTGCGAAGGTGCCGCAGGCCGATCTCGCGAGCGATCGCCTCGGCGTTCAATCCATGGCCCGCAGCCCTTAAAATCAAGAGCGCATTG
>Ga0164295_10001173_pt1 | contig 21738 bp, 9 predicted proteins | sample GEODES006metaG_FD_111798 | JGI IMG/M metagenome (GOLD analysis project Ga0164295, IMG submission 111798) | Oligotrophic lake water microbial communities from Sparkling Lake, Wisconsin, USA - GEODES006 metaG | ecosystem: Environmental > Aquatic > Freshwater > Lake | place: USA: Sparkling Lake... | reverse complement strand
GCCGTCGAGGCCATCGTCGTCAAAGTCGTCGTCGTCGTCATCGGTGCCATCGAGCCCAACCATGAGCTCCTCGTCTTCCCCATCGCCCTCGTCCATGGGCGGACCGACTTCGCCCGCCTCGTACTCCTCGAGGCGCGCGAGCGGGCTGATGGTCGAGATCCACGAGCCGTCGCTTTCGGCGGCGGAGCCGACTCGAGGAGTATGAGCTGGACGCTCATACTCGTCATGGTCGTCCAGCTCCTCCGAGCATGCATCCAGCCCCTCCGAGCTGTCCAGCTCCTTTGAGCTGGGCCTGTCCGAGGGCGTCTTCGACTGTGGCGGCGGCGGAGGTGGCGGCGGCGACGCAGACGCCTCGGCCTCCTCGTTCTCCTGCTCCTTAATGTCTTCGGCCTCAACGGCAGCCTCCGGCGCATCCACCGCCTCGACCTCCTTGGCTTTCTGCTCCGTCGGCGCAGGTTGTTCCGTAGCGAGCACAGGCGCCGGTTCGGCCGATGGCATCTCGCCGCAGGACCTTATTGGTATCTCGGCGGATCTCAGTGGCATCGTCGACGCCGTCTTGGGCGGTGGAGCGCCCGCAAGCGACAGCCCTCCAGATGCCCCTTGCCCAGGGCGCTCGAGATCATCGCCGCTGCCGTTGGTGCCATGGCCGTGGCCGCGCCCGCTCCCCTCGCGTGAACAAGGGTCAGAGCTCGGCAGCTCCGAGATCCCCTCGCGTGAACAAGGGTCGAAGCTCGGCAGCTCCGAGAGTAACGGTCGGGGCAGGTCGAGCGGCCAGCCGCGCTCGCTCGCGCCTTCGTCGGGCGTGGACGCCACGTTGGGCACCACATTAAGAGCGCACGCCTGCAGTCGATCGGCACACTCGTGCAGCGACGGATAGAGAAGTTCGATCTCATCCGCTCGTACGAGGCACGCGTCCCATGCAAGCGAAGGGGCGAGCTGCGCGCGCGTCGTGATGCTGCTGCTGCGCTGAGTGCCACCGCCGCCGCCGCCACAGCCTGCGCCGGCCGGCTGGCCTGCAAGCACCGGTGTGGAAAGGAGCGAGAAGATCTTGGGGTCGGTGCCCGGGGGGGCGCGAGAGAGCATCTCGGAGAGCAGCCGCTCGGCTGTGAGCGCCACGTCTTCCTGCGGGTCCACCCGCTGATGACCATGCTGATGTGTACAGTGCGTAAAGTGCGCGATCACGAGCGGTGCGAGCGCCGCGAACTGCTCCGGCACGCATTCCGTGGGCGCATATTGGCAGACGCATGCAGAGAGCAGCCGGAGGAGCGACGCCAGCACGCGCCGGGCGTGTCGTGCCTCTGAGTGCGAGTGCTCTGCATACCGACCGACGCGAATGGGCGACGAGCTGTGCGCCGCGTTGGGCGTGGAAAGGGCGACCTCAGGGCCCGAGCACGGGTCCGAGGGGCGGCGCGGATGCAGCCTATTGCCAAGCAACGGGCGCGAGGCCGCGTCAAGCCACTCGGTGAGCAGCCGAAGGGTGAAGTCAACCTCGGCCGTCGAGGTGAAGGCGAGCGCGAACGACTCGAAGAATCGCTCATCGAAGCGAGACGCATGCCATGCCTCGTGCCCGGGTAGGGCACGCTCGAGGCCTTCCCTCTTCCGCTCTTCCTTCGGTGTGATCGCGTGTAAGCCCGACTTGCGCGTGCGGCACGTGGAATTGGACGCGTCCACCAAGCCCACGACGGCGCTGCTGCCGCCCCCCAGGTTGCCGTTTCGCTCGTGTGCAGTCCCAAGCCCTCCCACGCCGCGTCTGGCTCCACTGAGGGAGGGTGTCTTTGAGGGGAAGGAGGGGGTCCTTGAGCCCACACTGAAGGAGGGTGTCTTTGAGGCCATGGGCTCGGCGGTGGTAACATCTTGTTCGGGGCTCCACTCGGCAAACTCGTTGAAGAGGTCGACGAGCCGCTCGAAGCTCACGGAGCCGCTGCTCTCCAGGAATCGCACAGCGTCTGAGGCGACCGCCCGCACCGTCCGGTCGGCACCCGGGCCGCCACCGCCGCTGCCGCCGCCACCTCCGCCGCCGCTGCTAGCGCCGCCTCCACCAGCCTGGACGCCCGGCGCGCCGGTGCTCGGGTGGGCCGGCAGCGCTCGAGGCAGCGCGAGCATGAGCTCGAGCGCGCGCGCGAGCAGCGACGTGATGGTGAGTGTGTTGGTGGGCACCATCTCGACATCATCTGCATAGCACACGGCGAGCCTCTCGACCATTCGTATCGTGAGGCAGCGGCACTCGGTGCTCACCTCGGCGCCCACGGAGATTCCTTTGAGCAAGCGCGCGGAAATGTACTCGTCGACCGCCGGTGCGGCCACGGTAGACGTGCGCCCTAGCGTTTGTGCACCAGCGCCCGCACCCACGCCGGATGAGCCCGCGCCGTACCGAGCGTCATACTTCCACACCTTTCGTAGGTTGAACAGCAGCTGGCTGAGCGGCGGTGCGCTCAGCACGGCGCGCCCAACGTCCACGTCGCCCAGGTCCGAAGGCAGCAGGCTAGAAGCAGCCAAGGGGCGGCGCGAGAGCATGCCGTTGGCGTCAACGAAGCTGCTGGTGCCGCTGGCAGAGGCGCTGGCGCTGGTAGAGAAGTCCGTGGTGCCGCTCCCATCTCGCAGAGATCTCGAGAAAGACGAGGCGCGGCGCACGTCGCGCGGCATGCCATCTTCGCACACATGCAGCACGAGCTCCAGGAGAAGGAGTGCCTCCGTGAGGAGCGACTCGCAACGCACGGAGAGCATCGCGGCCGCCGTCGCTGCAAGCTCTAGCCACGTCGAGGCCGGCAGCGGCCCACCCGCGCCATCCGCGTTCTCTTCGTCCACGTCGCCGGTGGCGAGTGTGCACGCTGCGAGGTTGCGCAGCAGCCGGAGCAGCAGCTGGGCCTTGGCAGTGGCAGCTTCACGCAGTGCTCCCCAAAGCACCAGTGTGAGTGTGCGAATGAGCGCAGCGTCGCAGCGTGTGCCGAGGAGCGCAAAGCAGCGAAGCGACGCGAGGGACATGTCCGGGTCGCGCGCATGCACCGCCCAGTGCAGCGCGAGCAGCCGCCATTCCTCCTCGATCGTCGCGCGCACGGGCGAGAGCAGCTGCACTAGGGGACGCACGGCGGCGAGGCCCGGGCGCAGCGCCGCGGCGCGGCTGAGCAGCGCGTCGAGTTCCGCCTGCGAGATCGGCTTCGCGTACCCCCGGGGCGTCAGGTTGCTCAGCAGCGCGCTCATGAGTGTCGATGCTGCGCCCTCTGCGGCCGCGCGGTCGGATGCAAGCGCGAGGGATGCGCTCGCAGTCTCCTCCCCGTAGCAGACGGCCAGCACGTGGAGGAGCTTTGGCAGGTGCGGCGGCAGGAGTGCGTGGAGCTCGTACGGCAGCTGCGTGAGCATCGACATCGCCGCGAGCTCATACGGGCGCAACGGCTCGCGCGCCGCCGGCACGCTGCGCCGCCAATTGAGCCAGAGGGCAGCGCTGCTTGCGTCGGCGCTCGTGGCGACGCCAGGCTCGCTCACCTCGAGCGCGCGCACGTCGGGGCAGTGATCTACGTTCACAATGTAATTCCGTAGCTCCGAGACGACAGCTCCGAGCATCAGGGGGGCACACGGCGTGCGTGTGACGAGGATGAGGACTTGCTCGCAAAGCGCAATCTCGGCGGCGTCCGCAGGCTTCGCAGCGGCCGCGGCCGAATGCGCCGAGAGCAGCATACCTGATGAGGGAGGCCAACAGGTGCAATCAGATACAATCAGATGCAATCAGACCGAATGCGCCGAGAGCAGCATACCTATCAGCGCCGGCACGAGCGTTGGGGTTGAGCCGGGCGATACGAGTGCCGCCCACGCCTCCTCCACCATAAAGGCCATGTGCGCCGACTCCGCGGTGAGCCCGGGCCGTGCAACAGAGGAGGTCAGCCGCGACAGGCTGAGCAGCGACTCGAGCACAGGCACCAGCAGAGTGACGTGGAGCTGTTCTCGGCTCCAGCTCCCCAGCTCACCCTTAGCCACGGTCGCCTCGGCAGGCGCTGCCTCGGACGTCGCCTCCGCGACCGGCGCCGCACTGTCGAAGACGCTGGCGAGCGCACGCAGCCACGGCAGCAGCAGCTGCAGCAGCGCCTCGCGATCCTCGACGGTGAGAATGCGAAAGTGACGAACCATCTCGGACAGCAGGTCAGGCAGGAGCCGCAGAAAGAGGGGCGCGAGGGCCGACGAGTACCGATACGGCGCGGCGGTGTACACAAGCGGAGAGGGCGAGCGCGCAGAAGCGAGAGGCAGCTGATGGCTGTGCGGCGGCATCAGGTGCGTATGCGGCGAGTGCGCGAGCGCCTGCGCCAGCGACGCGCCAAGCGCTCGCTGGCCGTCTCTGCCAGATACCTGATGGAGCAGCGAGAGGAAGAGCAGACGGGCCTCGATACCCTTGTGCCAGCGCTCCATGTCGCTGGCCACGTTGCTCACGACCGCAAACAAGTAGGCGTGAACGAGCAACGGCTTGGGGACGTCGGCGTCGCCATTGGAGGTTCTGGAGGGCGGCTGTGGCGTGAGAATTTCGCCGCCCTTGAGGGCGGTACGTAGGAATACCTCGAGCAGAGATTCATGGTGGTGGAGGAGGGTGGCGAGGGCGAGGTACGTCGGGCGCTGCAGCCGCACCCAACCAAGAAGGGGCTCGAGGAAGCGCTTCACCTCGATTGCAAAGCCCGCCGCGTCGGCCGCTTCCTGGATGGAAGCCATAGACACCGTGGGAGGTTGTCCACGGAGGTTGCCGCCGCCGTCTCTGAGGCCGACTGCGCCCTTGCCGTGGGCCTGCTCCTTCTCCTCTCCGAGCAGGCCGAGCACGTGCGCGGTGGCATGCATCGCAATTAGCGCCTCGACAGCATGCAACACGCTCTCTTCCACAGAGGGCGCGACGCGCCGCAGCCGGCTGCTGTCGCGCGGGTCCACGAGTGCCACGCAGCTGTCGGCGCCACCCATGAGCGAGAGGGACGAGCGACCCGCCGCGTCATGGACGGCGCCGCTGCTGTCGAGCGCGACTCTCATCCACTGCGTGAACAAATCGAATGTCGAGCGCACCATCGCGCTGGAGACCTCTGGCGTCGTCAACGGTGTGGAAGAGTCGGACACCCGCGAGCGCGCGCCTGCGTGCTCCTCACGCGTCGCGCCATGACCCTTGGGCGTGCCAAAAGACGCCGTCGTGGGCGCGCTTGGTGGTGGCGTCTCATCCTCCTTGTACCATCCTGGCCTGGCACCGGGCACCTCGATCTCCCGGACCGCGAGCTCAAGGCGCGTGGGCACGGGCGGATTGGCCGGGGGTTGCGGCGGCACGTTGGGCAGGGCGGCGGTGACGTATTGCAGGTAGTACGTCATCAGCCGTGCTGCATACCCGAGAGGGGCGCCACTGAGGCTCGCCACCTTGTTCGCGCCGCCCGCCTTGTCGCGCAGCCAGAGCCGGCAGATGCTCTCGAGGGTGGCCACCTCGATCTTGTGGACCAGCTGACCCTTGTCATCGGTGCGCGCGAGCTCGTCCGCCGTCCGCTTGGCGTACATCTCGGCGAGCAGCTGGAGCACTGCTGGCTGATAGTACAGGTCGTCGCCGTAGGGGTCGGGCGCGGCAGCGGCAGCGACAGGCTTGCGCCTGCTGAGCCCCCGCGATGGTTGCACGCTCTGCTGCTGCTGTTGCTCGAGAGCAGCCCGCTTGAGCTGCCCGATGAGGAGCGCATTCATCGAGGGGTGCGCCAGCCGCAGCGCCTTGAGCAGCGCCTGCAGCTGCTCCGACGGCACCGTGGGCGAGAGCAGCCAGCGCAGTGAGCGTGCGAAGATGTGCTCAACGTCCTCCTCGGCCGCACCGCTCGTGCTCGTGTGTCGGTCGAGCATCGGCTTGAGCGCCGCGTCCGCACCGCCGGCACCCGCCGGCATCGAGAGCGAGTGCGCCGTGTAGTAGGGCGCGAGCGGCGTGCGCGCGTACCGGCACACGAATGCGAGTTGCGTGCCCCAAAGTTGCAGCGCCTCGACGCCGGCCTGGTCGTCCGCCTGAGGGCGTGGTCCGCTGCCCGCCTGGTCTGCGAGGCGCATCCAGGAGAGCGAAATGGTTGGGAAGAGCGCCTCGTAGTGCTCATCGAGGGCATTCTCTACATCACTTTGCGTGGAGGCGGTGCTACGCGACTCCCTGAGCAGTGGCGTGAGCATCGCCGCGGACGAAGGCTTGAGAGGCTGCGTCGGAGCGGTGGCGGCGACAGCGGCGTCTTTTCTGGTGCTGGCGCGTCCCCAAGCCTCGGGGAGAAGCGAGCGCAGAGCTGGACGGCCGTGGGGCGGCGGCAGGTGGCGCAGCAGCGCTTCCGAATCGAAGGCGTTCAGCAGTGCGGCTGCCTGCTGTGAAATGTCAGGCAGCGAGTGCATCACCCAGGCGACCGCCGCCGCCTGCATCACTTGCCGCAGCCCCTGCCATGTCTCATGGTATGCGCCCGCCAGCGCCGCCTCTTCCTCGATCGCCGCCCCGAGCATTTCGACCGCTCGGTGCACAAGGAAGGTCGCGTAATAGAGCGCGCGAGAGAGCTGCAGAGGGCGCGCGCCGTCGCGGCCGAGGAGCATCCGCGCGACGGCGGTGAGCACGGGCACCGTCAGGCGTGCACGCTGGAGTGCCATCAGCAGCTGCAGACACTCGAAAGCCGCTGTGTGCGTCTCGGCATCCTCGGAGACGAGCAGCCGGGCCATCCACGCGAGATCAGCACACTCCTCAGCGTCGGTCTCTAAGGCCCACAGACGCGGCACTGCCGCGATCAGCGCGGGCAGCAGGCCACTCCCCGCACTCTCCGGCATGGGCGGCCCACCCGCCGCGGCCACCGCGGCGGCCGCCGCCGCTGCGAGGTGCTGCTGCGCCTCCAAGCGCAGCAGCGGGCGCAGGCTCGCCAGAAGCGCCTGGCGATGGGGCTGCACCGCGGTAGGCTCCTCGGCGCTGAGTGTGGCGAGCACGCGCAGCAAGAGCGAGCGCTGCGAGGGCGAGGCGCCGCTCTGGTGCATGGCGAGCGATTCGAACACCAGCTGGAGCACGTACTGCGCGTCACGCTGGGCGGTCGCCAGCTTGAGCAGCAGTTGCTCCACGTGAGGTGCCTCCGACACAAGCAGCACGGCCTTGCGCGGCAGCAGGGACTGCACGAGGGCACGGAGGGACAGTGCGTCCGCGGAGCTGTCGCGCCCACCGCCGCTACTGCCGCTCTCCAGGTCGGCCCGTACCGCCTCCGCCGGCAGCGCGCACACGTGCTGCGCCGCGAGTGGAACGCACGCCGAGCGCAGAGGCTCCTTTTTGGCGCCGATAAGCAGCGACAGCATGCGCGAGCGGCGCGCGCCCGTCGCAAACGCGGTGCCGCCTGGGTGAGAGTCGGGGAGCGCCGCGAGCGCGAGCATGGTGACGAGCAGCTGGTAGCTGAAGGGTGCATGCGTCGGCTTCTTCGCCCATTTGAAAGCCGCCTCGTACACGGCCGTGTACGCCTGCCACCACGCGCCCACCTCTGCGCCGCCCGCAGAGCAAAAGTCGCGCCACTCACGCGCAAGCGCCTTTGTTCGGGCATCCATCAGGCGTGAGAGAAGGGTGCGGAGCGAGGCGGCCAGCTGTGCGCGCAGCACGCCGCGTGACATGCTCGCCATCGCCTTGGCCACCACCGTGAGGAACTTGGCGCTTGCCGAGGCTTGCTCAGCAGAATGTGTCGAAATCTCGAGGTGCTCTGCCGCCTTGGCGAACGCGACGTACTCCCGCTGTTCCTTGTCGGTGGCGAGACGCGAGGCCTGCGGGCGGTCAGGCACGCGCGCACGCATGGAGCGGCACACAGAGGACAGCATGCGAGGCTCCAGGGGTGCATGCGGTGGCAGCGCTCGCGCAGCCGCACGCACCTTCTCGAGGAACTTGTCGACAGTTGCTTTGAGGTGTGCGCGCGAGAGCACGCCCACACACCGCGCGGCCACGTGCCGGATCGCCGTCGGGTGTTCGAGCGAGAGGCGCTCGAAGCAGAAGCTGAGAAGGCCTTCGGGAACGTTGCGCAACGGCAGATTGGCGGAGCCCGAGCTGCCGCCGCCGGTGTCGACAGCGGCGCAGAGCACGCGCCGAAGCGTTTCGAGCAGGAAGAAGGTGGTGCTCTCGTCGCGGAACTTGGACGGGTCCTCGGGTGCATCGCCCGAGTGCGGCAGCCGCGCCTCGGCCTGCTGCGCCACGGGCACGTCGTGCTCCTTGGCAGCCTTCATGAGCCGCGTGCAAATGTCGGCGAGGTGCTGGCGCGCGAAAACGGCGAGCCACCGCTGGATCATCTGGTCGGCCTCACGAACCTGCCTCTGGCGCTCATGCATCCCCGTAGCCGCCTCGCCGCTTCCGCTGGCGCCAGCCGCGCCCGCCGCGCCCGCCGCCCTTCGTTTGAGCACCTCATCGAGCTGTTCGAAGGCGTCACGCAGGAAGCTCTTCTCAGCCGCGTGCTCGACGCGGCTGAGGGTGCCCACGCGCATCGTGGCGGGCTCGTGCTTGGTGCTAGAACGCCCGCCTTACGCCTTCCACGGCGCGGTGTTCCAGGTGTTCCCGCCTTCGAGAAAGTGCGAATGCGAGCTGCTCTGACTCTACTCGGTGCGCCGAGTCGCCGACCTTCACGCGGCGCACCGAGCACACCCACCTTTTCTTGGTTTCTGTTCATAAACGACCGATCATTGACAATCAGTGCATCGACGCCTTCTCGGTGCCCTGGCGTGGGTCACACGGACACTCCAGAATCAGGGATTAAAAGGTAGATTCAAGGCAATTGATTCAAGGTTCCTACAAATGGGGGGTAAGCGCATGCATGCGACGGTCGACGTTGATTTCATAACACTTGTCATCCAAACCGCCGAGACGGCAGGAGCCCGGGGAGCTGGTGAGCTGACGGCACTTCTGTAGGTCTTTGTCTGGCCCCTTGAACGTACCTGGCCAGGCCTGAGGTCGTCCAGCTATAGCGCCTGCGGTCCCGGCGGCCGCTCTAGGATCTAGCTTTAGCAGGGACGAGCCCGATGTCGACCGATGTCCTGCGACAATTCAGCCGCCTGCCACGCCTTTGGCGATCCCCCTCACCGGTACTCATCACCATCGGGTACCTCAATGAACGCAAGATTGTCTGCATAGCCGCCGAGTGTCGTCCACAATTTCTTCGGCGTGCGAGCTGCCACGTCGCCATCGCCATACGCGGCGGGCCAAATCGACTCGCCGGGGAAACCATACCGGCGGCCCGACTCGGTATCCCGTGCCCAGCTCACAAACTCACCAAATTGTTCGAGGGTCTCGAGAGCTGCATTCGCCTCCGGCGGAGGCACGACCCGGCCCTCCTCCACAAGCTCGAGGACCTCAGAGAGCGCGCGCGCCGCGTTCGCGTCCGGCCGCCAGATGGTCGCACTCTCGTGCTCATTGCCGCCGCTCTTGCGCCATTGGCGCCAACGCACCTGCGCCACCGCAAGGGCGCCATCCTCCTGCAGCCTCTGCAGCGACGGACTCGCCAGGGAGACATAGGAGGCGCCGAGTGCCGTGCGGATGGCCTCGGGCGTGCCCTCCACGCCGACGCAGTCGAGTACTGCGTCGAGGATCTGGCCCTTGCGCGAGCCAAAGGCTGCGCTGAAGGAGACGACATTATGGTCGATCACCTCCGCCGCGCCAAGCGAGAGCAACTGCTGACGCGCACCGCTCTGCGCCGCAACGCACGTTCGCACACCGCGCGCCGTGGCCAGCTGCACCAGGAGCCCTGGGAGGCGTCCAGAGGAGCCCGTGATCAGTAAGTTGGCCGGCACCTTGGAGTTGAGACCGACAGACGACTGACCAGTGGGCAACCCAACCGTGTGCAGAGCGGATGCCACCGTCAGGGCGAGCAGCGGAAGCTGCACAGCCGCGCCGTGAGTCCATGGCCGTCCAGCCAGGGTAGCGCTTCGCTTCCAGCAGTACTCTGAGAGTGCCTCAACGGTCGCGCCCTGGACAGCTGGCGCGTCCAGGAGCGCTATCACCTCGTTGCCACTTTGGTCTGACCCAGCGCAGGCGCACAGCAAGGCCTCCCCGGGCATGGACACGGGGCCGTGCTTCAACGATCCCCACCCGGCAAACAAGCGGGTCGATATGGCGCTGGTCGACGTCGCCGCCACCGAAATCGTCGTCGTGGACCTGATCATGATGAAGAATCTAGCAAAAATTACGGTACCCGGTTTCGTCGCAAATCAAAAGTCAAGTACCGGTAAAGTCAAGTCTATACATGTACATAAGCTTGACTTGACTCTTGACTTGACTTGACTCGACTTGACTTGAATTGCCGAAAGATCACGAGCCTCGCGACCGTCGCGGCATCGCACGCACGCACGCGCCACGGAAGTTGGTACAAGTGATCCGCGCGTCCCAGGCATGTGGCTCACAAATCAGAGGATCGCCTTCAACATCATGCTCATCGGTGCCATGCTCGGTGTGAGCATCGCCACCGGCGAGATGGTCAACGAGTCGCACGTACCGGTAGGCAAGAGCGGCGTGATGACAAGCTCTGCTCGCGAGTTGAAGGAAGTACCAAGTCGCGAGATCGTTCAAGGGCGCAAGTTGAAGGAAGTACCAAAATGGCAGATGGACAGCACTGAGTACTTATACTTTAAGGATCCTGTCGGGGATGCAGGAGGCAGGATCGGCGGCAGGTTTACGTCGCTTGACAAGTGTGCACGCTACCAACCTCTGTTCGGTCCAGAGTCAAAGTACGACTTCACAGACCCGTCATGTTCGTGGATGCAAGGCGATAGGGTGAGCAAGGCCTGCCAGTATTATTGCTACTACACGGATAAATACGGCGTATCCCGCATCAACGCGCCACTGTGGGAGGCTGCGCAGAGGGGCGAGGCAGCCGTCTGGCGGGGATGGGGTGGGGATGCCGACGATCGCTCCGGAGAAGCGCTACAGGGTTTCGAGAACTACGAGAAAGTGGCCCTTCCTCTTGGGCGGCTGCTTGAGATCGGCAGTGGTCCCTTCACCCAGACCCGAGTCCTGATCAAAACGCTTCGCGACCAAGGTAAGGATCCGGGTGTTACCTCTATTGACCTTGCGGACCCCGGCATCCATGATTATCTCAGCAATCCCAAGTGCACATACAAAAACAAGAGGCTCATGGGCTACGAGGTGAGGACGCACGCTGTGGGAGGGGAGGGAATCAACTTCCGGCGCGCCACATTTGACACCGTGGTCTCGATCAATGTTCTGGAGCATTGTCAAAATGCCTTCGAATACATGCGTAAAATTCACCAGGTGCTGAAACCAGGCGGTCAGTTGATCTTCCACGACCGAGTGTACGATGGTTTCTGGTCGGTCATTGACCCGGTGAAGGACGGACCAGTGGAGATTGCAGGCTTGCACCCGCTTCGAGTGAAGATGCGCTTGATTGATATCTTCATGCAAGGGCGCTACACCGCGTCCCTGTTCTCTCGCAAGCTCACAAGAGAAATGGAGGATCGCAGTAAGACTCAGATCAAGGAGGACCCTGTGTGGATCATTGCAAAAAAAAATCACAATGCTACGGCGCAGTCATCAATCCAGCAGGGCTCGTGAGTGGCTCTGGATTGGCGAGCACGGAGATCCAATGCCACACTCGTGACTCGGAGCCGCCGCACCGCACCCGCGATGAACTCATGAACATGATCATCCCAATGCGGAGATCACTGATCAGGCCGGGCGCTCGCACGTCTCGACGGTACAGCGTTAGCGCCTTTGAGCCCCTTGGCCTGAGCGCAGCGCTCTTGGGTAGAGCGAGTCAGCGAGAGAGAGATTTGTAACTGAACAAGCTACCCTACCAAGATTGGCGGGACCCCCTGAGTTGTGGTGGGGGAGTTTGTAGAGCGCTCTACTCGTGGGATCGATGCATCCGCAGGAACGCGAGTGGAGCCATACTCTGTTGTGCGCGTTGTCTTCTGTGATTAAAAAATGATCAAAATCGAATACGAATTCGAAAAATGCCGAACCAAAACGCAAAAGGAACGCTTGAACTTTGTAAAATAGAGTACAGATTACCGTGTAAGCGATATCTGTTTGCCGCACTGTACTCTGCCTACTACTACGTTCCGACGTAGTGGGCACGTACAAGTGGGCACGTAGCGGCCAGTGACAAGCCGCGACGCGAATACACGCGATGCCGCGTACTACATTGGCGTACGAGCCGCGTACGCACGGTCCGTTTCAAATTCAATAGGAGTCCAGCACCTCTTCCCAGCCACGCGCCACTTGCGCCTTGCTCTTGGCTTTCCCCCTCGTGAGTTCGTAGAGCGTAGTTTGCAACGGCGCTCATACGGCGCCTTGTTGCGCCTTGGCACGTTTGACCCCCCCAGACGGCGCCGCGCAATGTTCTGAAAGCCCGAGCGTGCCCAGACTGGCCGGTTCGCTCGAGGTCTCCGAGCGAACTTCCCCAAATCCTTATTACAGTCCCACGATTTGCCCAGCACGACGCGTTTCGCCATTTCACACGACGCTCTAACACGCCTTCGCGCGTGCGCGGCGAAGGCATCGCCGCGCGGATGTCTCTCCACAACATCCTAGCATATGCGTTTGTTGCGCCCATCGCACCACTGAGGACGCCTTTCACTTGTCAAGCCATTGGCATGCATGGCGGCAAGGGCTTTGGCGGTGGCGAGGCGACGCGCGACCCCGCACCCACTTACATCAACCCGAACGACCCCAAGGGTAAGCAGCAGGCTATTCACAAAGCAGAGTCGTTCGCAGAATACCTGGCAAAGCGCGGCGGTGGTGGTGGTGCAATGCCTAGCAGGCCAACTTCCGGTCGCCGGCCCATTGTAGGCGGCAACTGGAAATGCAACCCAGCGAGCCCGTACGACCTTCCGGCCCTCGTTGCCAACATAAACGCTTGCGACACCTCGAGCTGCGACGTGTACGTATGCCCGTCGCCGCTGCACGTCGGGATCGTCTACCAGTCGTTCAACAACGGCGCGTACGTCGCCCCGCAGAATTGCAACTTCAAGGGCTGCGGCGCCTTCACGGGTGAGATGGCTGTGGACCAGATGGAGGCGATGGGCATTAAGTGGTGTCTGATCGGCCACTCGGAGCGCCGCGGCGAGTTCGGTCTGCCGACGCCGGCCGAGAGCAACGCGCTGCTCGCAACGAAGCTCGCGTACATCCTGGACAAGGGATTGAACTGCATCTTCTGCATCGGCGAGCCGCTGCCGATCCGCGAGAATGGCATCGACGCGGTGATGGCCGAGTGCCGTGCCCAACTGAACGAGATCCTGCCCATCCTGCGAGGACTGAGTGATCACTCTCGCGTGGTGATCGCCTATGAGCCTGTGTGGGCCATCGGCACGGGCGTCACGGCCTCGCCGATGCAAGCGCAAGAGACGCACGCCGGGATTCGCCAGTACCTCGCGAGCGCCGTCAGTCCGCAGCTCGCGGCCAACATCCGCATCCAGTACGGGGGCTCGGCGAACGCGGCGAACGCGCCCGAGCTGTCGGCGCAGCCCGACATCGACGGCTTCCTCGTCGGCGGCGCGAGCCTCAAGCCTGAGTTTGCCCAAATCGTCGCGGCCATCGCGGCGGCAAAGGCATCGGCGCGCTTCTGATCTCCGCACTCCTCTGATCTCGTGATCTGTCTATCTGCGAGGGTCGCTCCCAGGCGAGTTTCGCTCCACACAGGCAGGATGAGGGGGGATTTTCGTTGCATTGGAGGAGGCTCTTATTAGGAGGCACCAACAGCGGGTCCGAGATAGCTTCGGGTCCACGAGTACATTGTATACCTCGATTGACGATTGTATACCATCCCGATCGGATTCGATTTGTATCGCGTGTACGACGTGTGTATGACCTCGCCTGTAACCCACCAGTCGCATAAGCGGCCAGTGCCTCAAATTCCCTTGGTTACAAATTGGCGGCTGCTGCCAAGATATGGCTGCTGCGTGGCGCCACCCCTCTCGTCCGACTGGTCAGCGTGTCGGCATATCTATTATCTTTGTACTTTGTCTTTGAGAAGCATGGACACCAGAAGACGAGAGTAAGTATGTATGTGAATGTTCCGTGAGGGCGAGTAATTAATCTGAGTTCTGAGATTAAAAACCATTAAATATCTGAACGTTCTGAAGGAGCTACCCTACAGACGCTACTCGCTACAGTTCTGACCACGAGGCCCCCCCTGGTGTGCGGTCAGGAGGTGGGGGACTTTGACATTGAGGTGCTGGTGACGTCGTCGTGACTGTGAGGTGGATGAATTAGGCGTGTGTGTCGTCGTTTGGTCGGGCTCGTCCTGTGTGAGGTTCGCGGGCCTAGTTGTTCCGGGTTCGTATGTGTGATCCGTGTGCGTGTGATCGGGTACTTCAGAAAACACCGGGGGAGCCGGGACACACACGAGACCGGTACCGGTAAGCTGTACTGTAGCTGTACTGTCAAGAAAGTCACGTCAAGAATTAACTTGACCTGTCTTGACTTCAAGTCAATGCCATTGCGAGGTGTGCATTTACTTTACATGTAAGAATGTACATGTAAGTCATCAAGAAGTGCATGTACAAGCGCCTGCAGTCTGTGTTAATATTTGTTTCGCGTGGGTAAGCGCAGAAGGGTCAGGGAAGGCTCTACTGAAGCCTTTCATGCCTTAGCCGTGTGCACAGGGGTGAGCACGGGCAGGGAACCGGGCGGACCGGATAGACTCCTTGCTGAGTCCCCAAATTCGTGCCGTTCACAAACTTGCGTATAGAACCTACTGTAGAAACGACAAAAAATCGGCCACAGTGTGTGTAACTCGCACACTGACGTTTCGTGCGGTAGTGGCCGACAGGCCGAGTCGGTACGCGCTTGCGTGTATTCTTCTGAGCTGACCTTTTCGCAAAAAAGGTGTGTTGAACAGTGACATGAACAGAGCTGACCCCTTTCAGACGACGATCAGTGTGCTCTTCATGTCCTCCAAGGGCCGCGGGCACGGGGGACAGGTCGTTGTTGCTCGGGGGCACGGGGAGGCCAGTTATACGAACTACCGGCATGGGGACCGAACGACCCGCGCCGGCGTAGATCATGTAGTGTGGCTGGGACGGGCGACGGCAGTGACGGGGGTCTGGGGGCCGGATCCTTGAAAATCCCCGCCGGTGTGTTAGTCCACCGAGCGACGCGACCGCAGCGCCAGTCTGTGTTTCGTGTGGAATAGTGGCTGGTCGGTACCCGGTACCTTGTGTGTCGATTCAACTGTCCTCAAAAAGGAAAGTGAACTTCTTGATGTCGGGCGTCGCAGACGTCGTGGACGCAGCCGTCAGCGTCGTGCTCATCGATCTCAACAACGTGCGCGGCGAGCTTGGCTTCCCACCGCTGCACGCCACTCTCGCCGCTGCACGCCTCTGGGCCGACAGGTGTGCCTGCAAAACGCTCGTCGTCGTCGCTGTCGATCATGGGCATTCGGCATTGGCCTATGAGCTCAGCGACTGCGTCGTGGTGCCCTTTGCCGGCCCGCACAGCGATGCAGACACAGTGATCGTGCACACAGTCGACTGGCTGCTTAGTGGCGATCACAATAAAAGTGTCGCTGAGGTGACCGTCGTCACCAGTGACCGGATGCTGCTTCGCCGGTGCCGGTTTGGGCTGCCGCAGCCAGTAGGAAATGCGTCATGGTACGAGCGGCACGGGCTCCAGCCGCCAAACAATCCCGAATTCGACGCGCGCGGAAAGCGTCGGCCAGATGCACAGCGAGGGCGCCTCATTTTCCAGGCGAGCGCGGACTTGGCGCAAGTGCTCTCCGCGTACATGAGGCACGGCAGCGGCGCGTCAAACGTTCCGACGGAAGAGGAGGGTCTGGATGAGGAGCTCACGTGGAACGAGTGGATGCAGCGCACCGTCGTGCAGTGGCTTGGTGGCGCACAGTCGAGCCATGGCGCGCACGTGCCGGGCGAGGTGTCGCTCACCTATCGGACGCGGCGCGGGAAGGGCGGCAAGATCTTAGCCAAGCCCAAAACTGTCAAACGCTGGCACCGCTCCTGCCGTCGCGAGAACAGTGCCGACCGCGTGCGCATGGCCGCACAGCTGCAGGAGCAGCTCTCCGAGAATCTCTCCGAGAATCTCTCCGAGAATCTCTCCGAGAATCTCTCCGAGAATCTCTCCGAGAATCTCTCCGAGAATCTCTCCGAGAATCTCTCCAAGGCTCGGTGCTTTATCTCCCAAGATGGCGCTCAGGACGGCGCGAGCCCAGAGGCCCACGCATTGCAATGCGTCTCCTCGATGGCGGCACTCTTCATCGAGTGGTTTGCAAGCGACCGCCGGCTTCACAGGTGCACGAGGCCACAGCCGCTCGCTACAGCTCTCGGCACGAACCTTGCAGCCAGGCCGGCCACGGGTTCCGACAAGCGCAGCGGAAGCGGCGGCGGCAGCAGAAGCGGGAGCGGCGGTGGGAGCTTGATGATGTTGAGCGGCGTGCTGTTGCCGCTGCTCCTCGGAATGCTACTGCTCGGGCTCGCTTTCGTTTAAGTACAGTCAGGAAGTAGTGTTGCCGCTGCTGCTCGCCCAGCCCGGGCAGCGTGAGTCCAGCGTGAGTCCTGAGTCCTGAGTGCAGCGCAGTGCCCTGGGGACGCATCGGACCAAGAGCGATTAAGAGCGATTCCCGCCCCGTCCGCCCTCGCCCGTGCGCGGCCGCGGCCGCCCGCCCGGCCGCCACCGACGCCGCGCCGCCGTGTTGGCCGGGCGGCACTCGGTTCCACGGTTCGAGCCTCCACATACGTATGACGTATATTTTGAGATTTTGGGGATTGGGGATTCTGACGTGAATGACATATTGATAAAGGAGCAGCCGTCCCGTTGCGTTGAGACGGCACTTGTGTGGTGAGCGCTGGGGCGGGGGACCGCGACGGAAAATGACCGAGTCTGACTGATCGTATGGCGCACTGCCACTGGCATTGCGCGCCTGCGGCACGCTCGCTCGCGGCGGGAGCAGCATGGGCATGCACTCTCGAGTGCGCCAATCGTCGCCATTGTACACATCCGCCCACGCTTGTTCAGTTACAAATCTCTCTCTCCGCCCACGCGCGCACGACCACGCGCTTTCGTTTCGTGTGCCACGACCATCATCCAAACGCCTATGCGACGTGTGACCACGAGCTAGTTTGTGAAGGTGTCGGCGACTCAGGCTGCGACTCGCCCGACTGCGAGAGTAAGGCATGCCGGTGAATGTCGGCGACGCGCGAGCTGTGCCAATCGATCGACATCCGCTCAGCCGCTTGTATCTCACTCAGCCGCTTGCTGACGGTGTTCAAGCGCCGTTGGTGTTCACGCGAACACGCGGCCGCGACGGCAAGCACCAGCGCGAACTGTATGAGGGTGGCAAGCCAGCTCGACTGCGAGCCCGGATCTGGATCGTCGTATAGCTCCTGCAGCGACATGCCCGGGCGCCATGCATAACTGCGCCAAGCGGCCGACAGGTAGTGGAAGTTACGGTCGAGCGAGTCGAGCGCCTCCATCTGCTGAGCGCTCAGCCTGGGCGAGATGGCGAGCACTTCCCTTCGGTTCGCGACGATCCGCTCGGGCTGAGTACTCTTGGGGATGATCGCCACGCCACCTCGCAGCGCCCACGCGAGCGCCACGGTGGCGGGCGTCGTGCCGAGCGCGTTCGCGACGCTGACGAGGGTGTGGTCCTCTAGCAGAGGCTGCTGTCCCGACTGATACTTGCGCGGCCGCTCAGACGAGCCCAGTGAAGAATACGCCGTAATGCGGATCGGCGACGGCTGGGTGCTTGCACAGAAGCGGCGCAGCGCCCTGTTGGCGTTGAACGGGTGGTGCTCCACCTGCACCACAGCCGGAGGTACACGCAGGTCCGGCGCTGCGAGCAGAGCCTTAAGGCGGTTGACGCCGACGTTCGAGAGGCCTATCGAACGAGCAAGCCGGCGGCTCGCAATTTCCTCCATGGTTTTCCATGTCTCGCGGAGCTGCGCTGCGCTGTAGCCAAGCTGGTTCACCAATGGTGGATCCTCAACAACGATCTTACAAAACGGCCAATGTACGAGGTAGAGATCGATGTGCGTCGTCCTGAGATCGCGCAATGTCTGCCGTAGCAGTTTGAACGTGCGATTTCGGCTGCAGGCGTCGGTGGGAGGCACTTTGGACGTCAAAAACACGTCGCGCCGTTTGATGACGCCCTCGGACATGAGAGCAGCCAATGTGTTGCCCACGGCCTTCTCATTCTTGTACAGTGGGCTGCAGTCAAAAGTCCGGTACCCTGCTGCCACGGCCGCGCGGAGCGTTGCATTGATGTCACGCGAGTGAATACCCCACGTCCCGAAGCCGACAGAGTCCATCCGCGGGATGTCTCAAGCACGAGATAGCCCTGTGTGTGCGTGTGTGGGCCTCGTGCTTCAAACATGTTCAAAGTTTCGAAGGCTCGCGGAAGCAAAAGTGTGAACTAGTGTGAACTGGATCAAGAGACTCTACATGTAAATTGAGTGTAGGAAAGTGTGGGTGAGCTTGTCGCTGTGCTACACATTGTGTGCGACGATCCCGATCCGCGATCGCGGCTGTCCAGAGACGAGAGAGCTGGACATGTGACAATTACTGTGGCCCTGCTCGCTGCTCACTGACTAGCTGTGCAGTCCTCCGCCTGAGCGGCCGCCGCGCGCGTGGCACACTTGCGCGTCTCGCACGCAGGATTTCATCGAAGGATTTCACGGGCAAGAGTTTGGAAATCGACACCAAGGCGACACAGGCGCCGGCTTATAGGTTACAAACGAGGCAAACTGAACAGTATACCGTGAATGGCGGCGGCGACAGTTTCATCTTTCGGCGCGCCGTTACTTTGTTGCCGGGCTTGCGGCGGACTCGCCGCGATCTCATATATATGGTACATGTCCAGGCAGAAAGCGATGATGTTGGAAGTCGCTCTCGCAATAGACGAGCTGCGCCTTCTTGTGTATCAGACCGACGCTATCGATCGAGGCGCCGCATACGGGTCATACGAGATAGGTGGTCCCACAGGACCTGTCTCCGCCGTATGCAAGGGTGGCCAACAGGGCTGGCCGCCATGTGTCGACATCTCGATCCCTTGAGAATCCTCATGAAATCCCTTGACCTCAAGTTGAAGGGGCACACGCAGCAGCCCGAAACAGTTGAGCGTCAGGAAGATGATCGACGCGAGCGTGCCTACCCACGCAACGTGCGCGAGCACAAAAAGGCACACGGAGCCAATGAGTTCAGTACCGCCGTAGATGAGCCCACCGTCGACGACGCGCCCCATCGTGACCTCATGTGCGTACTCGGGCGTCGAGAAGATGGTGCAAGCAAAGATGCCCCAGAATCCGCATGAGAAGTGCACCGCAAAGGCATCGAGGGGGTCGTCGACCTGCACGCGCCGCACGAATCTCGACGAGCCGCGGTACACCCAGCCGCCGACGAAACCTACGATGATCGCAGCCCACGGCTGAACAGTCGCGCATCCGGCGGTGATTGAGACGAGGCCGCACAGGATGCCGTTGCACATGCTGCACACGTCCCACTGGCGCGTCGCGTTGAATGCCTTCTCGAGGCACACACAAGTGATGCCGCCGACACAGGCCGAGAGCGTCGTCGTGATCGCCACGCGCCCCGCAATACGTGGGTCCTCCTCCGTTGAGATAGAGGCGGTCGAGCCACAGTTGAAGCCGTACCAGCCAACCCACAGGATGAAGGTTCCCAGCACCTGCAGCACCGACGAGTGCCCCGGCATTGGGACCGTCCGGCCCGAGCTGTCGAAGCGGCCCGAGCGAGGGCCCACGATTGTCGCGCCGATGAGCGCGCACAGGCCTCCGGTGCAGTGCACGACGCCTGAGCCCGCAAAGTCGATCATGCACCTACTTGAGTTGGGATTCGAGCACGAGAGCCAGCCCGTGGTCGACCATACCCAGTGGGCAATCACGGGGTACACCAAGCCGGTCACGATCGAGGAGAAGACGATGTACGCTGTCACCTGGGTGCGCTCCGCCAGCGCGCCGGAGACGATGGTGGAGGAGGTCGCGGCATAGGTGAACTGGAAGAAGACGAGCGCCCAATCCACGCCCTTCACCTCACTGTTGAACATGTGGTCGTGCGTCGCAAAGACAGATCTCGTGCGGTTGCCGATGGGTGTGACGCCGAAGAAGGCGTTGCCGCCCTCGGTGAAGATGCCGTGTCCAATGAGCCACCACAGCAGGCCGGCTACGGCCGCATCGAAGAGATTCTTGAGCATGATGCTCTCCGTCGACTTGGACGCAACGGCGCCCGCCTCGAGCATCGCGAAGCCGCATTGCATGAAGAAGACTAGGATGCCTGAGATAAGGAGCCAGAATATGTCCGCGGAATCCTTGGAAACAGTGTGCTGATGGATCGACACGAGCTGCGCTTGGAGGCTGGCGACGCTCGCCTCGAGCGAGGCTATACTGGCGTCCGTGCTCATCCGCTGATGAGCGTTACCGTGTCCAAGGCTTGCAGGCGGCCCGGAAAAGCGAGAGCTCGACGGGGCGGGAGGGCGCCTTTGCGGGCGGCTTCGTCATGGGGCAGTGCCGGCTGGGCGCCGTGCCGGTGATGCGCTTAAGTGTGAACTTACGGTGTGAAAGAGCGCTGTGCCTCCTTTTCTCTACTTCCCGCAAGCCGTTTTCAATGGGCAATGCTGGGCTTTTTACCTACTTCATTACATGTACCGTTAGGAAAGTTCGAACAGCATGTGCCAGTCCATCCAATCGCACGAGGTCGGGTACCGGTAAGTATGGTCGCTATATGGTGTGGGTTGACGACCCGTCAAGTCTCTAGTCGAGTCTGGGCATCTGGGGGAAGTCTGTAGTCTCGAACTCTTTGAGAACCCACGACAAGCACGACCCGTCCATCCTCATTCTCATCACGCCTGCCGCACCTTCCGCTCCTGCGGCTCCATCTTGTGGAGCGCAGCGCGCAGCAAGACGACCAGGAACGTGCCAGCGACTGCGCCAGACAGATGCGCCACGTGATTAACACCGGCGACGCCACCCGTGGCCGCCGTCTGAATCTCAGCAAGCACCTTCCCCAAGACAAATTCGCCGAGCACGGCCACCTCGCAAAGTTTGCGCCAGTCGAGGTCCCGCCACGTTAGTTTCGACAACGTCGAGACGGCAAAGAGTCCAAAGACTGCCCCCGATGCACCGAGGCTCACCGTGGCCCGAGGGAGCAACAGCAGTGAAACCATGCTGGCGACGACACCGCAAAATGCATAGGCCGCAAGGAGTCCGAACCAGCCCAGCTCGTCCTCGACGGATCGCCCGAACAACAGAAGCAGGAACAAGTTTCCCGATAGGTGCTCGCGTGATGCGTGGCACAAGGTCGATGTGAGTGGCTGAAACCACATTGGCTGCGAGTGATAGAGGTACAGATATTGAGGCAACGGCAGGCGCAGAATCTTATCGCTGAAGAAGATGAGGAGGTTTGCTAAGATGAGTGCATAAACCGCCGTGGGCTTCGGAGCAGCCTTCGTGGTCGTGCCCACTGCAACGGGATAGCGTGCTCGGCGGACCAGACTAAGGCATCCAGACGTGGCGTGAGAAGTCACGGTTGTCGGCACGCGTGCGACATGATATCGCATGGATATTGGCACGCACGAAGGCCAAGCCGGACCGTATTGCAAAGCGCTCGCAGCCACCACCAGTTGAGCGCTGAGCAAAGGGGTGATCATCGTTCACGTACCCGGTATACTTCACGAAGGGATTACTGTGCGAGATTTGACCTCCTGGGAGGTTCCAGCTCTAGTAAAGCGCCAAATTAGGCACTGTGCAACCTACTCGCTACTCCTCACCTGGCATGTGCAGCCGCAAGACGCACCCGTGGCTCGCCAT
>Ga0164295_10001172_pt1 | contig 21759 bp, 21 predicted proteins | sample GEODES006metaG_FD_111798 | JGI IMG/M metagenome (GOLD analysis project Ga0164295, IMG submission 111798) | Oligotrophic lake water microbial communities from Sparkling Lake, Wisconsin, USA - GEODES006 metaG | ecosystem: Environmental > Aquatic > Freshwater > Lake | place: USA: Sparkling Lake... | reverse complement strand
TTCGCGTAGGCAACGCATGGGGCAGTGATGGCCCAGAGCCTGGCTACTTTCCGTTCTACATTGGCTGCCTTTTGCTGGGCGGCGCAGCCTGGGTTATTGTGCAAACCTTGCTGGCTTGGAAACAGGACGATGGCAAAGAAGTTTTTGCCGAAAAGCATGAGTTCAATTTGATGTTGCTGATGCTGATCCCAACTTCGGTTTTCACGGCCGCCATCTTTGTGTTGGGAATTTATGCGGCTTCACTTATTTTTGTTGCTGCCTTTATGGTTTGGCAAGGCAAATACAGTTACTTCAAATCCATCACGGTAGGCGCGGGCATCAGCGCGGCATTGTTTTTACTGTTTGAAATTTGGTTTTTGCTGCCATTGCCAAAAGGCTTGATTGAAACTTGGTTGGGTTATTGATCATGGAAGAACTCAATAACCTGTTTCAGGGCTTTGCAGTGGCCTTGACCCTGCCCAATATGGGCTTCATGTTCATTGGTATTTTTTTGGGTGTGTTAATTGGCGTGTTACCAGGTTTGGGCGGTGCCAACGGCGTGGCCATTCTCTTGCCACTCACCTTTGGCATGTCACCCACTTCTGCCATCATCATGCTGTCTTGCATTTACTGGGGTGCATTGTTTGGCGGGGCGATTACTTCCATTCTGTTCAATATCCCCGGAGAGCCTTGGTCGGTGGCAACCACGTTTGATGGCTACCCCATGGCCCAAAAGGGCAAGGCCGCACAGGCTTTAACCGCGGCCTTCACGTCCTCATTTGTGGGCGCGTTGGTGGCTGTGCTCATGGTGACATTTTTGGCACCAGTGGTGGCTAAATTTGCCCTTAATTTCGGGCCGCCTGAGTTCTTTGCCGTTCAGTTGCTCACTTTTGCAAGTTTCATTGGCATGAGCAAAGAACCGCCCGTCAAAACCTTGATGGCCATGATGCTTGGTTTTGCTTTGGCTGCTGTGGGCTTGGACAGCGTGACCGGCACCTTGCGCATGACCTATGGCCAAGAAAGTTTGCTGAAAGGCTTTGACTTTCTGGTCGCAGTGATTGGCCTTTTTGGGATTGGCGAAATTTTGCTCACCATGGAGGAGGGCCTTGCCTTCAAAGGTCACAAGGGTCGCATCAGCCTGAAAGACGTACTCGACACATGGAAAGAACTGCCCAAATACTGGGCCACGTCCTTGCGCGCCTGTTTGATTGGTTGCTGGATGGGCATCACCCCAGGGGGCGCCACACCGGCTTCGTTCATGAGTTACGGCACCGCAAAGCGTCTTGCCAAACATCCGGAAGAATTTGGCAAAGGTGCCATTGAGGGTGTGATTGCGCCTGAAACAGCAGCCCATGCAGCGGGTACCAGCGCTTTGTTGCCTATGTTGACGCTGGGTATTCCTGGCTCACCCACCGCTGCCGTGTTACTGGGTGGGCTTTTAATATGGGGCCTGCAACCGGGTCCCTTGTTGTTCACTGAACAAAAAGATTTTGTTTGGGGCCTGATTGCCTCAATGTATTTGGGCAACATTGTGGGCTTGATTGTGGTTTTGACCACCGTGCCTTGGTGGGCCGCCATTCTCAGAATTCCATTCTCGATCATTGCGCCCGTGATTGTGGTGATTTGTGCTGTGGGTGCTTACACGGTTCACAACAGCATGCTGGATGTCGTTTTGATGTTGGTCTTTGGCTTGATGGGTTATGCCTTTAAAAAGCTCAAATACCCTATGGCACCTCTGGTCTTGGCCTTGGTGCTGGGTGACATGGCGGAAACCAGCTTCAGACAGTCGATGCTCATTTCCAAAGGCAGCCTGGAAATTTTTGTGAGCACACCTTTGGCCGGCACGATTACGGGCTTGGCCCTCATCATGCTTTTGTGGCCCGTGGTTGGCCTCTTGAGAAAACTCAGTCGAGGCTAAGTCCCTTGCCCTTTTTCAACACACTCTGCTCGAGCAAACGCGTCATGGCGTAAACCGAGTCGAGTGTGGGTGTGGGCATGTGGCAAATTCGGCCCAACTCGATCACGCTGCCTAACAGCGCCTCTAACTCCAAAGCCTTGCCGTGTTCAATGTCTTGCAGCATGGAGGTTTTGTGGGCGCCGACAGCTTGTGCACCTGCAATCCGTTTGTCAATGCTGATTTTGAATTGAACGCCTAATTTTTCCCCCACGGTTTGAGCTTCCGCCATCATGCGTGCCGCCAAATTGCGCGTGAGATCAAAATTGCAAATAGCTTCCAGCGTGGCGTGCGTCAGGGCGGACACCGGGTTGAAAGTCAGGTTGCCCCACAGTTTGACCCACAACTCGCTGCGGATGTCTGTAGAGACTGGCGTCTTGAATCCAGCGGCAATCATGGCCTGGGCCAATAAAGTGACGCGCGCTGATTTCTCGCCACTGGGTTCGCCCAAGGTAAACCGATTGCCTTCAATCAGTTTGACAATGCCGGGCGCTACCAATTCGGCGGCTGGATACACCACGGCACCGATGACCCGTTGCGGGCCGATGTGCTCCCATTGAGCGCCCCCTGGATCAATGGAGCTCAATTGACGGTTTTGATAGTCGCCCACCAGGTTGTAAAAGTACCACCAAGGCACTCCGTTTTGGAGTGTCACTACCGCTGTATTTTCGTGACACAGCCGACCAATGTGTTCAGCTACAGGGCTGACCTGGTGCGACTTCATGGTTAAGAACACATAGTCGTGTGGCGTGGCCTCGTCGATGGTGCAGGCTTTGACATGCGGGGCGTGCAGCGATGAGCCGTCTTCTAAAGTCAGTGTCATGCCCTTCGCCTGGATGGCCTTGAGGTTTTCACCGCGCGCAATGAAAGTGACATGGCAACCCGACAAGGCCAGCTTCACACCGAGGTAACCCCCAATTGCGCCTGCGCCCACAATGGCAATGTTCAAAGTCATGCTGACGCTTTCATTGTGTTAGAGAGGGTGCCAATGCCTTCAATAGACACTTCGGCAACAGCATCATTTTGCCAAGGCATCGCCCCTAAGGAGGTGCCGCAAGAAATGATGTCACCCGGTTCCAAAGTCATGCCTCTGGACAGTTTGGCGACCAATTCCTGGGGTGAGAAAAACATGTCACTGAGCGCATAATTCTGGCGCTCTCGTCCGTTAATTTTGGCTGTGACAAAAGCATTTTTGCAATCCAAGTCGGTTTCAATCCAAGGACCGAAAGGGGTAAAGCCATCAAAATTTTTGGCGCGTGTCCATTGTTCAAAGCTGGCGTCTGAACGCAGTAATTCAACGGCCGTAACATCGTTCACACAGGTATAGCCAAAAATATACCGATCTGCTTCATCGATCGGAATGTTGCGACCACGTTGCCCAATCACAATGCCCAGTTCCGCTTCGTAAATCACACGCCCCACATCTTCTTGTGGCCGCATCACAGCTTGAAGATGATGGGAATAGGAGTTCGGTGATTTGAGAAAGTAAAGCGGCTCTGCGGGTGCGGTCCAGCCGTTCTTTTCTGCAGCAGTTTTGAAGTTATTCCAAAGTGCTAAAACTTTGGAAGGCTTGCAAGGCGCCAAAATTTCGACTTCCGACACATTCAAGGTGCCGCCCGTGGGTTGGGGATCTTCAAACAGGTGGCCTTGATGAACATGGATGGTTTCACCCACCAATCGACCCAAGCCAATTTGGCCTTGGTGAGAATAGCGCAGCCACCTCATGCAGTTCTTCCCCAGTGAATTCAAAATGGTGTGAAAAAGGTGTCTGCAATGCCACCGGACCCTCATCCTGAACCGGGGTTCAGGTGGGCGAGGGCAGACTGACGTTGGGTTCATCTGACGCGAGATGATCACGCTCACCAGTCAATGTACCAAGCCCGAGCTCGTGGAGCATTGGTTCAAGGAAATATAAGACCCGGCATGCACTGCAAACCCCGCAATTGTAGGCCAATGCGGGTTAACAATGCGTGTTAAATGAGTTGCCCATCACGGCTCAGCGCTTGGTCCAACCGCTTGAGTAATTGGCTTAAGTGGGCCGATTGTGCATCCGACAAGGGGTCCTCAATGGGCGACAGGGTGTTCAAGGCTGTAGTGGGCGCAGCCACTACCGCTTCATTGGCATCAAAAGCCAAATTCAAGGCTGCCAGCACAGCAATTTTGTCCCGGGCTTTGATTTTGCCGGCATCGCGAATTTTGCACATGGCCAGATCCACCTTGACCACCGCTGCCAGCAACTGGGGCTCACCGCCTTCAGGGCAGCCCAGCAAATAACTTTGCCCCATGATTTGGACTTCCAGTTGTCTTGTAGTCATGGTGCAGTGTCCGAAGCAGGCGTGGCAGGCAAACGATCGATCAAGACATCCACCCTTGCGCGGGCAGCGGCCAGTCGAGACTTGAGTAAATCACGCTCTTGCGCCAAGGCCGAAACTTGCTGCCTTAGCAAATCGTTGGTTCGCGCGAGCTCTTCGTGCCGAAGCAACAAGTGCTCAACACGTTCAGCAATCAGGTCAATGGTTTTTTTGTTTGTCATGGCCGACAAAAGGTGAATACCCGTATTGTAGGGTTGAAGACAGATTCCTTCTTACAATCGGAAGTGTTGGTGCTCGTGGTGTGGTTCACATGCCGCAGTTCAACGGGAAGCAGGAAGGTCGCGTCGCTCGCTCGACAACACCCGACCTGCGCTGCCCCCGCAACGGTCAAGCGGACGAACTTCACAGTTCTGCCTCTGTCAACATGCCACTGGTCGCCTTGAACAAGTGACTGGGAAGGCGACAGAGGTCGTCTCCGCCAGCCCGGATACCGGCCAACAAGGTGGCCGCGCGTCTGAAAACGTGCTGCTTGAACGTCCATGCACTGTCGGGGAAGGCGGTGAAGACACACAACTTGTCAGTCATTTTCATGAAAAACCGTTCTATTTGTGCGCCTGGCTTTGCGCCTGCACTGTCTTTGCTTGCCTTGTCACTGACAGTCGGCCAAGCCCATTCGCTTGAACTCAATCCGGTGGTCATATCGGCGACTCGCACAGAGCAAGCCTTGTCCGAGGTCTTGAGTTCGGTGTCCGTGATCACGCGGCAAGATATTGAAAAATCTCAGGCCCCCAGCCTGGCTGATTTGTTGCAAGGCGAAGCGGGGTTTGAGTTCGGTCGCAATGGGGGGCCGGGCAGCACCACTTCTTTTTTCTTGCGAGGGCAAAACAGCATCAACGTGATGCTGTTGATTGATGGAGTGCGTTCTCAGGTGGATGGTATCGGTGCATTGCAAGTCACCGACATGCCATTGGCGCAAATTGAGCGCATTGAAATTTTGCGCGGTAACGCCAGTGCCTTGTACGGCGATGCCGCTGTAGGCGGTGTGATCAGTATTTGGACGCGTCAAGGAAAGGGTGAACCCGCCGCCTACGGCTCTGTCACGCTGGGGTCGCGCAACAGCAACGGTCTCCATGCAGGTGTGGGCGGCACTGTCAATGACCTGAGCTTCAATGTTCAAGGTGGTCGCACAGGCAGCAATGGTTTTTCTGCGATGAATCCTTCGGTGAATACACGCGTCAACCCCGACAACGACGCTTACAGCAATGAATACGTTTCAGCCAAGTTAGACAAAAAAGTCGGTGCCGATTTCAACATGGGTTTACGTCTGCAATCGACGCGCGCCAAGGCTGACTTTGACAGCGGGTCATCGTTTGCGGGCGACAAGCCCAGCGACATCAACCTGTTGAAGAGCCACAACGATCAAGCTGGCTTTTACGCTCGCATGGCCGTCACGGATGACTGGGTGTCTGCGCTGGACTTTTCACATTCTTCCTTGGGTTACGAAAACACCAAAAACGGCAGCTTGCTCACCGACGGCACCTTGAAGGGGACTCAAGATGCGCTGAGATGGTTCAATACTGTCCAAGCGCGGACGCAGTCCAGTTTAAGTTTTGGCATTGAAAAGTCCACCGACCACTACAGCGCAAGTGGCAGTTATGGTTATGGCATGCGCCGTGAAGGTATGGGCTATTTCGCCGGTTTGACAGAAAAAATGGACCGCTGGACGTTCCAGGTCAACGCGCGTCGCGATCAAATTCAGTTAAGCCGAACGGACGACTATGGCACGGTCAGCAGCGTCCAAAACAACAACGCTGGTTTGCTGGGTTTGGGTTACACCTTGACTCCTGCTTGGCGACTGACGGCGACCGTCTCTACAGGATTTCGTGCGCCGACAGCCTATGAAGTTTCCACCAATCCGCAGGTTAAATCCGAGAATTACGCATCCAAAGAAGTGGGTGCGAGCTACTCTACAGGCGAGGCACTGGCCCGCTTGGTGTATTTCCAGGCAGATACCCGTGATGCCATCGATTACGACAAAAATTACCGTGCAGTGAACATCGGTCAAACTCAAAACCAAGGCTTGGAAGCCACGTTGCGAGCGCAGTGGATGGGCAACACCATCAAAGCTTCAATGGTCAGTCAAGATCCGCGGAACCTGACTTTGGGCATGCCACAGGCCCGCAGAGCCAAGACTTATGGTTCTCTCGATATTTCTCGCCCTTTGGCGGGCTACGATATTGGTGCCAAATTGTATGCATCGGGGGAACGCAAAGACAGCCCCTACGCGTCCACCATGTTGGGCGAATATTCTGTATGGTCTTTGTATGCGAGTCGAAAGATCAATGAGGGCTGGACTGCGCGTATGCGCTTGGAGAATGTCTTCGACAAGCAGTATCAGCTGGCTTCCGGTTACAACACCCCGGGTCGCGGTTTGTTTGCGATTTTGCAATACAGTCCTAAGTGATGACTCCCTTTGCCCTTGGCCCCCAGCGCATCGTTTGCCTCACCGAAGAGGCGACCGAGTGGCTGTACCTGTTGGGCCAAGAGCAGCGCATTGTGGGTATTTCGGGCTACACGGTGCGCCCGCGCCGTGCGCGTTTGGAAAAGCCCAAGGTGAGTGCTTTTTTGACGGCCAAGATCGATAAGATTTTGGCCTTGCAGCCTGACTGTGTGTTCGGCTTTTCTGATTTGCAGGCCGACATTGCGGCCTTGTTGATTCGCGCAGGCGTGCAGGTGACGATTTTCAATCAGCGCAGCGTGGACGACATTTTTGCCATGCTGTACCAAGTCGCGGCCATGGTGGGCCAGGCCGGAGAAGGGCTGGCGCTGCTGCAAAACTGGCGTGCAGAACTGGACGCTATTGCGCAACAAGCGGCGAGCTTCAAGCGCCGCCCCAAGGTGTTTTTTGAAGAATGGGATACGCCGCACATCAGCGGCATTCGCTGGGTCTCAGAGCTGATGGGCATTGCTGGTGGCGACGATATTTTTCCGGAGCTGGCCGTGATGCCCATGGGCCGGGACCGCATCATTGCCGACGGGCAGACCATTGTGGACCGCGCCCCGGACATCATCATTGGCTCGTGGTGCGGTAAGAAATTTCGCCCTGACACTGTGGCGGCCAGGCCGGGCTGGCAAGACGTGCCGGCGGTGCGCACAGGGCATATTTTTGAAATCAAGTCCGCCGATATTTTGCAACCCGGCCCGGCTGCGTTGACCGATGGTGTGGCCCAGTTGCACCGCATCATGGCGCAGTGGGAGGCTGAGCATGCTTAAGCTGCGCGGCTTGGTTGGGGTGTGTTTTGTGCTGTGCACGGGCCTGGCCCAGGCCCAGGCCATCACTGTGCGTGACGACCGCCAGCAAGAAGTCAGCTTCAGCCAAGCACCTGCGCGCATTGTGAGTTTGTTGCCCTCGCTCACCGAAACCGTGTGCGCACTCGGACAATGTCGCAAACTGGTGGGGCTGGACCGTTATTCCAATTGGCCTGCCTCCGTCCGGCAACTGCCCCGCTTGGGCGGTGGGTTGGACCCGAACATTGAGCTTGTGGTGGCGCAGCGACCCGACCTGGTGCTGATGGCCACTTCCGCGCGCGGCGCGGAGCGCTTGCAAGCCTTGGGCATCACGGTGCTGGCGCTGGAGCCACGCACCCATGCCGACTTGCAACGGGTGATGAACACCTTGTCGCAGGTCTTGGGCGTGCCGGCCTCGGAGAGCGAGCGTTTATGGCGCGAGATCAATGCCGGCGTTCTGGCTGCGGCGCAGTCGCTGCCTCCGCAGGCCAAGGGCCAAAAGCTCTATGTCGAAGTCAGTCCCGCACCTTACGGCGCCAGCGAGTCGTCTTTCATTGGCGAGACCCTCATGCTGATGGGCTTGCGCAACATCTTGCCGGGGAACCTGGGGCCGTTCCCCAAAATCAATCCTGAATTTGTCGTGCGCGCGCAGCCCGACATCATCATGGCGGGCGACAGCAGCCGCGCCAGCATGCTGCAGCGCCCTGGCTGGTCACAGCTCAAAGCGATTCAGTCCCAGCAAGTATGCGTCTTCAACGCCGACGAATCCGACATGCTGGTGCGCGCCGGCCCACGCATGGCCGAGGGTGCGCGCTTGATGGCGCAATGCATTGCGCGCAGCCAAGGCACCAAGCCATGACGAAGCCCTTGAAACCAGGGGTGCTCAGTTTGCTGCTGGCTCTGCTTGGCGCTGCGGGGGTGGCCTTGGGCAGCGCCATGGGCAGCACCGGCTGGGAGCCTTGGTGGCAAGCCCTGCACGACCCGGTGTCTTGGCAAATTGTGTGGGACATTCGGCTGCCGCGTTCCCTTGGCGCTTGGGCGGGTGGGGCCATGTTGGGCTTGGCCGGTGCTTTGGCGCAGGGCTTGTTTCGCAATCCGCTGGCGGACCCGTATCTGCTGGGAAGTGCCTCGGGTGCGTCCTTGGGCGTGGCCATTTATCTGAGTTTATTTGGTGGTAGCACCCTGGCGAGTGGCTGGTGGGTGCGCTTGGGGCTCACGGGAGCGGCTTTCGTGGGCGCGGTGTTGGCCGTGTTGCTGACTTTGGTGTTGGCGCGCGGCGTACAACACACCTTGCGCTTGCTGTTGGCGGGCGTGATTGTGGGCGTGGTGCTGGGTGCCGTGACCTCATTTTTGAATTTGTGGCGGCCTGAGGTTTGGCAAGGCATGCAGGGTTTCATGTTGGGCTCGACCGGCTTTGTCGGTTGGACCGCTTGCGTCTTGCTGTGTGCCGTGTTGGTGGTGTGTGTGGCATTGGCTTTGACGATGGCCCGCGTGTTGGACGCCTTGAGCTTGGGAGAAAACACCGCACTCAGTCTGGGCGTCCCCTTGGCGCCTGCGCGCATGCTGCTGGTGGGAGTGATGGCTATGGCCACAGGCACGGCCGTGGCGCAAATGGGCTTGATAGCGTTTGTCGGCCTGGCCGCACCGCATTTGGTGCGTGCAGTGGTGCGCGCCACCCATGGCTGGTCGGTGCTGTTGTCGGCGCTGGCCGGCGGACTGTTGCTGTTGTCGGCCGATCTGCTGGCGCGTGGTTTGATTGCGCCGCAAGAAATGCCCGTGGGTGTGCTCACTGCCGTACTGGGCGGTGGCTATTTGCTGTGGCGCATGTCGCGCATGACCTCCACCGGGTCCGGCGCATGACGGCCGCATTGCAGGTCCACGCACTGCGTGTGCGCCTGGGAGCGCAGGAAGTATTGCATGGCATGGACCTGACGATTGCGGCTGGACGTTGGACCTCTATCGTGGGCCCCAATGGTGCTGGCAAGTCCACTTTGCTCAAGGCCTTGGCGGGTTTGCTGCCGCCTTCGCAACAGGTTTCGGGGCAGGTGCATTGGCTGGGCCAACCCTTGGCGGCCATCGACAGGCGCGAGCGCGCCCGGCAGCTTTCATGGCTGGGGCAGGGCGAGTCGGCGTCTGACGATTTGTGTGTGTGGGACGTGGCCATGCTCGGCCGCTTACCGCACCAGGACTGGCTGGCCGCACCCTCGGCGCAAGACCACGCCATGGTCGAGGCCGCACTCAAGGCCACGCAAGCCTGGGATTGGCGTGAACGCCCGCTGGGGCAATTGTCTGGCGGCGAGCGTCAGCGCGTGCTGTTGGCACGCGCCTTGGCGGTGAACGCCCGCATCATGTTGATGGACGAACCCCTGGCCAATCTGGATCCGCCGCACCAAGTGGACTGGTTGGAGCAAGTGCAGTGCCTGTTGGCCCAAGGCACCACGGTGGTCAGCGTGCTGCACGAGATTGGCATGGCGTTGCATGCCGACGACATGGTGGTGATGCAGGCCGGGCAGATCGTGCACCATGGCGCTTGTGCCGATGAAGTCACGCAGCGTGCGATTGAGGCGGTATTTGATCAGCGCATCGCCATCCATCCGCTGGCCGGGCAATGGGTGGCGCTGCCCAAGTCAGGATGAGATGACCGCAAGATGCACCATGGCTGGTCGCAGCGCGGGAGATGTTCCGGGCGTCAGTGACCGCTGAGGACGACTGGAATTTCTGTGGACGGGGGCGTGTTCCGACTGCGGCCACAGCGCACGATACCGTCGATCATGACCATGCCTACGCCGGGAATGTCGCCCAGTTGCACGCTCTCGAGCAAAGTTTTACCCGCCGTGTGCTGAGCGCGGTCCATGAAGACGAAGTCGGCAGCGCGTCCGACTTCGATCAGACCGCAGTTGAGCTTGCGAATGCGCGCTGTGTTGCCGGTGGCAAAGCAAAACACCAACTCGGCGGGGATATTGGCCAGGCTCGACAGCAACGCCACCATGCGCAGCATGCCCAACGGTTGCACCCCCGAGCCCGCCGGCCCGTCGGTGCCAAGGATCACGCGGTGCGGGCATTTCAGCTCCAGCGCAGCCTTGGCGGCGGCAATGGCGACGCGCTCATTGCCGTTGTGTACGATTTCGATGGCACGTGAAGACTTTTCGCACAGCTCACAGACATGGGCCTCAGGCAAAGAGGTGTGGCCGCCGTTGATGTGGCCGATCACGTCGGCATCGGCTTCCAGCACCACGTCTTTGTCGATCATGCCCGAGCCCGGGATGGACGGGCCGCCCGTGTGGATCGTGCTTTGAATGCCGTATTTGCGCGCCCAGGCCACCATCTCTTTGGCTTCGTAACCGGCCTTCACGGAGCCCAGACCCACTTCGCCGAGCAAACTCACACCGGCCTCGGCCAGGTCTTTGAAGTCGTGCTCGGTCATGCCTTTTTCGATGATGGGCGCGCCCGCAATCACCTTCACGCCGCCAGGGCGAAAATTGTCAAAAGCGCGCTGAGCCGTGATGGCCAGCGCTTTGAGGCCGACAATGTCTTTGGGGCGCCCTGGCAAATGCACCTCGCCGGCAGAGACCATGGTGGTCACGCCACCGTTCATGGTCGAGTCGATCCAGCCAATTTGGTTTTGGCGTGGCGTCCAATCGCCAAAAACCGGATGCACATGGCTGTCGATCAGTCCAGGGCAAACGCAGGTTTGTCGGGCGTCAATGACTGTTTGCGCGCCTTCCAGATCGCAATCCTTTTCGCGTCCCACAGCGGTGATCAATCCGTTGTCGACGACGATGGTGTCGGCTTGCAAAATGGGTTGATCAATGTCACCTGAAAGCAGCAAGCCGATGTTTTTGATTACGACTTTGCCGGACGAGCCAGCGGTAGCGATGTCAGCCATGAAAAAACTCCTTAGTGAGCAGGTTGGACGGCCGGGTTCACGACGCGGAACACGGTGTCAAGGACAAAAGATTTCCATTGCGTCACGGCCTGTGGGGCGTCGATGTTCTCCCCCAAAAAGGCCGTCAAGGTGAAGCGGTTGGACATGTAGAAATAGCCGGTGGCGGCAATCAGAAGATAGATGTCACGTGCAGAAATATCCGCACGGAACAGACCTTTCGCTACACCGGATTGCAAGATGTCGCCAATCACCGCAATGGCCGGAGACGAGTACTCTTTGGCCCGCAGCGATTTGACGATGTGCTTGCCTTTGTGCAGGTTTTCGGTGTTCAGCAGGGTGACAAATTCGGGGTGCGCACGGTAGTAGTCGAGCACAAAGTGCACCACCTTTTCCAGCGCGACCAGCGGTTGGCTCACGTCCAAAGCCAACTCGGCTTCGGCATCGTTCATGCGTCGGTAAATAGTTTCTAGGACTTCGATGAACAAGCCTTCCTTGCTGCCGAAGTAGTAGTAAATCATGCGGTCATAGGATTTGGCCAGGCGGGAAATTTTCTCCACGCTCCCGCCCTCATAGCCATGCAGGGCAAACACTTTGATGGCAGCGCGCAAAATGCTCTCGCGTGTTTGCTGTGCGCTGTGTTCGCGCACGCCCGCCGAGCGTTTGCCGCTCGGCTTGGCGAGGCGGGTTCGGGGTTGGCGTGCTGCGGTGACCATGGTGGTTTATTTTTCGACGAATGCCCGCTCAATCACAAAATCACCAGGGGTGCTGGTGTTGCCTTCGACAAAGCCTTGGGCCTCCAGCATCTGCTTGAGGTCGGTGAGCATGCCCGGACTGCCACACAACATCACCCGGTCTTGCTGTTGACTCAAGGGCGGCAAGCCCATGTCTTTGAACAGTTTGCCATTTTCAATCAGTGCCGTCACACGGCCCATGTTGCGGTAAGTCTCGCGGGTGACTGTGGGGTAGTAGCGCAATTGCTGGCTGATCATTTCGCCCAGGAATTCATGTTGGGGTAAGTGGTCCACGATCAAGTCGTGGTAGGCCAACTCGTCAACTTGCCGTACACCATGCACCACCACCACGCTTTCGAATTTAGCATAGGTCTCAGGGTCGCGAATGATGCTCAAAAACGGCGCCAGTCCTGTGCCGGTGGACAGCAAATACAGGCGCTTGGCTGGCGTCAGGTAATCGATCAGCAAGGTCCCTGTGGGCTTCTTGCCCACGATCAGGGTGTCACCCACCTGGATGTGTTGTAGGCGTGAGGTGAGCGGGCCTTCCTCGACCTTGATGCTCAAAAATTCAAGGTGCTCTTCGTAATTGGGGCTGGCGATGCTGTAGGCCCGCAGCAGGGGTTTGTCGTTCACGCGCAGGCCAATCATGGTGAAGTGGCCATTGGAAAATCGCAGTGAGGGGTCGCGCGTGGTGGTGAAAGTGAACAGACGGTCGGTCCAATGGTGCACGCTCAGGACCCGCTCTTCGTTGAAAGCACTCATGATGGTTCAAGCTTGTGGTTAAGGCTGCAAGGGACGATCAAGCCAGTGCAACATGGGTTAGGAGAAGTACGGTTGCGCAGCAAAACAGGATGCGTTATATTAATTTTTCATGTAGTGATCACAACATTTTTGTTTTGTGGATGCTACACAAATTGAAGCCGACGTGCAACTGAGCATTTCGGTGATCTTGATCGACTGAACCTGAGATGACCGAACACTCTAAAACCGATGGACTGCCCAGCAGCGAGTTGCCAGCATCACCGCAGGTTCTGGAGCGTGCCAAGCTGCGCAATGAGCGCATGAGTGGCGCCAAAATTGAATGCAATGCCTGCCCGGTGTTGTGTCAAATCTCAGCGGGGCGCGTGGGCGCCTGCGACCGTTACGCCAACCGTGACGGCTTGTTGGTGCGGGTGGATCCGGTGGTTTTTCTGCGCCGCTCGCTGGCGCAAGATGAGCCCCAGTTGGTGCCCTTTGCGCCACGAGGCAACGATCAAACACCAACGCCTTGGAATGGTGACCTGCTTCTCGCTGATCAGGTGTTTGTCACTGGCGTGGGCTCTTCCACCACCTACCCTGACTACAAGCCCGCGCCCTTCATTGTGTCTTCCCAGGTCAAGGGCGTGGACATGGTGACCGTGGTGACCGAAGGTATCTTCAGTTACTGCAGCTTCAAAGTGAAGATCGATACCGACCGCTATTTGGGCGCTGAACAAGCCAATGTGCGCATGAAAGGCGAGGTGGTGGGCCATGTCACTACGGCAGAGTATGGCTCGCAAATGTTGTCCTTGGGCGGCGTGCACCACTTGACGGGGGGCAGTAAAAAAGAAGGCCGCGTCACAGTCGACATGATGCAGGCCTTGGGTAACAAACAGGCGGTGGCGTTGACCATCGATGGGGGTGCCCAGTTGGTCATCCAGGCTGGATGCGCACCGATCGTCAATGGCGTCGAAGAGCAGCGCATGCGGGTGGGCTGCGGCTCTGCGGTGGTGGGTATTTTTGCGCGCCAGTTTTGTGGCTTGGTGGACGAGGTGGTGGTGCTGGACGACCACATCACCGGCGTTTTGACCGAGCACCAAGCGGGCCGCTGCCTGGACATGAAGCCCTCCGGCATTGAAATGGGAGGACGCAAATCCACCCCAGGGCGTTATTTCCAAGTGGCCAATCCCGGCAATGGCTGGGGCGGCACCGACATTGCAGATCCTTTGTCGATCATCGAGGGCTGGGACCCGGAGGTGGTCTGGCCTGGTTTGCGCTTGCTGATGACCTCCACCACGGGTGAGCACGCGGCTTGGTATGTGCTCGACGACAAACTCCAACCGGTGGAGCAAGACATGCCGGCCGAGGTGCGAGGCATCGTGGACCGCATTGGCGAAAACTGCGAGCCTTCACTTTGCAGCGTGATGTTTTTGGGTGGCGCCGGCGGCAGTTTGCGCGCCGGCGTCACAGAAAACCCGGTCTTGCTGACCCGCGCCATCAAACAAGCGCTGGTCAATGTGACCTGCGGCGGTGCGCCTGCTTTTGTCTGGCCTGGCGGTGGCATTACCATGATGTCCGACGTGTTGCGCATGCCTGACAACAGCTTTGGCACTGTGCCGACACCGGCCATCATTGCGCCCATCGAATTCAGCATGCGCTTGTCGGATTACCAAGCCTTGGGTGGGCATATGACTTATGTGCGCTCACTCCAGGATGTGCTGCGTCACGGCGCCTGGCACAACGAGGGTGCGCCGACCGCGCTGCAGTGGTCCGAACTGCCGCAAGACAACAGTTGGCCACTCGGGCAAGCCCCGATGCTGGGTTAAGGCGCGAACCGTGGGTGCTGCTCGTCAACGCTTGTCTGAGGGCCGCTGGCATTTTCAGCATGGCCCCATGGACATTGTGATCGGTGCTGATCCCTTAGGCCCCGCAGGTCCAGGGGCGCTCGCTGAGGCGCACCAACATGCATGGGCGCGGTTTGTGCCCCTGCTGTCAGAACTGATGAACGAATGGGCGTTGCTGCGTTTGCCGGTGCAGGCAGGGCATTCTTGTCCATTGCAAGGCGGGGTGGCGCGTCGAATGTGGCAGGCCTGCTTGCCTTGGGCGGCGCATCAGTTCATCACGCCCATGGCGGCGGTCGCGGGCAGCGTCGCGCAAGAGCTGATCAGCAGCTATCAACGCCCCGGCGTGGCACGTGCTTGGGTGAACAATGGTGGCGACATCGCCTTGCACCTGACGCCCGGGCAGTCCGCCCGCGTGGGCTTGTATGCCGATCTGGCACGTTTTCAAGCGCACGAATGCATGCAGGGATTGAGCCTGGATGGTGCATTTGAAGTCACGCACACCATGCCCGTCCGTGGCGTGGCCACCAGCGGTTGGCGTGGCCGCAGTTTTTCATTCGGCATTGCCGACAGCGTGACGGTGTTGGCCGCCACCGCCGCGCAAGCTGACGCGGCAGCCAGCATCATCGCCAATGCAGTGAATGTGGAGCATGCGGGCATCGTGCGTCAGTCGGCCCAGACTTTGCGTGATATGACCGATTTGGGTGACTTGGCCGTCACCGTGGATGTGCCTGTCTTGCCTGTGGCATGGGTGCAGCAAGCCTTGCAATCCGGTTTGCAATGTGCGCGAGAATGCCAAGCTGAGGGTTGGATATCAGGGGCGGTATTGGTGTGTCAAGGGCAGTCCCTGACCCTGCCGATATTGACCACGACCACGACCACCTCAGTTTCTTTTCAAGACGAGGGCTTGGCTTTGGCCTGAGAAATGTTTATGGTGATGCAATGATTGAAATAAGACGTGTCTTTACCCAAGTGGAAGAAATCTTTCACGAGTTTGGCCCTGTGCCTGCGCAACCCTTGCTGCGTGGCGCGATCGGTGCAGTGTTGACCAATCCGTATGCCGGCCGCTATGAGGCCAACATCTTGCCCATGATGGATGCGCTGCAAGACGTGGGCATTGACATGGCGCGCCGCTTGCTCGCCGCCATGGGTGTGCCTGCCGAGCGCATTGCCACCTATGGCAAAGGCGCGATTGTGGGCGAACATGGCGAACTCGAGCATGGCGCTCTGTGGCACGTGCCCGGGGGTTATGCCATGCGCGAATTGCTGGGCTGGAAGGGAGACCGCGAAGCCTACAAGTCGGGTCAGGTCGACGACAAGCCAACGGGTCAACCGGCCAATGCCTTGTCCATCGTGCCGTCAACCAAAAAAGTGGGACCGCCCGGCGCCGCGCTCGACCTGCCGCTGACCAACATCAACGCCTCTTATGTGCGCGGCCAGTTCGACGCCATGGAAGTGCGGGTGCCCGGTTCGCCGCTGCCCGATGAAATCGTCTTTATCCTGGCCATGACCACCGGTTACCGCATCCACGCCCGTGTGGGCGGGTTGCGCGCCGAGGACATCAGCCAGTGGAATGGCTTGCGCTGATTTCCAACTTAACCCAAAGAACCTCAGGAGACTTCAGCGATGAGCGCTAACATTCGAAAAATAATTGTCCAAGTGGACGAGATCCGTCAAGAAATGGGTCGTCCCGTTTCCCCACCTACCCGCCGCGCCCTGGCCATGGCGGTGATCGCCAATCCCTATGCCGGCCGCTACAGCGAAAACCTGGACGAACTGATCGCCATCGGTGAAGAGTTGGGCGCGTTGCTGGGCCAAAAATGTGTGCATGCTTTAGGCATCGAGCCTGGCCAAGCGCAAAGCTATGGCAAAGCCGCCATCGTGGGCGAAGCGGGTGAGCTCGAACATGCGGCCGCTCTCTTGCATCCCAAACTGGGTGCGCCGCTGCGCCTTGCGGTGGAGAAGGGCGCCGCCTTGGTGCCGTCTGCCAAAAAGCGCGGCGGCATGGGAACGACCATCGATGTGCCCTTGGGTCACAAAGATGCCGCCTTTGTGCGCAGCCATTTCGATGCCATGGAAGCACGCGTGAGCGATGCACCGCGGGCGCAAGAAATTGTGGTCGCAGTGGTCGTCACCGACAGCGGTCGCCCTTTGCCCCGCATTGGCGGTTTGCAAGTGCAGGACATTCAAGGTCAGGATGGTTTGCGCTGAAACGCAAGCCTATTTTTTGTTTCAACCCACCCCAGGAGATTCTCCATGACAGCAGTCAACACCCTTCGTCGCGCCATGGCGCTGACAGCCCTGACTTGGGCGGCCTTGCCAGCGCAGGCCCAAAACATGATCAAAATCGGCGAGATCAACAGCTACAAAGCCCAACCCGCATTTTTGGAACCCTACAAAAAAGGCATGGAGTTGGCCGTTGACGAAATCAATGCGGCCGGTGGCGTCATGGGCAAAAAGTTGGAGCTCATCACCCGTGACGACAACGCCAATCCGGGCGATGCTGTGCGTGTGGCCGAAGAGCTGATCTCGCGCGAAAAAATTGATGTGCTGACCGGCACCTTCTTGTCTAACACCGGTTTGGCTGTAGCGGACTTTGCCAAGCAAAAGAAAGCCTTTTTCTTGGCCGGTGAGCCTTTGACCGACAAGCTCACATGGCAAGGTGGCAACGCCTACACTTACCGTTTGCGTCCAGGCACCTATATGCAAGCGGCCATGCTGGTGCCTGAGGCGGTCAAGCTGAAGAAAAAGCGCTGGGCGGTGGTCTACCCCAACTACGAATACGGTCAATCGGCTGCGGCAGCGTTCAAAAACTTGCTGAAAGCCGCGCAGCCCGACGTTGAGTTCGTGGCTGAGCAGGCCCCGCCCTTGGGCAAACTCGATGCGGGCAGCGTGGTGCAAGCCCTGGCGGACGCCAAACCTGATGCCATCTACAACGTCTTGTTTGGCGCTGACCTGTCCAAGTTCGTGCGAGAAGGCAACACCCGTGGTTTGTTCCAAGGCCGCGAAGTGGTCAGCATGTTGACCGGTGAGCCCGAGTACCTGGACCCGCTGAAAGACGAAACCCCCAACGGTTGGATCGTGACCGGATACCCCTGGAGTTCGCACAACACGACCGAACATAAAGCGTTCTTGCAGTCCTACCAAGCCAAGTTCAAAGACTATCCACGTCTGGGTTCGGTGGTGGGTTACGTGATGATCAAATCGGTCGCAGCCGGCGTGGCCAAAGCCCAAAGTACCGACTCTGAAAAGTTGCGCGTGGCCTTTGCTGGGCTGCAGGTGGACACGCCTTTCGGCAAAATCACTTACCGCGCTGAAGACCACCAGTCCACCATGGGCGCTTTTGTGGGCCGTACCAAAAATGACAATGGCAAAGGCGTGATGGTGGATGCCCGTTACCTGGACGGCGCACTGTACCAACCGCAAGCTGCTGAAGTGAAGAAATCACGCGCGGCAGACTGACAAATTCACTTCTCCCCCGTGTGACCTCAAACCCCTTTGGATCGCGTTCCAAAGGGGTTGTCATGGTCTGAATTTTTCACGAAATGATCCCTTCATGAGTTTTTCCGGATTTTTCGTTCAGCTTTTGAATGGGCTGGCGGCGGCGTCTTCGCTGTTTTTTGTGGCGGCGGGTTTGTCGCTGATTTTTGGCGTCACGCGGATTGTGAATTTTGCGCATGGCTCCTTTTTCATGGCCGGCATTTACATCGCCTACACGGCAGTGGACCGCTTGGCCGGCAGCATTGGTTTTTGGCCGTCGATCGCGCTGGCGGCGCTGGCGGTGGGCGTGCTGGGGGCCTTGATCGAGATGCTGCTGCTGCGCCGCATTTACAAAGCGCCTGAACTGTTTCAGTTGCTGGCCACCTTCGCTTTGGTGTTGGTCCTGAAAGACGCGATGCTGTGGCTCTGGGGGCCTGAAGAGTTGCTTGGCCCTCGCGCGCCGGGCCTGGCCGGTTCGGTGTCTGTTTTGGGGCGGCAATTCCCGACTTACGATTTGTTTTTGATTGTGGCGGGGCCCGTGGTGTTGGCGCTGCTGTGGTTGCTGCTTACCCGTACCCGTTTGGGCACCTTGGTGCGGGCGGCTACGCAAGACCGCGAGATGGTCAGCGCCTTGGGCGTCAATCAAGCCTGGTTGTTTACAGCGGTGTTCGCTTTAGGCGCGCTGTTGGCCGGTTTGGGTGGCGCCTTGCAATTGCCGCGTGAACCCGCGAATTTGGAAATGGATTTGAACATCATCGGCGCCGCTTTTGTGGTGGTGGTGGTGGGCGGCATGGGCTCGATTCCGGGCGCCTATCTGGCCGCTTTGCTGATCGCCGAAGTCAAGGCTGTGTGCATTTGGTTGGGCATGGTCGATGTGTTCGGCGTCGCTGTTTCATTTTCCAAACTCACCTTGGTGGTGGACTTTGTGGTGATGGCCGTGGTGCTGGTGTGGCGGCCTTGGGGCTTGCTGGGCAAACCGCAGGCCCCGAGTCGTTATATAGGTTTGCGTGAGGAGCCCCTGCGTCCCGCCAGCAAGGGCTATGTGGGGGTGGCCGCGCTGCTGGGTCTGGTGCTGGTGTTCATGCCTTGGCTCACCGCCAGTTCGCCTTACACCACGGTGTTGCTCATTGATTTGTTGATTGCGGCCTTGTTTGCGGCCAGTCTGCACTTCATCATGGGGCCGGCGGGCATGCACTCTTTTGGCCATGCCGCCTATTTTGGTTTGGGCGCCTATGGCGCGGCGCTGCTGGTCCGCTCGCTGGGCTTGTCGATGGAGATGGCCTTGCTGATGGCGCCCTTGGTGGCCGCTTTGGGGGCCTTGGTGTTTGGCTGGTTTGCCGTGCGCTTGTCGGGCGTGTACCTGGCCATGCTGACTTTGGCATTTGCCCAAATTACGTGGGCGGTGACCTTTCAATGGGACAGCTTTACCGGGGGCAGCAATGGTCTGACCGGCGTCTGGCCGTCTGAGTTGTTCAGCGACAAGCGCATGTACTACTGGCTGACTTTGGGCTTGGTGGTGGCGGGTGTGCTGTGGCTGCGCCGGGTGTTGTTCTCGCCCTTTGGCTATGCGCTGCGCGCCGGACGCGATTCGGTGCTGCGGGCCGATGCGATCGGCATCGACGTCAAGCGCATGCAGTGGCTGGCCTTCATTTTGGCGGGGGGCATGGCCGGCTTGGCGGGGGCTTTGTATGCTTTTTCCAAAGGCAGCATCTCGCCCGAAACCATGAGCGTGGGCAAATCGGTGGACGGCTTGGTCATGGTGCTGCTGGGCGGCATTCAAACCTTGGCCGGACCGGTGGTGGGGGCCTTCAGCTTCACGTGGTTGCACGACGTGGTGGCGCGCAACACCGATTACTGGCGGGCCATGTTGGGCACTGTGATTTTGATTTTGGTGTTGTTGTTCCCGCAAGGCATTGCCGGATCGGTGCAGTTGTTGTGGGATCGCTTGCGCCAGAAAACCTCGCCGCAAGAGGGGGCCGCATGATGAGCAACGCGCTTTTGCAAGTGAAGAACCTGGGCAAGTCCTTTGGCGGGGTCAAGGCGGTGGACGGCATCAGCTTTGATCTGGCCCCGGGCGAGCTGTTGGCCTTGATCGGGCCCAACGGCGCGGGCAAGTCCACCACCTTCAACATGGTCAACGGTCAGTTGCGCGCCGATCAAGGCTCCATCCTGCTGCTGGGCCAAGAGCTGGTGGGGTGCAAGCCCCGCGCCATCTGGCGTCAGGGCGTGGGACGCACTTTTCAAATTGCCGAAACTTTCGCCTCGCTCACCGTGGTGGAAAACGTGCAAATGGCGCTGCTCTCACATGACGATTTGTTGCTGTCGATGTGGCGGCGTGCGGCCGACCATCGCCGGGGCGACGCGCTGGCCTTGCTGGACCAGGTGGGCATGAAGCCCCAGGCCGACCGGCCCTGCAACGTGTTGGCCTATGGCGACGTCAAACGCGTCGAGTTGGCTGTGGCCATGGCCAACAGCCCCAAGCTGCTGTTGATGGACGAACCCACCGCCGGTATGGCGCCCAAAGAGCGCAAGGACTTGATGGCGCTGACCAAAGAACTGGTGGTGCAACGCGGCATGGCGGTGCTGTTCACCGAGCACAGCATGGACGTGGTCTTTGCCTATGCCGACCGCATGATCGTGCTGGCCCGTGGCCGCTTGATCGCTGAGGGCAAGCCGCTGGAAATTCGTGATCACCCCAAGGTGCAGGAAGTTTATTTCGGCACCGGCAAGACTTTTGAGAAATCTTCCACATGAGCGCCTCCGACATCCTGCTTGAAGCCAAGGGACTGGCCGCCTGGTATGGCGCGGCCCAAATTTTGTTCGACGTGGACCTTCAAGTGCGACGCGGCGAAGTCGTGGCCCTGATGGGGCGGAACGGTGCGGGCAAGTCCACCACGCTCAAAGCCTTGATCGGCATGTTGGCGCGCAGGCGTGGGCAAGTGAGCTTCATGGGCCATGACCTCTCGCGCAGCGAGCCGCACCACGCGGCCCGCTTGGGCTTGGGTTTTGTGCCCGAAGACCGGCGCATTTTCACCGACCTCACCGTCATGGAAAACCTGGAAGTGGGTAAGCAGAAGGTGCGGCATTGGCCTGATGGGAAGATGGCGCCCAATTGGACGCCTGAGCGCTTGTTTCAGCTTTTTCCGAATTTGGGTGAAATGCCGCAACGCCCCGGCGGCAGCATGAGCGGCGGCGAGCAGCAAATGCTGACCGTGGCCCGCACGCTGATGGGTAATCCCTTTTTGGTCTTGCTTGACGAACCCTCAGAGGGCGTAGCGCCGGTCATTGTGGAGCAAATGGCGCACATGATTCTGGCGCTCAAAGCCCAGGGCGTGAGCATCTTGCTGTCCGAGCAAAACATGCATTTTGCGGCGTTGGTTTCCGACCGGGCCTATGTGCTGGAAAAAGGCCAGATCCGTTACCAAGGCAGCATGCAGGATTTAGCCGTCAATGAAGAAGTCCGGCGCAATTACCTCAGCGTTTGAACTTCAGCGAACACTATGCATTCCTCAACGGTTTTACAGGTCAATCAAGTTCGGCGCGAATTGCC
>Ga0164295_10001171_pt1 | contig 21766 bp, 20 predicted proteins | sample GEODES006metaG_FD_111798 | JGI IMG/M metagenome (GOLD analysis project Ga0164295, IMG submission 111798) | Oligotrophic lake water microbial communities from Sparkling Lake, Wisconsin, USA - GEODES006 metaG | ecosystem: Environmental > Aquatic > Freshwater > Lake | place: USA: Sparkling Lake... | reverse complement strand
TGGTTGGACTCAATTCATGAATTCATTAACACTTCAACCTGGTCAAAATCTTGGCACTGTTCAAAGTAATAATATTGTTCCTGTTAATAATATTAACGCACAAGATGCTCAACCTGGTGTAGGTGCTAATTTACAAGGTTCAATTCCTTCCACATCTGGTGGTGGAAAAAGACGTAGAAGAAAGGGGAGATCAAGATCCAAGAAAGGAGGAAATCTTCTTGCTGTTGCTAATCAAGCAATAGTTCCAGGTGTGCTTTTAGCAGCACAACAAACTTTCGGTAGAAGTCGCCGTCATAAGAAATAAACTTTTTATAAGTAATTTTTTTTACACCTTTTTACATTTCAAACGCCGACTTTAATATTTAAAAAAACCTCCAACTGGTTCATTATCTGTATCATCTTTTTTAACAATTATTTTAAATTTTTTTAAATAGTCGTGTGTGTATTTTTCTAAAAAATTAATATTATATTTCATTCTATAAAAATAATTGCTCATAAAATAATATGTATTATCAATTATTATTTCTTGTTCTTTTCTATTATATACTTTATAGATTATATAATTAATATCAATAGAATGATTATCATATTCAATTACAATTGAAATAATATTATCAGATATATTTACAAAATCTATTAATTTATCTACATCTAATGATGTGAATTTATTTTCATTTATTATAATTTGATTTGTATTTTTTCCAATTAAATTTGTTATGTATTGTTTTCCATTTTTATTTACAATTTTTCCAATATCTTCCATTATGTATCTAATTATTGGAAATGTATTATTTATTAATGACGTGACTACTATTTTATCATCTTTATTTTCCAAATAACAAAATTGATTAAATACTTCAAATGTATTTTTATCGTCATTAACTTGATGTGCTATTTCACCAAATTCTACTGCGCCATATGTATTTTCAATATTTGAATTAATAAATGTTTTTTTACAAAAATTTAAACTACAATTTAATAAAAATTCTCCCGATAAATTTATATTTTTTGGATAATGTGTTATTTTTATATTATATTTATTTATATTTATACATAATTGTAGTAATACAAATGGGAAAATAACTAATAAATCAGGAGTATTTGTATTAATTGAATTTACAAATTCTAATGTTTTTTCTCTATCAATTTTATTAAATGATAAAAAAAATACATTCATAAATAATAAATAATAATTACTTTTTTCATATTCATTTGTAAAATATGAATTAGATGGATAAAATACCAAAATTTTATCACCATAACTATAACCATTTTTTTTAAATGATGTCATAAATGTATATATATATATATGCGTTGTATTTATTCATCCAAACAAATGTACTTTTTCCACTTGTTCCACCAGTAGATTGACCAATTGAACAATTATTATCATACCATAAAGGTTCATTAATACAACTACTTATACATTTAAGGTTACATTTTTTATAAGGGGGAGTAATAATATCATCATTATATTCAATTAATTCATCTTTGGTTAAATATGGTATTTCTGAAAAATTGTTATTATTACAATAATTATATTTATTAAAAAATGATTCATATTTATTAAAATAAAATTTATTAATTTTATATGTTTTGTTTATAAAATCACATTTATCTTGTTTTGTAAAAAAATAATTAAATAATAAATACATCAATATTTTTTTGTAATTTAATAAAAATAAGACAACTAATAGACTAAATAATAAAATATATGTAAAATAATATTTATTTACTATTTTCATTATAAATATTATATATATTATTTTTATGAAAAATAAAGGTAATGACTATAAATTATCTTTTATATAATTGATATTATATAAAAGTCGGCGTTTGAAATGTAAAAAGGTGTAAATAATATCAATATAAAAAAATTAATTAATATTATTTTTAATTTAAAGAACAATATTATATTTTTTCAAAAAATTCTTTATATTTTCCGAATACTTAAATTGTAATTGATTATTAACAATATTATTATATTCAATATGAATATTTTTAATTAAATTTTGTTTTCCTACTGATCCATCATCTAATTGTCTACTTTTTCTTCTTAAATGTTCTTCTTCCGATTGAATATAATAATGTGCTATATAAGCAATACTATTTATAAACGGTAATGGTTGATTATTAAATGGAGACATTTTCATTTTTGTTTTATTACATGAAAAATATCTATTATGGTTAGTTATTACATAACTATGTGGACTTTGAATATTTTTAACTACCGATGGTCTTACAAATGATTTAACATGACTATTTAAACGTAATTCAGATTTTATAAAATTTTCTGTTATTAAACCTGTAGGTTGTGTTACATGTCCAGAGCTTCCAAACATTAACCAATTTACACCAACAGCATCTGCTTCTGAAAAAAAACTTAAAAAATCTTTTACGTTTTTTTCTTTATTTAAACATAGGAATTCATCAGCATCTAAATATAACATCCAACTAACATTTTCTTTTTGACATATACTTACAGCATCTTTCATGAACTTTACTTTTACATTTCCGGAACCTTCTACATTTTTAACAATCAAACGATTATCAAAATTTGTTCTTAATTTTCCTGCTATTGGATTAACAGATAAATGATCAAAAATGAAAACTTTATCAAAACCTAATAATAAATGATGTGCTATCCATTCTGCTATATTTGGTTCATCTCTAGCATTTGTAAATAAATAAACTGAATTATTGTCTTTTCTTCTAAATTTATCAGATATTGTAGAAATTAAATTATTATTATTATTTAAAACAAACATAAATATATTATTAATAAAAAATATAAATATATATAATGTTAAACTAATAGCATATAATATTGGTAAAATTATAATATTATTTTTGTATACTATTATTAATGAGTTTTGAACAACAAATTCAACAATGGGTGCAAATTGATAATCAATTAAAAAATTTTAATGAAAAGATAAAGGAATTACGTGACAAAAAAAATAGTATTTCTGAACAAATTAATAATCATATTGAAGAAAATCAATTAAATAATGCTGCTGTAAAAATTAGTGATGGACAACTTAAATTTGTTAAAATTAAAGAAACACAACCTTTAACATTTAAATATTTAGAAACTTGTCTTTCTGAAATTATTAAAAATGAAGAACAGGTTAAGAAAATTGTTGAATATATTAAAAATAAACGAGAAGTTAAGTATATTACAGAAATAAAGCGATTTTATAATAATTAATTTATATTTTATTAATGTATATGACAAGTGATAGTACTCTAGACAATTCATCTAATATAGACATTTTTGGTGGTGATGAATTTGTATTTACAAAAAATCATAAACCTGATGGAACTACAGAAATTATAGGAGGTGGTTATAAAGTTAATTCTTTTTTTTTACAAGATGGATTACCAGCTATGACTACTTTTAATAATTCTCAACAAACAGGTGGTAAAGTTTCTAGTCCTTTTGAAAATTTAGCCGTACCCGCTGGATTATTTTATATTAATCAAAAAATACCAAAAAATGATAATCCTTTAGATAAGACTTATCAAAAACATGAAATGTTATCTGATGATATAATGGATAAATTATTTGGACTTGTTGAGGTTGATAAAAAAAGAAAACGAAAAACTCGTAAACATAATAATAAATTAAATAACGGAAAAACCCGAAAAAATATCTAAATATTTATTTATACATATATATTAAATAATTTATATGTATTATACAATATACACATCTTCCGATTATTATGATGAAAAAGAAAAAGAGAAAAATAATTCATTAAAAGAATATGATGGAAATATATGTTTGATATGTTTATTACCTGATAAAAATAAAGATTTGGTACAAAATATGAAACAATTTTCTTATATTTTATCAACTTGTGATTGTAATGCTTTATTTCATAGTAATTGTTTGGAAACATGGATAGTTAAATCTCAATCTTGTCCCATTTGTCGTATTCAATTAACCTATACATTTGATTATAATTTTAAATTTGATAATCTTATTAAAATTTTTGTTGATAATTATACTAATGCTTATTTTCAAATTATAAATTTTATTTCTATAATTAATTTATTTTTTTTATTATATTTCTATGTATATATTTTTTCATATTGTTTTATAATATAAAATTTATTTTATTAGATTTTTTTTATAATCTTGACCAATTTTATAATCTTGACCAATTTTATAATCTTGACCATGTATCATGGTTAAATGGTGATACCAAAATTTCTGATAATTTATCTTTCCAATATTCAACTCGCTTTTCCATTGCTATATCTTTTAATGTCTTAGGATATATTGGTTCATTTGCCATTAATTCTTCTTCTACACTATTCATTCTTGGCTTATAACCATAACAGTTCACACCAAATTTTATTTTTGGATTTGCTATATAACCTCCATTTACACCTGGTCTACCACAATCATTTTCATGTCCTTTTATTTTTTGTAATTCATCATATGTATTTTCTTGGGTTGGAAATAAAGCCATTTGACCATCTGACCAGCCATAATTACACCATTCGCCACCATTTTTATAAGAATCTTCTATTTCTTTATAATTTGCTAATCTTGCTCCATATGCGGTACATAAAGCTTTAGCATCAGAATATCCATAATTATTCCCCGGAATATTGAATACTTGTGGTTTTATTAATATTTCTGGAACTGCAGCTTTTGCTGCTTGTAAACGTGTTGTATCAACATTTATATCTATTTCTGGACTACCAGTTAATATATTTTTTAATTTTGCTACAATATCTACCCCAAAAAAGTATTGAAGACCATTTATTATTATTAAAATTATAAAAAAAGCTATTATTATTATATATAGTGTATTTGAACTAGAATTTTGAATATCTTCCGAACCCATATTTGAATTAGAATTTGAACTTCCTAAAGATAAAAAAATTATTACGTAAATTATTATTACAATTACTAAAATTATAATTAAACTTGGATTTGATAATAAATTATTTATATAATCATATGTATTATCTGCCACAGTTCCTAAACCCACATTTACTGTATTTGTTGAATCGTCCATATATATTATATATATAAATCAAAATATTTATCAATATTTTGTTTTTTACTAATTTATTATTATTTATAACTTTACTATTTTATCGTTTTCTATAAAAAAAACAGTATGCTTTTGGAGTTATTATTTGTTGCACCATTCCAACTTCTGAAACACTAGTGTCATTATAATGATACCATTTTCCATTTGCGTTTTTTACAAATGATGTATAATGACCACCCATTACTGAACCACTATGATTACATACACCATATAGATCATAAATATATGAATCTTTATTATATCCTATTACATATTTTGACAAATCAAGATTTTCTATTGGAAAATTTATCATTACTTGATTTTTTCTATTCATCGCGTTGAATCTTTTTATATCAATTACTAATATATTTGGAAAATTCCAAAACATTATATTTTTTTTCGCAGCAACTTTTTTACCACTTTCTTCATCAGTAATTTTATTATCTCCATCTAATAATTCACTTTCAACATATAAATCAAAACAATCTAATAAATTTGGTGATTTATTATTTTCTGGTATTGGTAAATTTATTATAAAAAATGGTTCTGGCGTCATATTCATTTTTTTTCCTGTTTCAGCATTCTCTAATTGTGATATTTGAATTCCATAAAATAATTCTAATATTTCTGAATAATCTTTTTCATACATTTGTTTTATTATTTCAAAACATTTTACCGCTATTTTATCTTTGTCATCTTTAATTTCTCCTTCAATTGTCATATTTACTTCACGTGTTAATGAATTATGAAAACAATCTATTAAAAATATTAAAAATTCTGGTAAATCATTTTGATTAAATCCTGTAAACATATCTTGACATTTTATATGTGCTAATTTTTGGACAGTTTTTACAAATTTAAAAGGCGAAACTATACAATTTTCTTTCCACAAGATCTCTCTTAATCCATCCCATTCTAGTAATAATGCTGAATCATATTTATTATTTAAACGCTTTTTATATGTTTGTAATTCCAAAAAATTATTTAATTCATATGTATGTGATAAAACTTGCATTGTTGAATTTAGAAAACATGTATTACCTAAATTTGTTAATCCAGATAATCCTTTATCTTTATATTTTTCAAAGCTCATTTATATTATTTTATTTATTGTTTTATATTTAAACATATTTTGTATAATATATTATATTAGTATGTCAAATATTAATTTATCCCCAGATCAGCACCGTTTAATTGATATGTATATTTCTCAATATAATTTAGTTAATTCGCAAATTACTCGTTTGTATGACATGTTAGATGATATAAGGTATAATATTCAAAATACTATCCATAATAATAATAATCGTTATTATAGAAATACAAATAGAACAACCAGAACGCCAAATACATTTTTAAATAGATATATTGATAACTTAATTAACGAAGAAAGACAAAACAACTTTGTTTTTTATGATTACAATAATCCTATCAATCCATCATTATATAATAACACTCGTCAATCAACTAATAACACTCGTCAATCAACTAATAACACTCGTCAATCAAGTAATAACACTCGTCAATCAAGTAACAATCTATTTAGAAATAATCATACAGATGTATCTACATTTTTGTCTAATTTTTTAAATACTAATGTCGTTGTTAGACCTACTAATGAACAAATTAATATTTCTTCTAGAATCATTAGATACGGTGATATTGAAAATCCCTTATCTGAAAGTTGTCCTATATCTTTGGAACATTTTAATAATGATGATATGGTTAGACAAATACTTCAATGTGGTCATGTATTTTGTCAATCTTCATTTCAAACATGGTTTAATAGCAATGTTCGTTGTCCAGTATGTAGATATGATATAAGGAATTATAGAAGTTCTCAAAATGTTAATCAAGAAGATAACAATCCATCAACTAACAATCCATCAAATAACAATCCATCAAATAACAATCCATCAAATAACAATCCATCAAATAACAATCCATCAACTTACAATACATCAAATAACAATCCATCAAATAACAATCCATCAACTAACAATCCATCAAATAACAATGAAGAAAATAATAATTCATTTTCCAATGTTAATATTATTAGGAATCCTGAGACCAATCAAATTGATCAGATTGCTTTTGATATAACTAACAATTTATTATCTAATGAATTATTGAATAATATTACATCAAGAATGTTTCAGAATATTTTACAACAAAATAATGAGAATGACCGATTAATATTTGATCCATCTCATAATATTTTGTTGTATGAAACAATAATAAGTAATGCTTCCACAATAAATAATAGAAGTAATGGTAGAAGTAATAGAAATAATAATGATAGTGATTCTGAAAATGAATATTTGAATAATATTGTTTAAAATGTTTTTATTTTTATAATATATGGATGAAAAACCATGGAGAATACCTAAGATTAAAAAAAAACCTAGAAAAATAGACCAAGAATTATTAAACGCAGCATATTTTGGTAATTCGTATGGATTAAAAAAATGGATTGATTTAGGTGCTAATGTAGAATATATGGAAGAACGTGATGGTTGGTTGCCAATTCATTATGCTGCCAGATGGGGTGACTTAAAAATGCTGGATTATCTAATTAAATCTGGTGCTAATATTAATGGATTAACTAACAGTAAAGAAACTGCTTTACATAAATGTGCTAGATGGGATAGAAAAGAAGCAGCTATTATGTTGCTAAAATTAGGAGCAATTACAACTATAAAAAATAGAGACGGTGAAAAAGCATCTGATATGACTGTTGATCCTGAAATAAAATTTATTTTAGATTACTTTGACCAATACCAAGAAATTATAAAAAATAAAGAATTTTTACATTTAAATTATAAATAAATAATTTAAAGACATTCCCTATTATATATCAATAATATGGAGAAGTGTAAACGATTTAGAAACCGTTGGACTATTAAAGAATGCTTAAAATTACAAAGAGAATTTGAGCTTTTAAAATTATCTATTGACGATATTGCTTTAAAACATCAAAGAACTCCTAATGCTATTATGTTGAAATTAGATGAACAGGAATTGGCGGATTATAATGTTTTATATAATAATTATCATGGACTAAATTCTCCCATGGAAGTTATAAGAAAGCACACTCATGATGAATTTGATGAAGAAAATATTATAAATAATTTTATTGATGAAACAGAAGATGATGACGATGAAGAGTATATTGAAGATGAAGAAACAATTTCTGATGAAGATGAAGATGAAGATGAAGAATTAGAAGAAGATGATGATTATAATTTACATAATCGTATTAATCAATTAGAAAAACATGTTTCTACACTTACAGAATTAGTTTTAAAATTAAAACAAAATACAAATAAATCTGTATTTTCACTTTTCGGTTAATTTTTATATTTATTAAAATTTATTTTGTATAGTAAATTTTAATATTAAATTATTATAAATGATAGAATTAAATATTTATACATCATTAATATTATCTTTTATAATACAGATAATTACTGCTTTCATTGAAGTAATTTCTTTATTTGCTAAAATTCATCCTAAATTTTTATTTTTTAAAAAAATGTTAGCATTAGAATTATTGGTTCAGTTTATACAAGGTTCATTTTATATAAATTGGTTATTTAATTTCAAAAATATTTCTAATATTACACCAACTAGATATTTTGATTGGATTTTTACTACACCGATTATGTTAATTAATTTAATTTTTTGTCTATTATTTTTTAAATATAAAGATAATAACACTATTGATAAATTTAATTTATTAAGTGTATTTAATAAAGAATTTTATTCTATAATTACCGTTTTGTTATGTAACTTTATAATGCTTTTATTTGGTTATTTGTCTACCATTTCTTTAATTCCATTATCATTGGGAGTTTTTTTAGGATTCCTACCATTTTTATTTTATTTTTATTTTATTTATATAAAATACGCGATTTTAAGTAATGATGGATATAAAATATTTTTTTACTTCTTTATTTTTTGGTCTTTATATGGTATAAGTGCTATATTACCGTATAAAATTAAAAATACATGTTATAATATATTGGACTTATTTTCTAAAAACTTTTTTGGATTGTATTTGTCTTATTTAATTTATTCTTATAAATAAATTATAATGATAATTTCTATCAAATTAAAAAAATTAAACAAAATAAAAAAAATAAATTATAAAACTATTTTTACTTTTATAATTTTTATAATCTAGTATCATACAACTAATTTGTTTTTGTAAAGAATTTAGTTAAATTTTGATTACCTTCTTTCGCATTATTCGTATCTCTTAAATATTTATCAAATATTAATGCTTGAACTTCTTTATCTTTTATCTTAGCTATCTTTTTTTCACATTTCTTTTCATCTTCTTCTGATGATTTAATATTTTCTACTTCTTTTTTTAAGTTTGAAACTTTGGCTCTTCTTGGTGGTTTTTGTGATAACCATATATCTTCTAATACTAGACCAAACAGTTGTAGCAATGGTTTCATTATCTGATTTGTTATATAAAATGAATAATCTATTTTCAAATTATTTTCTTTAATGAATGATGGTGTTTCTATCTTATCACCTTGTAAAACCTTTTTACCTTTTTTTACGGAGTCTTTTGTAACAATGTAAACAAAAGGAATTCTATCACCTGATGTTGGCTTATTACCTGGATCTCTTTGACCAATTCTATCTGCTAAAACTTTATGTGCTACACCTTGTGGATTTTTATAAAATGAACGCAAAGACTTTGTAATAATTAATTTTTCAATTGGAACTTTACCATCTACTAAATCTAGTAAACATTTATTTACATAATCTATCGCTTTTTGAATATTCTTTTCTTTCATTAAAATATCTATTACACCACCATAAACATCTTTTACTATTGGCGCATTATCGCGACGTTTTAATACTATTCCCATTTCATTTCTTTTTCCTTTTTTTGGATCAAATTCATATTTTATTGAAACATATCTCTTCTTTGATAATAAACAAAATGGCATAAATGTCTTTTCATATTCAAAGTCATGTGGTTGTTTTAAAACTTTTGATACGTTATGACATGCTTCTTGTGCTATTTCAATTGATAATTCTAATGCTTTATCACCTAATATTTTTTCACCAGTTTCTTTATCTGTTAAATTAAATTTAAAGAATACTGAATCTGTATTATGAACTATTAGATTACCAACACCAGCAGCAAAATGATGATTCTCTGTTGTTAAATCATATACAAATCCTGAATAATGAATTTCATTAATCTTTTTAATAGCTATCGGATTTTTTAATTCTTTAATTCCTGTATAAATGATTATTTCATTATTAATAGTATACAAACAATACTTTATTTTATTATTATTTAAATAATTAGTAAATTTTGCTGCTTCTATCATTGAAGTATATGTATAACCATTTTTCACATAATTATTTTTATTTAATAAACATTGTTTGTTATTTTCATCAATTAAAATTTCTAAAAGTGGTTTATGTAACAATTCCATTCCTAATTGAACATCTTTTGGAGAAATTTCTTTTCTATTTTTTTGTATTAAAGAATGATCATCTGTTACATCTACACATCCTGTATCTGTTAACACTCTTAACATTTTTTTATTTGAAGCTAATTCGTGTCTAATAACACGGAATAATTTAGTCCAACCTTTTTCCGTCCAGGTTTCAACATTATTTAATTCACAAAATTCTTTTTCTTGTTTACCTGGTTCTATACATTTAATCCAATTATTATTTCCATATTTTTCACCTAGTTGTTCAATTGTTAAAATATCTATTTTTCCATTCACTTTCACGTAAACAGGTGTATTATTTGCTACACTATCACCATAAACATATTCTGCCTTTGTATTTACAAAACCATATTTGGTTTCAACATTTGTATCAGCATAACAATCTTCAACAACCTTTTTCGCAAAAGTTAAAAGTAAGCGCCCAGTTGCTGTTGTTGACGCAGCAATATCTGGTTCATAAAATGTACTTGTTTTGGCTCCTAATTGACCATAAAGTGAATTGGCTGTAACTTTATAAGCTAGCTGTCTTTTATCCAAAACATTTTTCATGAATTCATCTGGAGTTTGCGGTATCAATTTTCTAGTATCTTTTCTGGCTTTCAATAATTCTTGTAAAATAGCAGGCATAATAGCTTTCTCTTCTTTGCCATCTATAGTTAATGGTTGCGCAAATCTACATAATTTATATCCGGATTTAACCTTTTCTGCCTTTGCTTTTGGATTTTTTCTTATATAACGATATGTATCAAAATTAACATCCACATATTCATATTCAGGTAAATTATCATATATATAATTACCTTCTGCGTCTTTTTCTCCAGTTTCTAAAACTAAATTACCTGCTAAATCATAAATTTTGGTCCAAACTTTACTACTTGGACATAAATTCTCAGATAACATTGAGCTTGGATATAATGAAGCAAAATCACCAATGCATACTGGGTCATCCAAATATAAACCGCATTTAGGATTTAAAACAATAGCACCTTCATAACCATCATCTTTTGATCCCTTATTAATACATGGCATTAATACACCCTTTTCTCTACACTTTTTAGCTACATAACTTGTTAATTTGATACCTTGACCTCTAAATATTAAGAAACTCATCGGAACACTACATAATTTAGCCATTTCCACTAAATCAGTAACAACATCTACCTTATTAAATAAATAATGAACTAAGTTACAATCCTGAATACAGTATTTCGCGATAATTGCTCTTGATGCTGGTCCTTCATGTGTCATTCTGAAAATATCTTTAGGCGTTACATCATCTTTAGCTAATCCCCATTTTACTTTCTTCGCAGTTGGATTTTCATTCCCTAATACTTCAAACCATCCTTCCTCTTTACAAACGCTTACTACTTTGAATTTTTGACCATCTTTATAAAAATCACTACTATGATTGATTTCTTCAAAGTGAATATAACTTTCCTCTTGTAAACCAGTCATATTATTTGTTTGAACTCGTGTTACTTCGGTTCCATCCCTACATGTATGTAGGAGTGTTTTCACTTCATCCCCGATAAAATGACCCCCTACATAATCCAACTTATATGACGTCAAATTTTCTGTCCTTCGGAACCAATTCAACATATCCACTTGTAAACGACCATTCATCTTTATAATTGCCAATTCATATGTTCCCGATGCTAACGTAGTTGAACTTCTATCTATGTCTATTTTTGAATGATTTTTTTCATGATATGGAACTGATGCTGAAATCTCATTTATATTTCTTGATAATTTTAAGAAATCTTCTACACAATACAACTCTTGTGATCTTCTAAACATAAACTCATAATCAAAACTAAATATGTTATAACCTATTATTATATCTGGATTCTCTCTTTGAACTAACCTTGTCCAAGCCAATAACACTTCTCTTTCTGTTTCATATGTTTCTATTTGTGAATTTTTTACTGGCATTTCATCACAAGAATTTAATACTATACAATGATTTAAATATGGTTCACTGTCTCCATACTTCATTAATGTTGAACCTATAAATGTTACTTTATCGCCTTCTAATGCTGGAAAATTATTTCTCAGTGTTCTTATTAATTCATTTATCTTACCCTCTCTTTCAAACTTTTTATCACATAAAATATCTACTATTGTTGATTCTTTATTTTTTATTGGATTTTTATTAAAAACTGATTTATTAGGATAATACTTTTCTTCTTCTATAACTTCATCAATAGAATCATCATCTGAATCATCTAAAATCTCCTTTTCTTCTAATTCTTTTTTTAGCAAAACTTTATTTGCGTTTTCAAATAATGCTTCTAAAATATGTTCTTCATTTCCTTCTTCTTTACAATCTCTTACTTTTGTTTTTAACCAACTTTCTATTCTTTTTTCTAAATCTTTTATATCTTTTAACTCTTCTTTTGGATATACCAAATCTATATTTTCCATTTTTTGAAATCCAAACGCAGCACTCAATATATTTCTTAATATCTTTTTTATTTCCTCATTATTTATCTCTCCTAATTTAGCAAAATAATCTACTATATTTGTTGCTAACTTTTTATATGATTTTATTGGAACTGGAAAATCACCATGACTACTTGATGCTTCTATATCAAAACTCATTATCTTATAAGGAACACTATCTTCCTTTAAATTTAATGGTATTATGTTTTTATAATTAATTATAAATTCATAATCACATGTTGTTGTTTTATTATTTCCTGTAATTTGTACTGTTTTTTTTATTGGTAATGCTATCCAACCTGATGGACTTACTTCACGAATATGAAAGAAACGTAATAATGGAGGAATATTTGCTTCATAAATTTCAATATATGTTACTTCGTTATTATATACAAAACTATATCCATTTTTTAATAATTTACGCTCTTTTTCTCCATCCTCATTTGTAGAATCTTGATACCATAAATTTTTTACTTTGTTATAAATATTTATATTAGCAAATTTTATTTCTATAAATCTATGTTTTTTACCAGCATCAAAACCATATAATTTTTTTCTTTCAATTAATTTACATTCTACTATTGAATCTTCATAATATTTTCCTACTTTTGATTTTAAATGATTATAAAATGCGGTTTTCTTTCTTTGCCCCCAATTATTATCTACTTTTACATAAAAGAATGGACTATAATCTTCCGCCAAAATTGATGCTTTAATACCTTGTTCATTGATACCAAACATTTGAATCATAAATCTTCCAGTATCTTTGTTTAATTTTATTATATCTTCATCAGAATCAGATTCCTTATCTGACCCTTTATCATTATAAATATTAAATTCAAATAATTTGAAAATATGTTCCATTTGTTATTATATTAAATATAGTTAACTCAATATTTTTAATTCAATTTTTTACTATTTCACTTAATCATTTTTTCTTGTAAAAAAATATGTCCAAATCATTATAATATTTTTACTTAAAATAATACTGTTATATAATAATAAACTTATGGATGAATTAAAACTATACTTTGTATATACATTATTTTATTATCAAATAGATAATATTTTGAAACCTATTGTATATAATAATTTTGAAGTATTTAAAGAAGTTAATGATATTATTATTTATCCAATATTTCTATCATGTAATTATTTTATATTATTATTATTTTTTACATATACCATATATATACTATTTTTTTCAAAAATAATAAATTTAAAAATATATTCTCTTACGTTCATTTATATAAAATATACAATTGACAACATCATTAATTTCAATAGTATAAATATTTATGAATCTGAATTCAGAAGAGTTATTATGTGGTTATTTACTACACCATTAATATTGAAACTATATTGTGATATTAATAAAATAAATTTTTTTGAAATTAATTCTCATTATCATATTATATCCAACTATTTACATATTTTACTATTTTTTTTTCGTAAAACAAATTATAATATTTTTTTTATACCTTTATTAACTTTAGTAGAAGGATACTTTATTTATAATTTATTTAATTACAAACATTATAGGTACAATACATTTATTTTATTCATTTGGACATTATTTTCATGTGTCAATATAATTGAATATATCAATATAGTAAATATTATAGATATTCAAATGATTTATTTGATTTGTGACATGATAGCAAAATTAACCACAATAATAATTATAAATGATTATGAAGAACAAACATATTATATACAAACCAATATGGATATACAATCAATAAATTTATTAACAAATATTAAGACCACAATCAATCAATTTAATAGTCAAAAAAATATGACTAACAAATGTAAAATGATATTGAAACTTGTTGATAATAGAATTTCATCTTTTATTCCAAAAGACAAAACCTCATTAAAATTAGAATTATTAAAAAAAATTTTACCATTGGAATTAGAAGAAAAATACTTGGAAAATTCAAATGATTACAAAACATTTAATTTTGTTTGTGTTTTATTTACGGATATTGTAAGTTATACAGAAATAGCAAACAAATATGGAGCTAATGTTATTTATTCATTATTAAATGAAATTTATACTTGTTTTGATAATATAATAAAAAAATATGAAAATTTACAGAAAATAGAAACCATTGGTGACGCATACATGATAGTTTCGGATATCTATACAAATGATCAAACTGATAATGTAAAAAATGTTTTGTGTTTTGCTTTTGATATATTAAAGCATATAAAAAAAATTAATACACCTGATGGCGAACCATTACAGTTACGAATAGGTATTCATTTAGGAACAGTTGTAGTAGGAATATTAGGTATTGAAATTCCGAGATTATGTGTAATAGGTAATACAGTTAATATTGCGAACCGATTACAAACTAATACAGAACCTGATTCTATTCAAGTAAGTACACATATTTATGAAAAATTTAAAGAAATAGATTTTGGATTTGATATAAAAGTTGAAAAAAAAGAAAATGTATTTCTAAAAAATTTGGGTTCTAAAACCACATATATCATTAGTCCACAGTAATTTTTTATCGTAACAATTATTTTTTTGTATTGTTACCATAAAAGGTAATAAATTTATAGCGATATTTTGGGTGGTATTTTTCAGTCATGAATTTCGATTTATAAAAGTGAATTGGTTTTTGAAAATGGACAAAAATAAATGTCCAAAAATGAAAATCCCAAAAAAGTCTTGAAAAAGACCCTCTGAATCCGGGTTTGTTACGATAATGCTCTAAATTTTCAAAAAAACGCGTTTTATTTTGTGACGGTAATTTTTTGATTTTTTTATGATTTAATTTAGGGGATTTTTTCTGTTGATAGAATATACAACAAATGTCAATAATAAATCCCCAAAAAAATCCCAAGTATTTTTGCCATTACTGTGAATACAAAACAAATAACAAAAAAGATTACATAAAACATTTAGCCACACTGAAACATATAAATTTAGCAAATATCAATGATTTGTCAACAGAAAATCCCCAAAAATCCCAAAATTTACAAAAAGAATTTAAATGTAAGAATTGTGGTAATACGTATAAAGGACGAGATGGTTTATGGAGACATTCCAAGAAATGTAAAGAACCAACTGTAGCAGAAGTATTTGCCAATAATAATTCACAACAACTAACAGAATTAGTTTTGAAAATGGTGGAACAAAATCAAGACTTAACAAAACAAATTGTTGAACTAGCTAAAAATAGTGGAAACAATTGTAATAATACTAACACAGTAAATAGTAATAATAAATTTAATTTAAATGTATTTTTAAATGAAACATGTAAAGATGCTATGAATATTAGTGATTTTGTTAGTTCATTAGTTGTAAGTGTTAAAGATTTAGAAGAAACTGCTAGGCTAGGCTATTCCGAAGGTATTTCAAAGATATTTTTAAATGGTCTACAAGAATTAGATACCCATTATAGACCTTTACATTGTAGTGATTCAAAAAGAGAAATCTTATATATAAAAGATCAGGATAAATGGGAAAAGGAAAATGAAGGTAATGAAAAAATTATTAACGCAATAAAAACGATTGCTCATAAAAATATGAAAATGATTCCTGAATGGATAAAAGAAAATCCAGATTATAATGATTCAAGTTCAAAAACAAATGATAAGTATTTGAAATTAGTAATGAATTCAATGAGTGGTTCCACAGAAGAAGAACAAAAGAAAAATATCAATAAAATAATTTCTAATGTGGCGAAAGAAGTTGTAATTAATAAATAAAATTATTAATTTATTAATTTATTATATGAAATCAAACAATATTTTTATTTATATTCCGGCAATTTTTACAATTTGTATAATTTGTTTAATCTGTTTAATAATTTTCTATTACTACTTTATAATTATGACAAGTAACCCAATAAAAGCGATTGCTGTTTTTCCTAGCACAGCTGGAGATAATATCAAAGGTACAGTAAAATTTGCTGAATTTGGTTCAAAAATAAAAATAGATGTATTTTTAACTGGTTTAAAACCAAATTCATTACATGGTTTTCATGTTCATGAAGCAGGTGATTTGACAGATAAATGTAAAAGTATGTGTGCTCATTTCAATCCTTATGGATTAACACATGGTTGTCCAGGAATGAAACAAAGACATGTAGGAGACTTAGGAAACCTTCAAACTAACAATAAAGGTGAAGCCAAATATTCTTTTGTTGATGATTTTATTAAATTGCGTGGGACCAAAGCAAATATTTTAGGCAGAGGTTTAATAATACATGAGGATCCAGATGATTGTGGCCAAGGTGGTAATCCGGAAAGTCTTAAAACTGGAAATGCTGGTAAAAGAATCGCTTGTGCGGTAATTGGCTATTCTAAAGAAAATTTTTTATAAAATAATATATTATTTTAAAACTACTTAAAGCCCTTTAAGTTGTTTTACACCTTTTCTCATTTCACAAGTTCTTAGCTAGCTTGTAGAAACGCTCATTTTCACAAGTTATAAAATGAGATTTTATAATAATACTAAAAATCTTCAAATCCAGCATCTAACCACGCTGAAATACGTTTTGGATGGAAGACAACCATCATTAATTCCTCACAAAAGATATCAACCATTTGTTTTTTCATCGTTTTATAATCAATTTCAAAGATAGATGGATTTGATGATAAATATTCCCAATCAATTTTTTCTTCATTTTTTTCCAACAAAGAAATAGCATTTGGATTTCCTGATAAAAATGTCCAATCAATTTTATCTTGGTTTTTTTCTAATAAATGAATAGCATTTGGGTTTTCTGATAACCAATCCCACTCAATTTTATCTAGATTTGCTTCTAATAAATGAATAGCATTTGGATTTAGTGATAACCAAGTCCAACAAATTTTATCTGGATTTTTTTCTAAGAAAGGAATAGCATTTTGATTATCTGATAACATAAACCACTCAATAATTTTATCTTGATTTTTTTCTAATAAATGAATAGCATTTGGATTACGTGATAAATCCTTCCAACTAATCTTATCTGGATTTTTTTCTAATAAAGAAATAGAATTTGGATTTTGTGATAACCAACTCCAATTAATTTTATCTTGGTTTTTTTCTAATAAAGGAATGGCATTTGGATTTTTAGAAAAGACTTTCCATTCAATTTCCTCTGGATATTTTTCTAATAAATGAATAGCATTTGGATTAGCCGATAATCAAACCCAATTTATTTTATCTGGATTTTTTTCTAATAAAGGTATAGCATTTGGATTACTCGATAGACTTTCCCAATTAATTTTATTTATGTCTATCCAGTCCAATAATTTGTATAAAGGTTTTGGTTGGTACATTTTAATAGTTATTTGAATATAGATTTATATTATAATAATAAATCAATTTTTATTTTTTGCTCTATAAAATGGGCGTTTCTACAAGCTAGCTAAGAACTTGTGAAATGAGAAAAGGTGTAATTATTTATTAATTATTTGCGTCCATATTTACAATATTGTTTTTGTGAAAATCCCTTAGGTTTTGAACAATTAATGCTTGCTTTATATTTTCTAGACCATTTACCACCTCTCTTTGTCTTATTCTTTCTTATTTTGGAACGTCTGGTCTTATTATTACTACTATTTTTTTTTGATTTTTTATTATTACTTTCAATTCTATTATAAACATCATATGGCGAAGTTATAGAAACAACAGTATTTATTTTTGATTCAATCCAATTGATAAATGAGTTTAAAGAACGATCTTTTTTACCAATTGAACTATTTTCATAAGTTTCAATATCCTTTCCATTGTTCTTTATATATTTCATTGTAGGAAATCCATCAACTGGGCCTACACTTTTAAGTTTTGGTAAAAAATTCCTATTAACATCCACAATTACTAATTTATCATTATTTGCGTATTGTTCCTTTAAAACATGCTCCAAATTTTCCCATTCAGGACGTGTAGCATTACATGGACCGCAACCATCCATATAGACAAGAATAAATACATCTGAATTATTCTTAATCAACTTATCTAGTGTTTCTAATTTTTTTACATCTTTTTCTGAATTAATATGTAAAACACGCATTATATATTATACTTTCAAAAAAATATTTTATGAAAGTATATTATATATGTCAAACGCAATACTAAAAATAATATTTATGATCATTATATTTTTAGGTGGTATTTATTTATTCATTTTATATTCTAAAAACCCAAAGATAATTGAACAACTAACAACCATGAATGGTGAATTAAGATGTCCCAATCTTTTAATTCAAAAAGGTTCTAAATATTATTTATATAATTCAAATATTGCTCAAGTTCCTGGTGTTAATCCTATTCAATTCAACAATTTAGAAGAATATAATGAATTTTTAGAATGGCAACGCGGTGCTGGAATTCGTTGTCCAGTACTGTATGTTCAGAATACTTATGACACACAAGGAAACCGTGTTTACAAAGTGAGACCTAGTGTTAATGAATTACAAGGTGGGTTACCACCAACACCTCCAGTATCTTTACCATTGAAATTTACACCTTTAGTAGATGCCACTAGAAATGACCAACCATATAATCAAAATAGTTATCCAGCATTTGATCAATCAAGTTATTATGTAGGAGCTATTACACCATTAGATCAAATAAAAAATTCTGATTATAATATGCTTTACAGTGATAATCCAATGGATCCAAATTGGGGTGGCGCAGAATATACACAAGCATTAACAGATGCTGGTTATTATAAAGCAAATGAAGTAAGTATTTATGTTCCTTAAAAATAATAAAAATAATAAAAATATAATATAAATAAAAATTATTTATATTATATTTTTTATTTCTTTGTATAATTTATTTTTATTGTTTGTCTAAAAATGTCATAGTTGTGTTCAAAGAATCTTTTGCTGATTTCAAACTATTTAGATTATTAATTGATACCATATTAGCTTGTAAATTATCACTAACTTTCATATTTAAAACTTGTTTAATCATTAGATAACCAATATAATCATCTAAATTAATTATTACAGTTTCATAATCTTTTCTATATTTAGAAATCAAAAGTTCATCTTGTAGTTTAACAGTTTGAGCTTTAATTGTCGCAGCATATGAAGCAGCTGTTCCAGCTTCACCATTACTAGAAGATAAAGATGAATCAGAACTATCAGATCCATTCGTTAAACCTTCAAGAACAGTTGCTTGTAATTTAAACATTTTGACAACCATATAAATAATAAAAAAAGATACTAACAAAATACCAATAATTTTAAAAAATTCGTCTTGCTTCATATATATATAATAAGTGGTAAAAAAAGTGGGAATATTTTCTAGAAAAGTATAAATAAATAATAATTCTAATGCCTAAAAATACATAAAATAATTTTGAATTAAAACATGTTTAGTTTATTTATATAATTAATTTTATCTGTATATTATTATATGGAAAATACTATTTTTATGAGACCACATTTTGGAATAGCAAATGGTCTATGTAATCAATTGTCATTTGTAATAAATACAATATTATATGCTTCAAAACATAATAAAAAGTATGTTGTATTAGACAATTTTCTTAAAGATAATAAAAGCCTTATATCTTGTCCATACGGTGAAATAATTAATCTACCAGCTACAAATCAATATTTAAAAAAATATAATGTTGAATTGAAAGAAAGAAATAGTGTGAATATTGACTCAAATACATTAGAAAATCTATTTCAAAAACATTCAGTTCTTAACTATTCTGATCTAGATTATAATTGGATAAGTTATGGTGATTTTTTTGAAATATATAATAATATTCAATTTCAAAATCATTTTTATAATCTATCTAATAATTTAATAACAGAAATACATGACAAATTAGGAAATGATATTAAAATTAATATAATTCATTTAAGAATAGAAGATGATGCTGTAAATCATTGGTCAAAAAGAAATAATATGTCTGCTTTATTATTTAAAATGCTTTTAGTAGATAAATATTTATATCTAATAAAAAAATATATTAATAAGGAATCGTTTACTATTGTAAATACTTATAATAAAGATAATATAATTATTAAATTCTTATATCAAAACGGATATAAATTTTTTACAAAAAAAAGTAATTTATCAGATGGTCGTGAATGTAATGCGCTAAGAGATTTATTATTAGCTAGAAAAATGAATAATTTTTTTATTGGTGCAACTAGATCAACATTTTCTGATTTTATTTTAAATTCAGCTTCATTTAAAAAATCTATTATGATTGATTTAGATAATGTTAAATCACGTGTTGTTATAACTGATAGATAATATCTATACGAGTCTATTTTCCTTAGAATTATATTTAATATTTAATATTATATTTATATAAAATGGAATCAATTACTTTTGAAGAATTTAGTAAAATGCCGAAAAAAGAAGTAAATAAAACTAGTTTAAAACACGGAAGAAATTATTATATACAAGAAACAAGAGGAAATCCAAAAACAGTTTATAAAGGAACTTTTATTGGAACTAATAAACTTGGAGATTATAATAAATTTGAAAATATAGAATATGTGGTAAATCCTTTTGGAAATGTAGGAAAACCATTTGGTTTCAACAATAGAAGTGGTTTTAAATTTTTGGAAATAATGGAACCTACTTCCAAAGAACGAAGTATAAAAAATAAAACTATAAATGAGTTAAATGAATTTATAAGTATGAAGAAAGCTGAACCAGTTAGTATTACACCAGAAGATTATCCATATATTGGTGAAGATTATAGAAGAACTAGAGATAGATTTAATACTACAAATAATGTTACAAAAACAAAGCGGACAAGTTCTTTATCGTCTTCAACAGCAAGAGGCCTA
>Ga0164295_10001168_pt1 | contig 21796 bp, 12 predicted proteins | sample GEODES006metaG_FD_111798 | JGI IMG/M metagenome (GOLD analysis project Ga0164295, IMG submission 111798) | Oligotrophic lake water microbial communities from Sparkling Lake, Wisconsin, USA - GEODES006 metaG | ecosystem: Environmental > Aquatic > Freshwater > Lake | place: USA: Sparkling Lake... | reverse complement strand
TGCGAGGGCGGCACGTCGCCCGCGGCCGAGACCTGCGACGGCGTCGACCAGGATTGTGACGGCGCGGTCGATAACCGCGAGGGTCCGGCCTGCGAGTGCTTGGACGGCGATACCCGCGCCTGCGGCAGCGATGTGGGCGCGTGCACCAGCGGCACACAAACGTGCGCTGGTGGGGCGTTCGGGGCATGCAACGACGTCGGGCCGTCGGCAGAGACGTGCAATGGTCTCGACGACGACTGCAACGGCGTGGACGACGACCGCGCGGGGGATGCCTGCGAGTGCGTCGATGGCCAGACGACGCCCTGCGGCTCGGACGTCGGCGCGTGCGAGGCGGGCGTGCGGACCTGTGTCTCGGGTCGCTATGGCGCGTGCGTGGGTGCCGTCGAGCCTGTCGCCGAACTCTATGACGGCGCCGACAATGACTGCAACGGCGCGACCGACGACGTCGTCTGCGGACCTGCGGCCACCGACTTCCCGCTGAACGCGCGCTACGCGGCCTGCCCGTCCATCGACGGGACGTTCCACGCTTTCGACCCCAATAACATCAGCACGATCGCGCGCACGCAGGCCTACGACCAGATCGCGGACCTGCTCTGGCGGCGGGCTGGCGCGCCGACGCCTCAAGACTTTACCAACGCCCGAATCCTCTACTCGCTCGCCGAGGGCATCGAGAGCCGCGTGAATCGACGATTCGACTCACACTTCGTGAACACAGCGCCGGCCGGCATCAACTGCCGCGGCGCGACGGACCCTGCGAACTACCCCATCTTCTGCGTCGGCCCCGCGACCATCGGGCCGCTGGTGCGCGGCGCGTTCGACGGCGGCAGCGCAGGCACCGATGCCGCGGTAAACGCGGCGAAGATCGAAGCGGGCTTGATGTGGTTCTTCTGGACGAGCGTCTTCAAGGAGGCCAACTCGTGCCGGACCGCGATTGCCGACTGCGATTCGTCCCACGCGTACTACAACGCGGCGGCGCCCCGCGCTCAGCCCGCTGGTTTCGCGCGGTATGTGAACGACGTCGCCCCCGCGGCACACGACCGCGTCTTCGATGGCACGCTCGCCGTGCACTGCTGGCGAGAGCTCGACAACACGCCCACCGCAGCGGACTTGGACTTCCAGAATCTGGCGCTGTCGCAGCTCGACCCCGCGCTCGACTACGCCGCCGCCGCGCTCTTGATCGACCGCTTGTACACATGGGCTGCCGCCGCCGGCGACGCGCGCGCCGCCGCGTGGGCGTTCATCCGCATCTGGGCGCAGGCGTTCGACCGTGCCCTCCGCGTCCGTGACGCCGCAGTGGCAGACCGCGTCTCTGCGCTCCTGCAGGGGGACGGCGCCGGCGTCGACCCCGCCGTGCTTGAGATCGAGATCCTGTCAACGATCCCCTGCCCCTGAGGCGGTCGCGTTCGGGCTGGCTTCCCCCTCGGAGAGGTCAGCCAGGAGAGCGTCGCCGACGACCGCGCGGCGCCATCCGCGCATCACGCGAACGGCATCGACGCCGGCCGTGCCCCGCGCGCAATAGAGCGCTCGGACGTCCTCGGTCTTCGCGACTCGATGGGCGGGCAGTCCGAGGCGCTCTGCCGCCGACTGAACGAGCGCGATGCCGCGACCGATGAAGGCATCTCGGACAATTCGGGACGCTTCATCTCCGTCGTGGTCCGACGCCGGATTGACCGGTGTGGCATGCCCTTCGCGCAGCGCGCGTACGATGGCATCTCCGTATTCACGGCGCTTCGTGCTCCCGAGGCAAGCAACGCCTGTCAGCTCGGCGACGCGTCTCGGCCACCGGCGCGCAAGCGCCTCGACGCACGCGTCGTTCAGGACAAAGCGAGGCGGGACATCGTCTGCATCGGCGATGCTTTCCCGCCAAGCGGCGAGCGCACGAAGGCGCCCGAGAAACTGTGGGTCACGCTCCCCGGAGACGCGAATCCTGAGATAGGCCTCGGCACCGTCTCTCCGACGATAGGCGGCCTCGCACTCAAGGCCTGCGACTTCTTCCTCGACCCACGCCCATCGTCCGAGCTCAGAGAGTTTTTCGGTGAGCACGTCGCGAATGGGGAGCAAGTGCCGGACATCCTCAATCGCGTAGGCTAACTGCTCGTGTGTCAACGGGCGCGCGGTCCAGTCAGTGCGCCGGACGGACTTGTCGAGATCAACCCCGACGGTCGCCTTCGCGAGCACCTTCAATGAGGGCGCGTGACCAAAGCCCGCAAACTCAGCGGCGAGCTGGCTGTCGAAGAGATTCTTGGGCGTGACACCGCTGCGCTCGTAGAACACCGCAAAGTCATTCTGCCCCGCGTGGACGACCTTCTGAATCGTCGGGTCCGCGAAAAGCTGTATCAGCGGAGTCAGATCCCCGACGGCCCCAGGGTCAATGATCGCTTCGATCTCAGGCGTCGCGACCTGAACAATGCCCAAGCGAGTCCGGTACGTGCGTTCTTGGTTGAACTCCGTGTCGAGGGCAAACGCGCCCGCGGCCGCTAAGCCCTCGCACACTGCCCCGAGTTGCCTGTGGGTGACGACCAGCACAGCGCCTCCTTTTGCCTTGTCACATCGGCTACGAGACGCCCCCGCGACCGGATTCGGGACAGCAAAAACGGCTGCGGCTCTCGACGCGCGGTCCGAAAAAGCAAAAAGCCCCGACCGCTTGCGCGACCGGGGCTTTCTTGGGAGCGGGAAACGGGATTTGAACCCGCGACTTCAACCTTGGCAAGGTTGCACTCTACCGCTGAGTTATTCCCGCCCAGCGATTTGGTGACAGGCGTTATAGGCGAGCCGCACTGAGCGCGCAACAAAAAAGTTCACGCGCCCTCGAGAATCGTCTCGACCGCGTAGCGCGCGTCGCTGCGCTCGGGGTAGTCGGTCGTGAAGTGCAGTCCGCGGCTCTCCTTGCGAAGCTGAGCCGATCGAATGATGAGCTCGGCGACGAGCGCCAGATTGCGCAGCTCCAGCAGGTCGGGGGTGACCGTGTAGTCCCAGTAGTAGGCGTGGATCTCGTCGCGCAGCAGGTCGATCCGGCGGCGAGCGCGCGCCAAGCGTTCGTCGCTGCGCACGATGCCGACGTAGTTCCACATGAACGTGCGGATCTCTTTCCAGTTCTGCGCGATGACGACGCCCTCGTCGGGCGCGCGGCTCTGACCCGCCTCCCAGTCCGGCACGTCGCCGTGTGCCCCTGCGCGAACCCCGACCTCGCGCAGGTGCCGCGCGACACGCGCCCCGAAGACCGCCCCCTCGAGCAGGCTGTTGGATGCCAGCCGGTTCGCGCCGTGCAGGCCCGTGCAGGCGACCTCACCGATCGCGTAAAGCCCGTCGATCTGCGTGCGCGCCCAGTCGTCGGTCAGCACGCCGCCGCACATATAGTGCGCAGCGGGGACCACGGGGATCGGCTGCGTGCGCATGTCGATGCCCAGGGTGCGGCACTGCTCGAAGATGTTGGGGAACCGCTCCACCAAGAAGTCGCCCGACAGGTGCGTCATGTCGAGCAGCACATGGTCATCGCCCGACCGCTTGAGCTGGGCGTCGATGGCGCGCGCCACGATGTCGCGTGGCGCCAAGCTGCCGAGCTCATGGTGACCGTCCATGAAGGGCGTGCCGTCCTGCGCGCGCAGCACGCCCCCCTCGCCCCGAAGCGCCTCACTGATCAGGAAACCGCGCGAGTTCGGGTGGTAGAGGCACGTCGGGTGGAACTGAAAGAACTCCAGGTTCGCGACACGCGCGCCCGCGCGCCACGCCATCGCCACGCCGTCGCCCGTCGCGACGTCCGGGTTCGTCGTGTAGCGGTAGACCTTGCCGGCCCCGCCGGTGGCGAGCACGACGTGGCGCGCGCGCACGGTCACGACGCGGTCGCCCGCGACGTCGAGGACGTACGCGCCGACGCACCGTCGGGCGCCGCCCATGCGCAGGTGCTTGTGGGTCGTGATCAGGTCGATGGTGTGGTGGTCTGCGAGCAGCTGCACGTTCGGGTGCGCTTTGCAGGCCGCGTGCAGGCCCCGCTCGATCTCGCGCCCCGTGATGTCGCCCGCGTGGAGGATGCGGCGGTGCGTGTGGCCGCCTTCGAGGCCGAGGTTGAAGCGACCGCTCAGGTCGCGGTCGAACCGCACGCCCCAGTTCACCATGCGGCCGATCGCGCCCGGGCCTTCTTCGACGCAGATGCGGACGATGTCCTCACGGCAAAGGCCCGCGCCCGCCACGAGCGTGTCGCGCACGTGGCTCTCGAAGCTGTCGTCGTCGCCCAGGACAGTGCTGATACCGCCCTGCGCGTAGAGCGTGTTCGCCTCTTCCGGGTCGCGCTTGGTCACGACCGTCACGTGCCCGAAGTCGGCGAGCTCGAGCGCTGCGGAGAGGCCGGCGATGCCGCTGCCGAGCACCAGCACATCTGTGTCGAGTCTCGTGGGCTGCGTCATGCGGTCGGGCCTCCGTCGGGTCGGCGCTGGGCGTCGAGCGCCTCAAAGAAGCGCTTGAAGTACGCCACGGCGCTCGTGACGCTGAAGAACACGGACATGGCCAAGACCACTGTGCCGACCGTGTGGAAGTCGACGACCGCGGGATAGAAGCCGAGGAAGTAGATCTCGTACGGGTAGTGAATGAGCAGGCACAGCACGCCGAGCATCTGCAAGGCCGTCTTGGCTTTGCCGTCGTCCCCCGCCGCGATGACCAACCCCTCGATCGATGCGACCGCGCGCAGGCCCGTGACCGTGATCTCGCGAGACAGGATCAGGATCACGAGCGACGCGCTCACGCGGTGCAGCGGCACGAGCATGATGAGCATGGCCATCACGATGAGCTTGTCAGCGAGCGGGTCGAGGAACTTGCCCATGACCGTGACGAGTCCGCGTCGGCGCGCCAGCCAGCCGTCGAAGAAGTCGGTCAGCGTCGCCGCCGAGTAAATCCATGCTGCGATGACGCAGTCCTTGGGCTCGCCTCCCCAGATGAAGGCCATCACGATCGGGATCGCCGCGATGCGCGCGAGCGTCAGCATATTGGGGAGGTTGAACAGCTCCTCCCTGACCGTGGACTTCATGGCGTGGCCGCGCTCGCGGGGAGCTGCTTCTGGTAAGCGTAGTAAGCGTTCAGCACCATGCGGACGTACTCAGCCGTCTGCGTGTACGGGATGCCGCCGACCTGATCGACCGCGCCGCCACCCGCGTGGTAGCCGGAGAGCGTGAGCACGATATCGCCATCGAAGCGATTGGCGAGCATCCGCAAGTAGCGCGCGCCGCCGTAGATGTTTTGCACGGGGTCGAACGGGTCGCTCACGCCCATGTCGCGGGCCGTGCCCGGCATGAGCTGCATCAGGCCCTGCGCGCCAACGTGGCTGACGACCGTGGGGTTGAAGCCGCTCTCGACCTTCATCACGGCCCAGACCAGCGCTTCGGGCAGCGAATAGTGGGCTGCCGCCTGCTGCACGGTGGGCGCGAGATCTCTGGGCGTCGGCAGCGCGCCGCGCGCGCGGGGTGTGCGCCGAGGTCCGAGCGTCGCGACGGCGCCGACGGGCTCGTCCTCGACGCCCGCCGCGGAGGACGCGCGTCGTTTGGTCTGGTCGCGCAGGTGAATCATCACCCGCTCGCGCTTTGGCCTCTCCGTGGTGATGTGCACCACGCCGTCCTTCTCGAACGCGAAGACGTCCGCGCGCGCGGGAGAGAGCGCGCCGAGGGCGAGCACGAGGCAGGTCGCGCGTGACAGGAACATCATCCCCACGTCTAACACACCCGCGCTCTCGGGAGAATTCCGCGCCTCAGCCGCCGGCGCAGAAAGCAGCCGCCGCGCAGTCCGCGTCAGCGCAGTCCACGTCGCCGTCAAGGTCGTTGTCGACCTCGTCTAGGCAGAAGCCTGCCTCGGAGTCGGCGCAGACGCTCACGGTCCGGGCCCGAGAGCAGCCGAAGTCATCGCAGTCCACGAAGCCGTTCCCGTCATCGTCCACGCCGTTGCTGCAGAGCACGTCGTTACTCTCGGCCATGCACACGGTCACGAACGGGTTCTGCTTGCAGGAGAAGTCCTCACAGTCCGTGAAGCCGTTGCCGTCGTCGTCCATGCCGTTCGCGCACGCGGCGTCGCCGACCTCGCGCGGGCCGGCGCAGACGGTCACGCCCGGGTTGTACTCGCAGTGCTCGTCGTCGCAGTCCGTGCGCCCGTCGCCGTCGTCATCGACCATGTTGCCGCAGCGCTCGTCGCCCGTCTCGTGGCCCGCCGGGTCGAACGCCGGCACGTCCATGCGCGGCGGGTTCGGCATACCGCCGTCCGGGGGTGGCGCGCCTCCACACGCCGACGCGACCGCGCAGTCGCTGTCGTCGCAGTCCACCGTGCCGTCTTTGTCGTTGTCGGCGCCGTCGAGGCAGAAGCCCGCCTCGGTCATGCCGCACACGCTGACCAGCACGCTGCGCGAGCACCCGAAGTCTTCGCAGTCCGCGAAGCCGTTGCCGTCGTCGTCCACGCCGTTCGCGCAGGCGATGTCGGTGTTCTCGGCGGGGCACACCGAGAGCCACGGGTTCTGCGAGCACGAGAAGTCGTCGCAGTCCGTGAAGCCGTTGCCGTCGTTGTCCACGCCGTCCGCGCACTTCTCGGCAGTGACCTCGGCGTTCTCCGCCGCGCACCCGGTGACCTCGGGGCTGTACTGGCAGTGCCGGTCCTGGCAGTCAGCGCGGCCGTCGCCGTCGTCGTCGACGCCGTTCGTGCAGCGCTCTTGCGTGGCCTCGTGCAGGTTCGGATCGGGCGGCGTCGGAGGGGGCACCATGCCGCCATCGGGCCGCGGCGCAGGCATCCCGCCGCAGGGCGCCGCGGGGTTGCAGTCCGAGTCGTCGCAGTCCGTCTGGCCGTCGCCGTCGTTATCGACGCCGTCGATGCAGAAGCCGGCCTCGGACATCTTGCAGGCGCTCACCAGCGGGCTGCGCGCACACGCGAAGTCATCGCAGTCGACGAAGTTGTTGGCGTCGTTGTCGATGCCATCGGTGCACGCTGCGTCCGTATTCTCGCTGCCGCAGACCGTGATCCACGGGTTCTGCGAGCACGAGAAGTCGTCGCAGTCGGTGAAGCCGTTGCCGTCGTTGTCCACGCCGTCTTTGCACGTCGCGTCCGTGACCTCGCCGTTCTCCGGCGCGCAGCCCATGACCTGCGGGCTGTACTGGCAGTGGCGGTCGTCGCAGTCCACTCGGCCGTCGCCATCATCGTCGAGGCCGTTCGAGCAGAGCGCCTGCGTCGCCTCGTACTTGGACGGGTCGGGCGCGCCGGGGGGCACGCCGCCATCGAGGCCGCCATCGCGACCGCCGTTGCCACCGCAAGCGACGAGGGTCGCGCATTCGGCGTCGGCGCAGTCGATCTGGCCGTCGCCGTCGTCATCGACCTGGTTGCTGCAGGCCACCGTGCCGGTCTCGGCGGGCGGCGTGTCGCCTCCCGCGTCATCGCGACCACAGCCGAGGACCAAGAACGCGAGCGAGGGCACGAAGAGACCAGCGGGGAGCTTGCGCGTCATCGAGAGAACCTCCGGAAACGACAAAGCCCCACCGGCTTCAACCAGCGGGGCTCTGAATTGGGTGGCTTGGCCCGGAATCGAACCGGGAACCTAGCGATTATGAGTCGCTCGCTCTAACCTGTTGAGCTACCAAGCCGCGGTCGAAGCGGCGCGGATGATAGGGCGGCACCGGATTTTCGCAAGCATTTTGCGAAGGCGTTTTTCAGGCTGGCGTGCCGGGATCACCTTGACCTACATTCAGAGACTCCGCCTCACGTGTCCGGTACACGCGCAGAAAGTCAGAGTCTATGCGCCGCCTCTTCACGCCCGTCGTCGTCATCGCGCACATCGTCGCGCTGCATCTGCTCGTGCTCCTCTACTTCGGGTCGAAGGACGACGCGGCCCCTGCGGCGACGTCTCCAAGTGGGGACGCGAGCGACATCGGCGGCGACCCCTTGGCGCCTGCCCCGGCGAGCGCGGCGGAGCCCGAAGCGCCCGCGCCGACGCCCGGCCCGCTCGACCTTGCCGCGGTCTCGACAGACGCAGACGGCCAGAGCATCGCCGACCTCGGGAACGGCTTCATCGGTGAGCTGACCATCGACGCCACGCTCCAGAAGAAGGCCACGCGCATCCTCGAGCGCGGCAAGGTGCCGGTGGGTGCCATCGTGCTCATGGACGTCAAGACCGGCGATGTGCTCGCGCTCGCCGAGCGTCGCCTGGCCGACAACCCCGCGGTGCCGGCCTTCGGCGATACCGGTCCGCAGCACGTCGCCTTGCGTGCCTTCGCCCCCGCAGCGAGCGTCTTCAAGATCATCAGCGCAGCGGCCCTGCTTGAGGCGGGAGTCTCCTCTACGGCCGCGTTCCCCTACCTCGCTGGCCACCAGCGCGTGGGTGCAGACCACATCGGCGCTCCCCCCGCGGGCTCTCCAACGGCCACGATCGGTGAGGGCCTATCTAAGTCGATCAACGGCCTGTTCGCGCGGCTGGCCACCGAGAAGCTCGAGCAGGACGCGCTGTCGACGGCCGCGCAGAAGTTCTACTTCAACGAGGTGCTGCCCTTCCCCGCGCTGACCGACGCCAGCACCGCCCAAGTCCCGCGGAATGTTGTCGAGCGTGGCCGCATGGCCGCAGGCTTCTTCCACAGTAAGATGACCGCGCTGCACGGGGCCGTGATCGCGGCCACGATTGCCCGAGACGGTGAGGTCCCTTCGCCGCGCCTCGTGACGCGCTTGCGCACGCCGGATGGGCGCATGCAAGACGGCCCCCCACCCGTCGCGCTCGGCCGCGCGGTGCAGGCGAGCACTGCCCGCGCGCTCGGCCGCATGATGCGGGACACGACAGAGGACGGCACGGCGCGCCGCGCGTTCTCGCAGGTACCGAAGAGCCTCGAAGGCGTCCAGATTGTCGGCAAGACCGGGACGCTGACCGATCCGTCGACCAAGACTGACTACACGTGGTTCGTCGGCTACGCGCCCGCGGATTCACCGCGCGTCGCCTTCTCCGTGTTGGTGGGCAACGGCGCCCTCTGGTGGGTGCGCGCCACAGACGTCGCGCGAGACGTCCTCGCGGCCCACTTTGACGCCGAGGCTGCCCGCCACGTCGCGACGCGCTGAGGCGAAAAATTGCGACGCCCGCAGGCCAGCGGCTATGCTCGCCCTTGGGTCGCGGGGTTCGCCTCGCAGCAGACGTGCACGCTTTGGGAGTAGGCGATGTCCATTCAGGCCATGCAGCGGGGGGTGAGCGGGATGAGGCTCGCGGAGCGCAAGCTCGCGGCGTCCGCGCACAACACCGCGAACATGGTCACGGAGGGCTTCGCCCGGGTTCAGGTCGAGGGGGTCGAGGCGCCCGGCGGCGGCGTGGACGGGGTTGAGAAGACCCTGCCTGCCGAGCAGAGCCCCGATCCCGTGGCGGAGATCATCGAGCAGAAGAGCGCGGCGGTGATGTACCGCGCCAACCTGAGGACCGTGAAGACGGCGACGGACATGCTCGGTGACTTACTGAACACCCGCGGCTGAGCGAACTGCGTGCGCTGGACATCGTCTACCCGCCGAAGCGACGGGGGACGATGAAGAGAACTGACCTCATAACGTGGTTAATGGTGGCGCTCTCGCCGGCCGGTGCGGCCGCGCAAGCGTTGCCCTCCATCGACACGACGTTCACGCGCCGCTCGGCGGACAACGACCCCGATCTGGTCGTGGTGCGCGAGCGCTTCGACGCCGCGACGCGGACGCAGAGCATCTACCTGCGTGTCAACGACGCCTCGGAGGACCTGCAGTACTTCAGCGGACGACTCCTGGTCCGCGGCGCGACGGTGGCCGCGATCATCGGCGGTGCGCAGCAGATGGCAGGCGCGGACGCGCTCTATGGGCTGCCCGGCGTCGACTACACGCCGAACGCCGCGCGACGTGCGCTCGACGGCGCCGACCCTTCCACGAACGTGCCGATGCGGAACTCGGGGCAGGACGCGGTGCGGGTCGAGAGCCTGACGCAGGCGCGGTTCTGGATGGGGACGACGAACGACATCGATGATCTGCGGGTCGTGCTGCGCTACCCGCCCGAGCCGGGGCCCGCGACGTTCGACATCGAGCTCTTTCACGCGCAACGCCCCGATCCCGCGGGGTGGCCGACGACGACACAGGGCGGTATCCAGATCGGCAGCCTCATTGACGCAGTGCCCGATGACGGCGACTACTCCGAGGTCTTCGAGGTCCGAAACGTCAAGCTCCGCATCGAGGACCTCGACCTGCGCGAGTCGGACGTCGTCGTCGGGAGCGTCCGCGAGGTCGGTGGCCGCGTCGGCCCCGCGAGGATTCATGTCGAGAACTTCGCTGCAGGCGTCGACCTAGACCAGGACAACGGCTTCGACCAAAACGGCCTGATCTCGCCCATCCCCGCGGGCAGCGACCTCGAGCACCTGTCGTGGCAAGTCGAGCCGCTCGCACACGTCGGTGGTGAGGCCGAGCAGATCCCCGCGGGCGCGATTCAACTGCTCGGCACGCCCGGCCGTCTGGCCGTCGGCGAGGCGGCCGAAGTCCTCGTCAGCGTCGACGTGCCGGCGGGACTTCCGCTTGGGCCCTATTCCGGTCGCCTCATCGTCTGGGAGGACAACGACCAGGACCGTCGCCCCGACCCCGCAGAGCCAGCCGACACGCTCGCGCTGTCGGTCGTGGTCGTGCGCGATGGCGACGCGCAGCTCGACTTTGAGCGCCCACCCCTCGACCTGGGGTTCCCGTCCGATGGCGCGCCCCGAGATGCTGACCTCGACGCGACATCCGGGGATGACGTCGGCGGCGACGACGCCGACGCGCCCGATGTGGTCGCACCGCGCGATGGCGTGGTACCCAACGACGGCACAGTGCCCAACGACGGCGTGGTGCCCGGCGACGGCGCAGTGCCCAACGACGGCGTGGTGCCCAACGACGGCGTGGTGCCCAACGACGGCGTGGTGCCCAACGACGGCGTGGTGCCCAACGACGGCGCAGTGCCCGGCGACGGCGTGGTGCCCAACGACGGCGCAGTGCCCAGTGACGGCAACCCGGCCGACGCGCGCGCGCAGCCCGACGCTGGCCGCCGCGACTTCGGGACGCCAGGCGGCGGCGCCTTCAACTGCGCGGTCGGGCTTCAGCCAGCGTCGACCGGTGCGTGGCTGACGCTCGCGCTCGGGCTGATGCTCGCCGCGCGTACGCGGAGGCGACGATGAGCGCGCGCTTCACGTTTTTGGGCCTGTCACTGGCCCTGATCTCGCTGCCGGCCTCGGCTGAATCTGTAGCGAATACAAGGCGTTATGAGACAACGCCCGTCCTCTCACCTTACCTCACCCTCGACGGGGCGCACACGCTCGGTGACGGCGCAGTGGCCCTGTCAGCGATGACTGCGCTCGAGCGCAGGCCGCTCGTGTTTTTGGATCCGAAAGCAGGCGTCACGGACGTCATTCTTGAGCGCTGGTCGACCGATCTGGCGCTCGCGCTTGGCCTCCTGCCGCGGGTGGACTTCGGCGTGAGCGTGCCTGTGATTGTGAACCAGACAGGTCGGACGCTCACACTCGACGGGCTCCTGCCCACAACGGCCGTCGCTGACCCGTCGATCGCGCTCAAGGTCGAGTTGGTCGACAAGCTGCGGATGCCCGTGGGCATCGCGTTGGTCGGTCACGCGTCGCTGCCCTTCGGGGACGAGGCGGCGCTCGTGGGCGAGCGAGAGTCGACGTGGGGTGGACGCCTTGTGCTCGAGCTGCCGCGCGGCAGCCGCTTCGATGCAGCCCTCAACCTTGGATACCGAGCGCGCCCGAAGGCCCAACTCGAGGAGCTGCCGCTCGACGACGAGCTCTCCGCCGGGTTGGGCATCAGCTGGCGGCTTTGGCCGCGCTTCGCGCTCACGGGTGAGCTCAGCGTCGCGGCCGCGGTGGACGCACCGTTCAAGTACCAGGAGCAAACACCCGCCGATGCCGGCGCAGGCGCGCGCCTGCGCGTCTGGAACGACTTGCACGTCGTGGGGGGCGGCGGTGTCGGCCTTGTGGGCGGCTACGGTGCCCCCGCCTGGCGCGCCCTCTTCGGGCTCGAGTGGACACCGCAGAGGCACGATTGGGACGCCGACCGCGTGGCCGATGGCGAGGATAACTGCCTTGACGTCCCGGGCGATGAAGCGAACGCCGGCTGTGTCGGTGGTCCGACGCAAGTCGCGCAACCCACCCCACCGCCCGCTCCGGCTCGTCCCCGCGCGAGCGACGCTGACGAAGATCTCGTCGCCGATGCGATCGACCAGTGCCCCTTCCTGCCCGAGGATCAAGACCGCTTCAGGGATGAGGACGGCTGCCCTGACCCCGACGACGACTTGGACCTTGTCGCTGACAACCGCGACGGTGACCCGCGCTCGCCCGAGGACTGGGACGACTTCGATGACGACGACGGCATTCCGGACGTGGACGATGACCGCGACGGCGTCGCGGACCTCGAGGACACATGCCCGCGTGAGGCGGGCGACGGCGACGACGGCTGCCCCGGTGGACCGAAGCGCGGCGGTGACCTCGCGGGTCGGCGGACACGTGTCGGGGGCTCGCCCGACGGCCCTGTCGTGCTCGGTGACACCGTCTATCCCCCGTCACCCGTGCTCTTCGAGTTCGCAACGACGACGTTCACACCCGACAGCGTGGCCCTCGTCGCGGGACTTGCGGAGTTCTTGGCCGCTCACCCCGAGCTGGGCGCAGTTGAGGTCGGCGTTCACGTCGACGCGATCGGTGCGAGACCGTGGAAGATGTGGCTGTCGCAGGCCCGCGCAGACGCCGTCAAGGCGGCGCTCGTTGCCGCTGGAGTCCCCGATGAGCGACTGACTGCACGAGGCTACGGGCCAGATGTGCCTGTGGCCGATAACCGTGAACCGCTCGGTCGCTGGCTCAATCGGCGGGTGGAGTTGCGCCTCGTCGAGCGGGGTGTCGCCGATGCGACGGCGAAGCGCCCTCCAATCCGACGCGTTCCCTCGCCCGAGGGCGAGCGCGGCCCCGTTCTGCGGCCCGAAGAGCCGATTCTCTTCGAGAACAAGTCGGCGGTGCTCAAACCCGGAAGCCCCGCGCAACTCGACGCGCTCGCTCGGCAAATCCGCGAGAACCCACAGTGGCCGAGCGTCGAGATCGCGGTCTACACAGACGGGCGCGGAGACCTGCGAGAGAAAGAGCGCCTGAGCGAGGCCCGCGCCGAGGCCGTCAAGCGTGTCCTCGTCACTCAGGGCGTGCCCGCGAAGAGGCTGACGACACGCGGCTTCGGCGGATATGTGCCCATCGCCGACGATGGCACCCCCGAGGGCCGCGCGCGCAACCGGCGTGTCGAGCTGACTGTAGTCAAGCGCCCGAAGGCGCCGAAGCGAGCGAAGGTTGCAGCCCACGGCGGGGCCCACGCGGCTCCCGCCAAAGCACACGCTGCGCCCGCGCATCACGACGAGCACGGAGGTCACTGATGCAGCGACATGTGAACCTGCTCGCCGCCAGCCTGATCGTGGCCTTTGGGATCGCCCCGAGCGCGCGAGCGTCCGACGCCCACGGCGAGGCGAGTCATGACGCGCACGCCGAACCGCCGAAGAAGCCAGCCCCGGCCGAGGAGTCGGCCCCGGCCAAGAAGGCGGCCCCGGCCAAGAAGGCGGCGACGACAGTCGAGGCGGACGGGACCTTTACGATCCACCTCGATGAGGACGGTGACACGCCAGCCCACGGTGATGCACCCGCCAAGCCCGCGCACGACGCGCACGCCAAGCCCGCGCACGACGCGCACGCCAAGCCCGTCCCAGGCAAGCCGAAACCGAAGCGTAAGCTCAAGCCTCGCGACTGGAGGCCGCTCCGCGGAACCGGCGTCGCCCCCGGTCGCGTCAATAAATGGGGCATCGTCGAGGCCCTGCCCCCGCAGGTCGCCGCGCGTCTTCGCGTCGGCTACAGCGGCGACGAAGTGGAATTCCCCAACCACGTCCTGTTCAAGCACGACTCGATCGCGTTCGAGCCCAGCGCACAAGGTGTGCTGCGCGAGATCGCCTCCACCCTGCAATCGTCGCCGGAGATCGACAAGATTTGGATCGAGGGCCACACAGACCTGACCGGTGATCAGCGATACAACCAAAAGCTGAGCGAGGCGCGCGCCAGCGCCGTGCGTGAGGCGCTCGTCGGGCTCGGCGTGGCGCCGGAGCGGCTCGTTGCGTACGGCCGCGGAGAAGCTCGCCCCGCAACGGCGGCAGAGCGTGGCCGCCCCACCGTGGAGAATCGCCGCGTGGTGTTCCGCATGGTCTCCGCAGACAAGCCCGCGCTCGTGGAGCGCAAGCCCAAGGAGTTCGCGCGGGCAGCGGTCGTCGGTGTCCGCGGCGGGGTTCGTTGGCGCCTGAACCCGCTTGCCGCGGCCACGTCGCAGGCACCCCAGGGTCACCTCCGAGGTGCGCTCGCGTCAAACACGACTGATGACGAGGAGACCGTCTACGCCGCCGAAGGGGAGCGCGAGGCTGAGGCGCAGGCTGAGGCGCAGTCGATGGTGGACGCGGCCTCGGGCGATAACGCCGTCGGCCTTGCCGACACCGAGCCCTCGTTCGCAGCGGAGGCCGAGGCGGAGCTCGCGGGCAAGCTCGAGCGGAAAGGCGATGGGAACGAGCCGCCGGCGGGTGATGCGCCGAACGCTCAGGGCTGGGCGGCGCTGTCGTTCAAGCAAGCGCTGGTCGAGGGCGCCGAGGTCGATACGGGCCCCGAGGGCAATGCCCTGATTCGGCTGCCAGACCTGTCGCGCGTGCAGCTCGATGTGGACTCACTCGCCCAGTTCACGAAACTCTTCGCCTCGACGCGCGAGAACAAGACGTACACGGCGCTGCGCTTCGAGCGCGGGCGCGCTTTGCTGCTCGTCAATCCAGACCGACGCGGCACGTCGAAGACACTCGTCGCGTGGCCGGGCGGCTCAGCGGAGATCGCCAGCGCTGAGCTCGACCTCGAGGTCGACGCTGATGGGCGTGGTCGGATCGCCGTGCGACGCGGAGACGCGCGTGTCTCCAACGGTGGCGCGGTCAGCACGACCCTGTCGAGCGGTCAGTGGATGGCGTTCGGCAAAGGCGAAGGCCCGCGTATTCTCCCCGCCGCACCCGAGGTCGTCTCACCTCTGCGGGGGGCTGTCGCCGCGCCCGACTTGGTGTGGGCGGCCGTTGCGGGCGCGCGCGGCTACCGCGTCGAAGTCGCCGAGGACGTGACCTTTCACCAAGTCCTGCATGTTCTTGAGAGCGGCGGCGACGCGACCCGTGCGCGCTCGCCTGACCTGCCCCAGGGTCGACCGTGGTACTGGCGCGTATTCGCGACGACGGACGATGGGGTCGCGGGCCTGGCTTCGCGTATCTACGCGTTTCGAATAGACCCCGCCGCTGCGGCGAGCGCTACTGAAACTGCGCCTCAATAGCGTCAAGCGCGGCTTGGGCCGCCTCCCAACGAGCGTAGGCGTCTGGGAGCGCGGCCTCGGCTTGGGCGACCTCGAGCGCGACGCGGCGCACTTCGTCGGTACGCTGGTAATGGGTCGGGTCGGCTTGCAACGCGCGAAGCGCCTTGAGCTGAGCCTCGAGACGCTCGACCTCGCGCTCCGCTTGCTCGACCGCGGCGCGGGGCGCACGCGTGGCGTGTGCCTTGCGCTGTCGATTCTCCGCCTCGCCCCGCTTGTCATCGCGGCTCCGACGTCGCCTGACGTCGGCGTCGCCCCCACTCCAGTCGATGGTCGTCGGGTCGAGCGAGCGCGCTGAGGCCGCGGCTGCGGCCGCGACGGCCTGCGCCTGAGGCTTGGGCTGCGGCGCGACACGGGCGCGATGCAGCGGGAAAGGCTCTGGCAGGTCACCGGAGGCGCGTCGACGCACATAGTCGTCGTAGGTGCCCAAGAACGGACGCACGCGCCCTTCGGCGACCTCCCAGACCTCATCCACGACGCCGTCGATGAAGTGCCGGTCGTGGCTAATCAGCACGACTGTGCCGGTGTAGTCCCCCAACGCCGCCTCGAGCACATTGCAGCTCGCCATGTCGAGGTGGTTTGTCGGCTCGTCGAGGAGCAGCAAGTTCGCGGGCGTGAGCAGCATCTTCGCAAGTGCGAGGCGGTTCTTCTCGCCCCCGCTCAAGACGCCGACGCGCTTCTCGACGTCTTCGCCGCTGAAGAGAAACGCGCCGAGGATGCTCCGGACAAAGCCGGGGGTCTGACCAGCGGCCGCCGTCATCGCCTCTTCAAACACGGTGCGGCGCAGGTCGAGCGATTCAATCTGGTGCTGCGCGAAGTAATAAGGCCGCGTCTGCTCGCCCAGCGTGCGGTGGCCCTCTTGGAAAGGTGTCGCGCCCGCGAAGAGCTTGAGCAGCGTGCTCTTGCCTGCGCCGTTCGGGCCGACGAGCGCGATCTTTTGGCCGCGTGTGAGCTGCACGTCGAGACCGGCGTAGATCGCGTTGTCACCCCACCGCTTGTGCACGTTCTCAAGCTGTAACAGCACGCGGCCGCTGCGCGGCGGCTCTGGCAGCTCGAAGTGGATCGTGCGCTGCTTGGCGTCCGTGTCGGTGCGCTGGGCGTCGAGCTTCTCGAGTTGCTTGAGTCGGCTTTGGGCTTGCTTGGCCTTGGACGCCTTGTAGCGAAAACGGTCGACGAACCGTTGGAGCTCCGCGGCGCGGCGCTCCAAGTTCTTATTCTGACGCTCAAGCACGGCCAGGCGCAGCGCGACCTGCTCGAGGTAGTCCTCGAAGTTGCCCGTGTAGACTTGGAGCCCCTGCCCTGAGAGCTCCGCGATGTGCGTACACAGCGCGTTGAGGAAGCTGCGATCGTGGCTGATCATCACCAGCGTGCCGCGATACTCGCGCAAGAACCCCTCGAGCCAGACGAGGCTCTCGAGGTCGAGGTGGTTCGTCGGCTCGTCGAGCAGCAGCACATCCGGCTGCATCAGGAGCAAGCGGCCGAGCGCGACCCGCATCTGCCACCCACCGCTGAGCTGCCCGCAGTCGCGGTCAAGTTGCTCCCGCTTGAACCCGAGTCCTGTCAGGACCTCCTCGACCCGAGCGTCGATCTGAAACCCGCCGAGCGCGTCGAAACGCGCTTGCAGGTCCGCGTAGCGGTCGAGGTCGGCCGCATGGTCGCCGTCGTGGGTCGCCTCCGCGAGCGTCGCCTCGAGCGCTTCGAGCTCGCGGCCGAGCGCGAGGATACGGTCGAGACCTCGGCGGGCCTCTTCACGCACCGTTCGCCCCGAAACGGTCGCGATCTCTTGCGGCAAAAATCCCACCGTCGCTTCGCGCGCGACGCGCACCGTGCCGCCGTCCGGGGCGAGCTCACCGGTGACGATCGAGAAGAGCGTCGTCTTGCCCGCGCCGTTCGGGCCGACCAACCCCACGCGCTGATTCGGCTTCACATCCCAGTGCACGCCCTCGAAGAGCGTCCGCGCGCCGTAGCCCTTCGAGACATCCTGCAGCCAGATCATGCGTCGTCAGTCTTTACGCTGCAGGACCAGGACTGCGGCGCGCGCTGCCCGAGCGCGCGCCATCGGCTCTCGGTCGGAGAGACCCGGCAAGAGGAGGTCCACGGATGCCCGAGGCCCGTGCAAGCCGACCGCGTCAAAGGCGGCGGCGCGGACCTTGCCGTGCTGGCTCTTCGTGAACTCGCGGTACGTGCCGAGGGACGCCTCACGCCGGAGGCCAGCGAGGGCGACCAGAGCGGCTGCGGCCGTGTCTTCGTCTGTTGACCGCTCCGCGATCGAGAGCAGCTTCGTCGTCGCGGCCTCCCCGCGGCTTGCCAAGGCGTCTACGGCGAGGGTGCGCTGCGCGTCTGTCCCGTCGATCGCGAGCAGCTCAAGCGCGTCGAGGGGCACCTTGGGGTCCGCGCCCAACTCAATGACTTGGGTCGCCGTGAGCCAGCCCACCGTGGACTTGAACTCCTTCAGGGTCGCTTTGGCGTCGAGCGCGAACAAGTGCTTCCACGCCATGAAGCGCAGGCCCGTGTCGGGGTCGCGCTTGAGCAAAGCGACGAGCGGCGTGGCCTTCGGGGACCCAGTCCGGGCGACAGCGTCGATGGCCGCCCGCTTGAGCTCGGGCTGCGGGGCTGTGACGTGGAACTGAAGCGGGTCGATGATCTCTGCCGTACCGATCGCGGCGAGCGCGCCGACAAGCGCGGTCTTGACCCGGACGTCCGGCTCCTTACGCAGAAGCTCGCCGAGGCGGGCCTCATCGCCCGGCTTGGCAACGGAGGCGAGCCCGAGCGCGGCTGCGAGCCTGATCTCAACCTGACCCTCGCGCATCGAAGCCTCGAAGAGCGGCGCGCTCGGCCTGTGACCGACCGCCGTGAGCGCCTCGAGAGCGCGCAGCCGCAGCGGGCGTCGGTCGCTCCGGGCGAGCTCTTGCAGCAGGTCGACCACGGCGGGGTCGCCCGAGGCCTTGACCCACGCCTGCAGCCAGGCGAACGTCCGCGGGACCTCATCTTCGAGTTCGTTGTTGACGATGCGCTCGCGGAGCTCACCGAGCACGCTCGCATCCCGCACCCCCTTGAGGCCATCGAGCGCGACGAGGCGAACCGCCGGGTCCGTGAAGCGCGCGCCCTTCGAGAGCGACTTGGCCATCGCGAGGTTGCCGGCGCCGCGCTGCGAGAGCACGGACGCAGCGTCGATGCGTTGCGCGAACTCCGCCTTCTCGTAGGTCTTCAGGAGGGCCTTTGTGATCTCCGCAGCCGCCTTGGGCTCAGTCACGCGCACGAGGTACGCCCGAGCAGCGGCCCCCAAAGCGTCGCGGTCGTGCACGCGCGACAGCGCCCACTTGATGCCCAGCGCTTCTGAGTAGTTCGAGAGCAAGCTCGCGCCCTCGGCGAACTCTTTGCTGTCAGCGGGCTCCGCGAGAAGCTTCGCGAGCACCTCCCATCCGGCCTTACCGCCGCGCGCGACGATCTGGGCACGCACCCAAGCGCGCGTCTCGGGCGCGCCATCGACCTCCGCGCGCGTCAACAGCGCAGCCTGCTGCGCGGCCGGCACCGCAGCTTTTGGACCGGTGATGAACGCCAGTCCCCGCTCACGCTCCTCGGAGTCGCTCGAGGCCAGGAGCTTGACCACGGCGGCCAGAGCCGAATCGACCGCCTTCTTGTCGCTCTTCTCGCCCAACGCGAGGACGATTGCGCGGTCACGCAGAGGCTGAAATGCATCCTCGATGGCTGAGGCCAGCGCGCGCGCGCGGTCTTCCTTCGAGCCGATCTTGCCGCCCGCCTCAGCCAGTGTGAGGCGGCCCTCGAACGCGGCGATGCGCACGCGCGGGTCTGTGCTGCCTGCGAGCTCTTCGAAGACGCCGCGCGCCTGCGAAGCGACATCCTCGACCTTGGGCCCTGTGTCCTTCTCGGCGGGCTTCGCAGGCTTCGCCGCCATGGCCGTCGAGGGCGCGCACGCGGGCGCGATGAGGGCAGCGGCCCCGAGAACGGCTGAGAGGACGACCACCGAGGCGTGACGACGGACCATGCGAATCTCCTGCTGCTGCGCCCTGCGCGCGGGGTGTGCGGATACCACGGACGCGACGCGCGCTTCAACCGGCGGCGCGCGCGTTGACACGTCGATTGAGACGTTGCGACCATACGGCCCCGACTTTAGCCCTGAGGTGCCCCGTGCGTGCTGTTGCGCTGTGGTGGAGCGCGTCGCTGTGCGCGACGCTCGCGAGCTGCGTGAGCCCATCGCTCGAGGGTCTGAGTCCGGTGGACTGCCTGACGCCCGCCGACTGCGCGGAAGGTCGCGCGTGCGTCGCGGGGCGGTGCGCGGACCCGCAGTCCGAGACCTGCGACGGCGCTGACCAGGACGGCGATGGTCGGGCGGACGAGGGCTTTGAACTCGCGACAGACGAGGAGAACTGTGGTGCGTGCGGCGCTGCGTGCGATGGCATCTGCCTCGAGGGCGTTTGCCGCGACCCGGACGACGCTGCCCCGCCGTGCGCGCAGAGCGGCGATCCTATCGGTGTCGAGGTCTGCGATGCGGTGGACCAAGACTGCGACGGGGTGACCGACGAGGGCACCCTGAACGCCTGCGGCACCTGCGGTGAAGCGCCCGCTGAGGCCTGTGACGGGGTCGACCAAGACTGCGACGGGGTGACCGACGAGGACACGCTCAACGCCTGCGGTGCATGTGGTGAAGTCCCCCCCGAACAGCCCTGTACAAGGGCGGATGAGGACTGCGACGCCCAGACGGACGAGAACGATCCGCCCGAGGGCTGCGCCGTAGTCGTCACCCCGGAGAGCGCCTGCGATGGCCTAGATGACGACGCGGACACGCGGGTGGACGAGGGCCTGCTCAATCGCTGCGGGGTCTGTGGACCGCTGGATGCAGAGGTCTGCGACGGCACCGACCAAGATTGCGACGGCGCGATAGACGAATCACCGGTCGGCCTCGGTGAACCTTGCGCGGCGGGCGTCGGCGGCTGTGAGCGCAACGGCGCGCAGGTGTGCGGCATCGACGAAGCGGGGCTCACGCGCCTCGCCTGCGACGCCGTCGCGGGAACGCCCGCCGACGAGCGCTGCGGTGATGCGCTCGACAATGACTGTGACGGTCGGTCTGACGAGGGCTTCGAGGCCGACCTTGGGGTCGAGTGCACGGCGGGCATCGGCGAGTGCGCGCAGAGCGGAGAGACCGTCTGCCTCGGCGATGGCACGATCGTCTGCGGAGCGACGCCCGTCGCCCCCAGCGCTGAGGCCTGCAATAGCTTCTTCGATGACGACTGCGATGGCGCCGTTGACGAAGGCTTCGACCTGTCGATCGACGCGGACAACTGCGGCGTCTGCGGGGTCCGTTGCGCTGGACCCAACGCGCTCGGTCGCTGCGTGGATGGGCAGTGCTTCTCGGACGGCTGTAGGGCGCCGTTCGTTGACCTCGACGGCGCAGCCGCGAACGGATGCGAGTGCGATACGACCGCGCCAGACCTGGTCGACCCGCGCGGCGTGGACTCGAACTGCGACGGCGTGGACGGCGACGCCGCGCGCACGATCATGGTGTCCGCCGCGGACGGCGTTGACTGCCTCGTGCCTGATGGGTTCGGGCAGTGCCTGAACATTCCCAACCCGGACGTCGAAGGCACAAGCGCTTCGCCCGTTCAGACCCTCGCCCGCGCGCTGACGCTCGCAGCGATCCGCGGCAGCGACACCGTCTTGGTCGAGGACGGTGTCTACGAACAGGCGGCCACGCTTCGGCTCGACCAGCCGCTCGGGCTGCACGGCGGTTACAATTATGACCGGGCGACTGGCCGCTGGTCCCGCCCAGGGGTCGGGGCGCTCGCCACGCGCATCCGAGGCCGACGTGGCCTCAACGCCCCTGTGGTCGCCGTGGGCCGCAACGTCGACGTCATCCTCGAGGCAGTGACCCTCGAGGCGCCGAGCGCTGATGCGGGGTTCAGCGCGATCGCGCTCGCTGCGGACAACTGCACCTCGCTGACTGTGAGCGATGCCCGCATCGCGGCCGCCTCCGGCGGTGCAGGTCTGCCTCCCCCCGTTCCCGACCCTGGCCCCCCCCCGAGCGAAGCGATGGCGGGCGGGGTGGGCGATACGGACTTTGGTCTCGGCGGACGTGGCGGCGAAAACCCAGCTTGTCCGCTCGGATCCTCAGGCGGCAACGGCGGGAGCGGCGGGCGAATTGGGACATTCGCGCAGCCCGGGGAAGCCTCACGGAGCGGTGCCTCCGGGGGCGATGCCGCGGACCCGCAAAACCCCGCGACAAACGGCGCGGACGGTCTCCTCGGGAGCGTGGGATTCGCGGGCATCACCGCCCCGGTCGGCGGGCGCGTCTCATTGGGCGCCGCCGCGCAGTGGCTACCTGGCGTCGGTGAGCTCGGCACAGCGGGCGCGCCGGGCGGCGGCGGCGGCGGCGGTGGCGGCGGCCAGAGCGGTTCGCCGCGCC
>Ga0164295_10001167_pt1 | contig 21810 bp, 19 predicted proteins | sample GEODES006metaG_FD_111798 | JGI IMG/M metagenome (GOLD analysis project Ga0164295, IMG submission 111798) | Oligotrophic lake water microbial communities from Sparkling Lake, Wisconsin, USA - GEODES006 metaG | ecosystem: Environmental > Aquatic > Freshwater > Lake | place: USA: Sparkling Lake... | reverse complement strand
ATTATTATTATTATTATTATGTTTCAAAGATGTAAAATATTTTTTAAGCAAATTCTTTACATATGCCAAATGTTTTTCTATGCCATTTAGTAATTCCATATTGTTTAATACCATCCATATGTTTTTTTGACCCATAACCTTTATTTGAATCTATTCCATAACGTTCTATTAATTCAGGATTTTCTAAACAAAGTTCCTCAATATATTTATCTCTTTCAACTTTAGCTAATATAGAAGCTGCCGCAATAGATGTATATTTATTATCACCGCCTTCTATTAATTCATATTTTAAAGTTTCCATTTTTGTTTTTGTTTTATTTAGAGTTGTAAATGGTTTAAAATAATTACCATCAACTAACAAAAGTATAGCTTCATTATTTATAATTCTATTTAAATCTGTTAATTGTTTCAAAATATTCTTAATACATTTAGCAAATGCCGATTGTGTTGCTTGTAAAATATTAATTTCGTCAATTACTTTTTCATCTTCATATTCAACTGCCCATGCTATAGCATTTTCTTTAACATAATCGGCTACTTGTTCAATCTTCTTTTTACTATGAAATTTCTTACTATCTTTCATTAAAGAATGATCAAAACTATCATCTTTAGGTAAAATTACTGCTCCAGCATATACTCTTCCAAGCATAGGGCCTCTACCTGCTTCATCTAATCCTAATTCTATAATATTTTGATCTTCATTAAACCATTTACTTAAAACGGTGGAACCCTTTCTTAATGGTTTTTCTCTTTTTATTACTATGTTTTTTATTGGTTTTTTATCATCATCGTTATCCAAAATATCATCATATTCATCATCAATAATTACAGCTTTAACCCAGTTTTTTTTATTTTCCTTACTCTGTTGTAACATTTCTAATTATTATATTTATAATAAATATAAAAATTATAAATCAATTTTTTCCTTACTGTTGTAAGATATCTAAAGTAGATAAACTAATTAAACAAGTATATTATTTAGTAAATAGAAATGTATTTTGTTTCTATCTTTTTTACTTTGTTATAAAAAAGTTTTTTCACATTATAAATTATACAATGAAAGGTAAATTACTAATAGTTTTTGTTATTTTATTATTATGTTTTATTTTATTTTCCTTTTTAGGAGGTAATAAATTAATGGAAGGATTTTTAACTAATACATATGATTCAGACACATTTACTGCTCCCGATGGTTCAACAGCTGTAATTTCATCTGATTCTAATGGAAAGAGTGTAGCTACTGTTACTCCAACTAGTGGTTCTCCTTTAACATATAATGAAACTTCAACTAATGAAGGATCATTAGCAAATTCTATTTTATATAGTGGACCAAATGGTTCTACAGCAATGTTAATGGATGCTTCTAAAACTGGTGGTGTAGCTAATTTTCAAACAAAAGATGCTAATGGAAATCAAGTAATATATACGCAAAATGGTTCTACAACTTCTTCTAATTCTTCAAATACTTCTTCAAATACTTCTTCAAATACTTCTTCAAATACTTCTTCTGATTATGATAATTATAATCATTATAGTGGATCATCATATCCATCTCAATTTTATGGACCAGATGGCGGTACAGCAAGAATTGTTCAAACTCCTACCTCTAATACAATCGTCATAACTAACAAAAATGGTACAACTGATATTTATTATATTAATAACGGTAGTAATGGCAGTAACGGTTATAACGGTAATAACGGTTATAACGATAGTAACATGAATAATATGAATAACATGAATAATATGAATAATATGAATAATATGAATAACATGAATAGCAATATGTCAGTTCAATCATATTATGGTCCTAATGGTGGATCAGCTAAAATAATTACTTTACAAAATGGCAGTAAAGCAGTTCAAATTACTTTATCAAATGGTTCTAAAATTTTATATTATTCTAATAGTGCTGACGCTCAAACTAGCCAAGATTCAACAATTAATCAATACAGTCCTGATACTAATACAACTGGATCCGATTATAATAATGCTTTTTCTAATATTAATCCTTATGGTTCTTCATATAATAATCCTTATATAAATACTAACACAATTACTGGTCCCCAAGGAACTACATACTCTACTTATGATTCATCGGCATATACTAACTCTTTACCTCAAGGTATACCTAAAAGTATGATACCATCTGGTCAAGAAGATTTATATATTTTAAAGTCGCAAGTTGTACCTCCAGTTTGTCCCGCATGTCCTGAACCAATTGTTCAATGTCCTGATAACAATGATGTAACAAAATGTCCGCCTTGTGCACCGTGCTCGAGGTGTCCTGAACCTGCTTTTGATTGTAAAAAAGTACCAAATTACAACTCATTTAATCAAGATTATATGCCAGTACCAGTTTTGAATAGTTTTTCAAGTTTTGGAATGTAAATTAAATAAACTAGAACAATTAAGTAAAATATCAAAAAAATAATAATATATTTTATATTTATATATTAATGGGTAAATATAAAACAAGAAAAAATATTAAAAAAAAATACAGAAATAAAAATAAAAAACATTATTCTAAAAAGCAAAAAAAAGGTGGTATGTTAAGTAATTTTTTAAAAAGTAAAAGACGAAAAACTTCTCATTATGATTCTACTATATATGATACTACTATAAATCCTATTCATTCTGATTTTAAGCCTGATTTTGAGGTTGGTTTGGAAGCAAGAGGGGGACCTACCAATAGACAATTACAATTAAGACCGGAAGAAAGACCTACCAATAGACAATTACAATTAAGACCGGAAGAAAGACCTACCAATAGATTACAATTAATACCGGAAGAAATAAAATATAATGAAGAAAATGAAGAAAATGAAGAAATTGAAAAAATAATTGAAAAATATCATGATGTTCCAAACCCAAATTGTGATGCCTGGGTTTCAGTTTTAATTCAAGATAGCGGAGAAAATAATAATTGTGAAACAAAAGTATCGCCTTTTCAAAGTCCTACAAGAAATATACAACAAAATGAAACTAAAGTTAGATCACCACTTGGAGATTTTAATAAAATTATCAAAACTCCTGATACCAATGACGTTATTGTAGCAGTTTCTTTAATACAATTTCCTATCATAATAATAGAATACTTAAAAAAGTTAGAAAAAAATAGGCTAAATGGAAAAAATTTGCGAAAATATTTATATGATAAATTAGGTAGTCAATTTACAGAGATTCCTAGAGATCAAGAAATAAATCTAAATAATTATTATCAATATTTTTTATGTTTATTACAGGCTCGTGGTTTTAATATTTTTCAAAATAATGAAAATATTTTAGATAATTACTTTAAAACTAGTGTTTTTAATGATTCTAATCAGAAAGACTTTAATAGAAACGAATTTTTTGACTTTGCTTCAAACATTTTTCCATCTATTCAATTTAAGGAAAAATTAAAAAATAAATTGCGAATTGATTTTACAGGGGAAGCGTTAGCAAGTGTTACCGGACTAGGTACCAATTTTGGAAATCCGAATGATCAATATATTAGTAGTTTTGAAAAAAATACAGAGTCAGGAGTGAAGTGTGATTCTGAAGAAATAAAATGGATAAAAGAATGTATTCAAAATAGAAAAAATAATTATTTATATAAAAAAGATAGTAAACATAAATGGAAATTACAAACAGTTGAACAAGCAAAAGCTATTGGTGAAAAAATTAAAAATAATGTTTTTAAACAACAATGTGCTCAATGTTGGATTTGTAGTCAACCTATTTATCATTATTATTGGCAAAATGGTAAAGAAATAATATATTTAAATAGTAAATGTGGTGAAGATGAGCATGTTTTTCCACCAGGAGTGGGTGATATAATTGGAACCTTAAATAAAAGCGCAAAAATAATGAAAAAAACCATTTCTGAAAAAGGACCTGAAACTTTATATTTATATAGTTTACGACCTTCACATTCATTTTGTAACCAAGTAAAATCAGATTTCTTATTTTATTATTTAATGAAGCTTAACAACGAAATTGATGATAATAAATTAAATGAGGAATGGAAAAATTGTTGTAATAATTGGTTTAAAAAGTCAAGGTATCATAGTTTTGAGAATATAAAAGGTTATTTTAACAACAATTATATTCTATATTATAATCACACTATAACTACAATAAGAAAATATTTAAATGAAAATATAGCTATAAAATTAAAAGATCAATCTGAAAAAGGAGCTAGTAATATAGGAAATATGTTGAAATTAAAATTATTAATTTATATAGTTCAAATTGGAAAAGATATAATTGGTGATGAGTTTACCAAGAAATGGAATATAAAAATAAACTAAAAAATTGAATTATATGTTATCGGATTAGTTGATAACATATACTAATTTAAAAATGAATCAATCAATCAATTTAAGACCAAATCAAATCAAGGCTCTCCAAGTATCAATAGATAATGATTTTGAATCCGGTATTCATTTTCACGCGACAGGCACTGGTAAATCATGGATAGCAATGAATATAATTAAAAATTACAATGAAAAGTATCCTAATGGTAATATCCTATGGATATGTGAAAAAAAATCTATTCTTATTGAACAATTCAATATGAATAATATAAAAGAAAGAAATTTCTTGCCAATTATAAAAAAGTTCAATGTTCTTAACTTTTCAGATTTTAAACTAGATAATTGGTACAACAGTGTCAATTCGTCAAAATATTGGAATAAACCTTTGCTACTTATCATTAATCGTGCTTATCTAGTTTCAAGTGATAAATATAAAAAAATAAAAGTGCCTATTAATCTGATAATTCATGATGAATGTCATACAATTATAAATGAAACAACACGATTATTTTATGAGCACTTTTTAAATTCTTTAACAAATTCAGTACCTAAATGTATCGGATTCTCTGCCACACCCGAGATGTCATATAAACCATATGACAATATTTTATCACAATATTCCATTTATGATTCTTTTATGGACGATGTGATAGTCCCACCAAAAATAAAATGGTTTACATGCGAACAAATGATTGATCAAAATGAAATAATTTCTTTAACAAAACAATTAGTAGAAAAACCACATATTATTTATAAAAAAATAATTATATGGTGTGGTATGATTGAATTATGTACAGAATTAGCTAAAAAGTGGCAAGTATATTTTAGCGATTATCTTATTTGTATTGATACTAGTGAAAAAAATAATATACAAGATGTCATTGGTGATTATGATGCTTTTAAACAAGCTGAATCCAAGGCTATTCTATTTTGTGCTTGTAAACATAGAGAAGGTTCTGATATAAAAAATCTGGATTGTTGTGTATTCCTTGATAAAGTTGAAAATAGATCACCAAAAGTATTTGTTCAATCTATAGGCCGTGTTTTGAGACTTGATGCGAATAGATTAAAACAATTTGGATTAATTATTGATATAAAAGCTAAAAATTCTTATGCTATATGTAACAAATTAAATGATTATCTTAAATTACCAAATAATATATTTCCTTGGAAATATAGTTATATTACCGTTCCATTAAGTAATAATAAATTAATCAAAATTAATACGCTTACTATGACCAAATTGAAACCTATACCTATACAAGAATCTTTAACAAATCATTGTTCTAACTCAACATCTAGGTCTGACATTGAGAAATTATTTATTAGAACTTTTCCTTCTAATCTTCCTGTATATAGAGAACGATTAGAATATGAATTATGTTTACTTGAAAGAAAAAATCTATTTTATCATCTTATTCAAGCAATTCAAATTCTAAAAATTACAAAAAATATGCCACATGTTACTAGAGGTTCTTGTGGTTCTTCCTTGGTCTGTTATTTGTTAGGAATAAGTCATATTGACCCTATTTTAAATAATATAAAATTCTCAAGATTTCTGAATGAATATAGAAATAATTTACCAGATATAGATTTAGATTTTCCACACAATTTACGCGACGAAGTATTTTTAAAGATAGAATTACAATGGCCTGGGAAAGTAGCTAGAATTAGTAATCATGTACATTATCACGAAAAATCAGCATTAAGACAAGCAATAAGAAATGCTGGTATTCATAAATTTATTGCTAAAAATGATATTAATAAAGAAATAAGTTCAATGCCAAAAGAAACACAAAAGTTTATTAATGATGAGAAGAAGAAATTAGATAATACATTCAAATGTTATTCATTACATTGTGGAGGCATAGTATATTATCCTGATGGTGTTCCTGAAGACAATTTAATAAATAAAAACAGCTCATCTATAAAACAAGTTAAAATGAATAAACATGAAATAGCAAAGGAGAAAAATTTCAAGATTGATATATTATCTAGTCGTGGATTATCACAATTGTACGAAATACATAAATTTTCGGAAATTGATTTTGAGGAATTTAAATATGATAAAAAAACATTTGATATGTTACACAAAGGAGATAATTTAGGCATAACTCTAGCAGAATCTCCTCTAATGAGAATTGCGTTAATGAAATTCACACCAACTAATTTATATGATTTAGCTATTTGTTTATCTATTATCAGACCAGCTGCTAAAGATGCGAGAAATATAGACACCAATTTTACGAGTTTACAAGACTTAAAAGATGTTATTATATTTGATGATGATGCTATAGATATTATTTCTAAAGTATGTAAAGTTTCAGAAGAAGATGCGGATAAATATAGAAGAGGGTTTGCGAAAGGTGACAAAGAATGTATATCAGAATTCAAAAGAGTCATTGACCAATTATCACAGGATAATGAATGGAAGAAAAATATTATGAGAAAGTTATCAAATCTATCTAGATATGGGTTTTGTAAAGCACATGCGTTTTCATATGCTCAACTTGTATGGAAATTAGCATACGTGAAAGCACATCATCCATATGAATTTTGGAAAGCAACATTAAATAATTGTGATTCTTCATATAAAAAATGGGTTCATTTATATGAAGCAAGAAGAGCTGGTATTGATGTTTATAAGAAATGTCTTAAAAAAGACGATGTTTCAATATATGCTGTAAACAGAAGAAAAAAAATAATAAATTATACTCCTATACAACAGTTAAAACTTTATGGATATTGGGATATGGTTAATGACGATTTCTTTCCGGGATGTTATTTGGATATAGATCTAATAAATGGTCTATATAAATTCAATGGAATAATTGCTTCAAGTCGTCTAAAAAAAACTTCTAACAAAGACAGTTTACTGATGTTATTTATTGGAGTCTACTCGCAAGGAAAAAAGTATATTCAAGTAAATATAAATAATTATAACAAAGTAAAAAAATATTTTGATAGTAAAATGGTAGGAATACGAGGTTCAGGTAAATGTATTTCACAATTAGATAAACAATGTGATATAGTTACTTGTGATACTTATACATTTTATTAAAAATTTCTATTTTTAATAGAAATTAATAATATATTTAAATACAATTGAATATATTATTAATAATATGACGATTATAGTTCCCCAACATATATCTAGATACGCATTTTTTACAATTCCCATTTTTTTACCAACTTATTTAGTTTATAAATCACTTGAATATGATTTTGCGGAAATTCTATTGATTCTTTTATTTACTTCACTTTATCATTGGAATAAAGTTTTAAAGATAAGTTTTATTAAGGTGTTAGACATTATTATTAGTACAACAACAATATTAATAATTACATTTTATAGTAGCAATCGTTTTAATTATCATTCATATATTGTATGGCAAATTACGGTTTGGGTTATGATTATTGGATTTTTAACCAATGAATTTTTATTTTATTATCAGGTATCAAAAGAATGTACAAAAGATAACTCAAAATGTTGTTATAACGATGTAAAAAAATTTAATTATTTTACATTAAAATGGACATCACCCGATACATCCGAACGTGAATGCGCATATTATAGAAGTGTATATACGCATATTCTAATTCTACATATAGTACCTGGAACAATTTCAATATATTGTGCTCTTCATTCTCACTATATACCAGAAGAAATATAAATTAAATATTATTACCTACTTTTGATACATTTTTTATCTATTTGCATAGTTTGACCTTTTTCTTCTTGTGGAACTATTTTCAGAATACATCTTGCTTTCTTTCCATATAATGGTTCAGTACAACCTTTTTCTTTATTTTTACGTGTTTTAACATCAGAAAACTTATATACTTTAGGTTTTTCATCAGTACATCGTGACCTAAAATGTTCATAACGTTCTCTTACATCGCAATAAGTTAAATTAGATGTCTTATGAAGCATTCTATTTACTAATTCATGTAAGTTATAAATATAACGCGAAAAGCTATCACGATTTTTCATATCTTTCATTGTTAAAGGAAGCTGTTGAAAATTCATTTTTAGATTTTTACGACATGCCCCACAAGGTAATACATTTTGTAAAGAAAGTACAAAATTTCTGTATTGTTTTTTTTGCTCTTGAGTAGGATTTATAGGGTAGTTAAAACTTATTGTGTGTAATAGATGCCATGTAGGTGGACCCCATACAGATGTTAAGAATCCATCACCAGAATAAAAATCACCTTTTTTAAAAACACGGTGTTTCTTTGTTTTATTTTTTAGTGATCTATTTTTTATAGTTTTTTTTACTTTGTTATACATTTATATTATATGAATATAATATTTCTTAAAAAAAAGTTTTTATAACAAAGTAAAAAAAATATAATATAAATATAAATTAATGAACTCATCTTCTTCTAATGATTATAATGTTAAAACACTAATAATTGAATTTTTAAAATCAACAAAAAACACATGTATATGTTTAAGCATATCTATGTTTCTTATTTTATTATTTATTATGACGCCCCTTAATAACTTCTTAATATCATCTATATTTGGGAAAGTAATAATTCTTACACTTTTAGGATATACTTTGTATTATAATTTAACTAAAACAAATATGTTTTATAACAAAGTAAAAAATGATTATAATATTTCTTTATTTTCAGGAAATTGGGACGCATTAAAAACAAATATAACATGTAGTTACATATTTTCAGCATTCTTAATAATCCTAATACTTTCAGTCATAAGAAAAATATTTTAAATTGTTAATGAATTGTTTTCTTCGTTTACTTCGTTACAACAATAATTATTATAAAAAATCTTTAGGAGGTTTTTTATTTTTATTAAGTAAAACACTTTTATATTTTTTACAATATGCTAATCGTATATTGTATAATTTTTCATTATATACTGTTTCATTTTTACAATCATTTCTTGAAATAATAATTAGTTTACCATCAGCGTCTCTAACAATCATAGAGAATAGTATATTTTAAACTTTATATTCGTTTAAAATATAATGTAATTTATTCTTATTTAATATATATAATGAACTCTTCCACAATTAGACCAATTAACGGAGCCTACAATATTACAAAAACAGGAGGAAATATTATAAATAGATTTAGCGGATTAATGAATTGGAAAACTTTATTATTAATTGTATTTATTTTATTTTTAGTATTTTTTGCTTATTATACTTATAAAAATTATGTAACTAACAAAACAGCATTCAACGCAAATAGAGAAAATGTTCCAAAAGATCAAAACTCAAATAAAACAGCAAAATTAATGTTATTTTATGTAGATTGGTGTCCACATTGTAAAACGGCCAAGCCAGAATGGGATTCTTTAAAATCAGAATATGAAGGCAAGAGTATAAATGGTTATAATTTAATGTTTACAGAATACAATTGTACAAATGAAAGTGAAGAGGTAAGTCAATTAATGGATAAATATAATATTGAAGGATATCCAACAATTAAGTTAGTTAAAGATAATCAAGTAATTGAATATGATGCTAAACCCACAAAAACAACAATGGAACAATTCTTAAATACAGTATTATAATTTAGATTCTAAAAAATCTAAAGCATCTTTTTCTCCAGTTTCTAATAAATTTTTTCTTAGTTCTGAATTACTAAAAACTTCCATAAAAAAATCTAAATTAAATGGATTAATATCTATATAACAAGTTATTTTGTTTTCTACATCTTCATTTTCAATAGTATCTCTTATATAAAGCATTGTGTTAATTGTAAAAACACATATAAAATCAAATAATGAAGAATCTGGTTTTACTTTTGCTTTTAAGGGATTACCATCTTCAGTTTTATAGAAGAGTTTAATACTTAAAACTTCATCTTTATTTGGATGATCTTTCAAACAATAATTAATTGGGTAATTATGTTTTATACCACCGTCAATATAACATATATCATTATCAATAAATGGAGTAAATAACCCAGGAACCGCACTAGACATATGTAAAGCATCTAATAATTTTAAATCAGGATGTGTAGAATGTGATAAATCAATTGTTTCAAATTTATTTAAATTAAAAGAAAAAATATGAAAATCTATATTAGAAAAATAATATAATTCTTTCAATGTAATATTTAAAGATAAATTTTTAGCTTCTAATAATGGTTTAAACATTATTTTAAAAAAATCATTATCAAATATGCCTTTATTAGCATAAAAATTCAATATTTGGTTTGGATTTATTTTTATTGACTCATGCCAAGGTCTTTCAATAATATATTTGTTTAAAGTATCCCAATCATATTTTAAACATATAAACGCACCTATAATAGATCCAACTGATGTTCCATAAATAGACTCAATATTATCAATTTTCCAAAAATTTTCTTTTTCTAATTTTTGAAGAGCTCCTAGAAACCGAAACCCTAAAGGGCCTCCTCCTGATATAACAATATGTTTAATAGTCATATAATTATTATATATATTTATTTAAATAATAAATAAATAACGTAATTTTTTTTTCTTATATTGAATTAAATGGCAAATATTTTTACATTAGAGAATTTTTCAGATTTTTCAGAAAAAATCAATATAGATGAATTATACGAGAAAAAGAGACAAAATGATTTAAATAAATTAGAATTATTTAAAAAGATATTGAATCGTATTCATGTTAGAATTAAGACAACAGCGCGAAACAACATTCATGAAAAATTTTGTTGGTTTGTAGTTCCTGAAGTAATAATTGGTGTTCCTAAATATGATCAAGCAGGATGTATAGCATATTTAATGGATACGTTACAAACAAATGGTTTTCAAGTCCGATACTTTCATCCAAATACAATTTTCATTTCATGGAATCATTGGGTACCATCTTATGTTCGTAGTGAAATTAAGAAGAAGACAGGTATAGTAGTTAATGAATATGGAGAAAAATTACAGGAAGAAATTAATGATGAAGAAGATGGTTTTGAAGATACAAATAGTAATGTTAATCAAGGTCAAATACAACAAATAAAAAATAGTAAGAAATATACACCAATTCAATCCTATAGGCCATCCGGAAAGTTAGTTTATAATGAAGATTTGTTGAATAAGATAGAAAACAAGATAAACTAACAAATCTGTATTATTTATTTTTTGATATATTTTCTAGTTTTTCTTTTAGATTTTTTTGTTTTTTTTGATTTTTTTACCTTGTAATGTTTTTTTGATTTTGTTAGTTTTCCACCAAGAGATGACTTAGTTTCACTTTCATTTATTATCCCTTGTGGTGATTTAATCATAGTTGATTTATAACCATATCCTATTGCTTGAGAAAGTTTACGCATAAATTGTTCTGGAATATTATATTTTAGCTGTAATAATTGTAATACTTGTTTCATCTCTGCTCTATCTTTCAATAATATATTAATTTCATTTTTGGCTTCATCTTCACTAATGTAACTAACAGACAAATAACCAATATTAATATAAAATCTTGTATAAATAGGATTTAAATAAACATATTCATCATTAATAGCAATAAATTTATCTACTTCAACAGCCTCACCTTGGTCTTGTAAAATAGTTCTATCAAGATACTTTAACTTTTTTATATGTTTTGGAATAATTTTATGTGTACTAAATGTAGTAACAATTCCTTCAACATTGGGTTGTGTAGTACCATTAATAGCCGAGTTAATTTCTTGAACAAAATCTCTTGGATAATTGTTTTTGTTAACAATAAATTCAGTATTTTCTGGATATTCAATATCATCAATAAATTCAGGATTATTTAATAAATAATAATATGTTTTGCTGTCATTATAAATATCTCTAACAGAAAAACTAAGAATAATTTTGCCAAGACCATATTGTATAATTGGTCCTAGTTTTATTAGAATGATTTCTAAATTGTTCAAAAATTCAATTAGTAAATCTTTATATACTGGACACATATCATTTAATATTGGAATCTGAGCAGTACATCTATTAATCACTATGTATTTTAAAAGACTAATTAAAGCTATTGATAATTGATTAACTAAGTAAGGTGGTAAACTAAAAATTAGTTCTCTAAAAATTTCATTAGTAAAAACTGAAAATATTAAACAGCGTAAAATAATAAAAAAATACTTATTTAATTTCGTATTTCTGGAAGCCCCACCTTTTAAATTGCCGTCTGTTATAGCACAGGTAGAAAAAAATTCTTTAAATTCATCTTTTGTTTCATCATTGTATTTATTAATAGAATCATTAAATTTATTAAAATTAATGATTTCCACGATACTTTTATCACATTCCATTTATATTATCAATATATTTAAAAATAGGAAATAATATATTTAAAAAAATAACTTAAAGAGTCTTTAAGTTAAAAATTGAATAATATATATAAGTTGGAAATTATCGATTTCTACAACGAAGTAAGAAAGTAATTTGGTTTTTTCGAAAAAATAACACAATTTTTTAAATATAAATGCTAAGATTCTTTAAAAAATAAATATATATTTATATTTAAGTAGTTAATTATTATTTTAATAATTATTATATATATGAATAGTTCTGATGAAGATAGGCGTTCATATATTGGAGAAACACCAGAATCAAAAAAAGCTAAAAAAAAAAAATATATAGATTATAGTGCAAATTTGGGTTTTTACGATTTAAATTTAGGAAATCCGGTAACCGAGACGGTAAGTGAATTAATGGATAACAACACATTTGAATTGTCTAATAGAGCTTGGTATGTTATTACAAAATATATTGATCCAGATGATATTAATAAATTAAATTTTAATAATATAACACAACAAGAAATTGATATTTTAAATAACAATTTTGACCAAAGAGGTAATTCATTACAAACTAATTTAGAAGATTCTCAATTTTCTAATTCAGTTGATTCTTACAATGAAGAAATTAAAACTCCTTCTACGATTAAAAGTACAGTCAATACAAATTTTAGTTTACCTTCTCAAATGTCATTAACACCTATGGATTATTATGAATATGTTGATCCAAGGCAAGAATTTATTAATAGCGCACAATTAATTTTTAATAAACAAGAACCAACTTTAGTAAACAAAGTAGAAATGAAAGAATATAATAAACAATATCAAGAATATTGGGAACTTGACCTTCCCCCCGAAAACCAACCTCCTATAGCAAACCCCAAAAAATGTTTTACACATATAGAAATAAAAAGCAAACTATTATTGAATGATTTGAATGCGGCAAAAATGTGTTATAAATGGAGAGATATTGGATATCCTGTTTTTGGTATTTCTGGGGCGCTTTCTATCGCCGGTTTAACTATATTAGCAATGAGAACACTAAATGTAATATGTAATAGTGATAATTTAGAAAAAATTCAAAAAAAAAAAAATTTCAAAAAAAAACCTGATTTTTCAAGTAGTAGTTTTTATCAAAAAAATTATCAGACTTTATTTAATGGAGCATTTAAAAATATTGATTCAAAATCAGGCGAAGGTGAGAATCGTAGTAATTTGGATTCCATTGAATGTCTAAATTTAACAACCGCGATGTTAAATGTTATGGATGAGTTTTTAAATAATTATTTTATTTTTGTGAATACTTTATCTGAATCAGAGAATCAAGGTCTTACAGATTTTTTAAGAGACAGTTATTTACTTTTAAGAAAAATAATTTTAATTAAATCATCCTTAGACGTTTCTATGGCTGAAGGCTTAACAGATTTAGTTCAATTTAACCAATTTTGTTTATTCGATTCTTATGATCTTAGTGCTGTTTTTAATTCTCCATATTGCCCAACATTATCATATTTGCAAATTCCAGGTTTTAACAAAATTTCTTTAATTTATGATGATATCGCAATATTTTCCTATTTTTCTATCATTAATTATATAATTAAAATTTTTGGAGAATTGAATGAAAATGATATTGTTGAACAGGAACAAATATTAGAAGAAATTAAAAAAAGGGTGAAAATTTCTGACATGTCTAATGATCATAAAGAATTATACAATAATCTAATTGAAATGTCAATAGATAATAAAAAATTATTTGATAAAGATTTTTATAATGATTTAGATATTTCAAGTAATAGTAAAACTAGTAAAAAATTTACAAATTTTTTAGATAAAATTATTGGTGAAAAAACAATTTATATACATTTGAGAGAAATGGCGCTCTCTGATAATGAAAAAGAACTTAAAATTAATAAATCAATGTACGAATCTATTTCTAAATTATTTTTAAATTATAATGTTAAAAGAAATGTTTTAAATTTTGAAGAAATAACATCAAATTCAAGAGATATTAGAGCACATGATTATGCACATTCACCGATAAGATTTTTTGGAATTTCACTTTATATTAAAAAACAAATTTGTGATTTTTTACATGAAAAAAAGCAATATGAAAAAATAAATTTAAATTCAATAGATAATGAGGTATTTATAAAACGTGAAGTAACACGTCTTTCAAATGAAGATAACGGATTTTTGGATGAATTGGTTAATTTTATACTTAATAGAGAATCTATTAAATTAAAAGACAAATATAAAACTCTAAAAAAAAACCTAGTAAACCTTAATGCTTCAGGCAAACCAATTGCTCCATATATGGCAATATATAATAATTTTTTAAATGGAAGTTCTCTACTTTCCCAAACACACAGATATTCTTATGAACCATTAGATGGATATGTTGATGAAATTCAAAATATTTACTATTTAATGTGTTGTCAAACTGCTATGGATTTTGAATCTTCTCAAGTAGTTGATGGATTTGATAAAGCTATTATATTTCAAATACATAATACTGATACTACTAAACCTATTAAAGTTTATATGAATAATAAACAAATATTTACAAAAGATAATTCAAGTTTAAATAAACTAAAAGCTGAAAGCTTAAAACAAAAAGGAATCACTTTAATAAACTATAATTTTCCTGTAAATACAATGGGTATAGTTGATTTACATCATAAAAATGGTATAGATGAAATTATATATGGAACAACAGTCCAAAATACAGTTAATGAAGCCGATGCCGCTAGTTCTTTTAGAGGTTTTTATAATTTTTCACTTTATATTCATAAAACCGCTCCAGTATTTTATAATTCAATTTCTTGCGCAACTATTTTTTCAGGAGATTATGAAGATAAATATGAAATACCAATACCAAATCCTGACGATGAACAATTGATAAAAAATTTATCAGGGAAGAGTTTAATTTACTTTATTGAATTAATTAATGCGGAAAAATATGATATAAACGCTAAAACTGCCTTACCAATGATTGATTATTTCATTTCTGAAAATTATCAAAATATAATATCAACCATTATTAATAAAATTAAAAACGAAGAGATTAAGAATGAAATAACTGAATATTATAAACAATTAATATCTTCATTTACAAGTTATTATCAAATGGAACAAAAATCAAAAAACAAAAAAGAATTAGCACAAAGAGTTTCAAATGAAATTAAGAAATATATAAAAATATTTATACAAAATACACAACGAGTAGCTGCTTGTGACAAAGAAGCAATATCTATATTAAATAAAATAGGAAAAGAGTTTTATCACACATTATTAGATGATGATGTTAAAATTTATATGATGATAGACCAAAATACAATGCGTACGAGCGAAAGATCAAGAGAATCAGGAAAATTAGGAAAATCAGGAAAATTAGGCGGAGCAAAAAATGAATGCGAAAATATAATTAAAAATAAAGAAAAAGATGTTCCATTTGATTTATATATAGGAAAATTTGGAAGTTATATAGATGCTGAAAACGGAAATTTAGTATTAAAAGCTATAAACACAGAAGAAGAATTGAAAAACATTGAAATGCGTTTGGGAATTTATAATGATTTAAAAGAAGAACAAAATCAGACAACTCCTATTAAGCCTCCTATTAATACTACTTTTCTATCTCCAACAAGTGTAGAAGAATTAAATTTATCACCTCCTGAAAAAAAACAAAGAATAACTGAAGAAATAAATGAAGGAATAAATGAAGAAATAAATGGAGGAAAGACTATAAAAAGAAGACGTAGAATTAAAAGAAAAACAAGAAGAATAAAGAATAAAAGTAAACATAGAAAGACAGTAAAACTAATGAAAAAAAGGGCAAAAATGACAAAAGGTCGCAAACCAAGGCAGTAATTTATTAATTTATTATTTTGTTTTTATAATTAAAAATAATCAATTTTAGAACAAATATTATTATAATATATATAATGAAAACTAAAAGTAACAAAACGATAAAAAATAAAACAAAAAAAAAAAAAAGTTATAAAAAACCTGATAAAAAAATAATGCAGCTAATTTGTCAAAAACACGCTAATACATTTAATCGGTTTGAAGATGATTATGAAAAAGAATTTAAACATAGTTTAAAAACCGAAGATACCAATATTGAAAGAAAACTTGTAAAAATGTTTAGTACACCATTTTCTCCTACAAAATATAAAGCGAAAGACGATTATTATACCTATATTAATTATCAATGGTTAGAACAACAAAGTGAACAAATAAAAAAAGATGTTAAATTTTATGTTCAAGTAGATAGTTTTAGGGTAACTCAAGAAAAAGTATATTATGAATTAATTGATATTGTTAAAGAATTTATTAAAAATAATGACTCTGAAAAAGCTACTGCTATTAAAAATGTTTACGAATCCATATATTATTTAGACAATATGGCTGCCCAAGACTATATAAATTATTATGTTGATTTAATTGATAAACAAATTGCGTCAAATAATATTTATGAGATTTTAGGTAATAAAAATAAGAATGAAATTATTTCTTGGGGTGCACCAATAGTTTGGAATGTTTTAAAAGATGATAAAAATGTAGAATATTATATATCTAATATTTCAGCTCCACAACTAACAATTTATGATTATGAGATTTATATTGAAGACACAAAAGATGACCAAAATACCAAAAAATATAAAAAGTTATTTAAAAAGAAATATTTAGAATTTATTCATGAAATGTTTGATTTATGTTTAGGTAAAGGTCATGGTTTAAAATCATCCGATGTGTGGGATTGCGAATTTGATATATTAAGTGCTTTAGGATGTGATTCTATTAAGAATGATGACATTGATGGTTATAATGTGGTTACGAAACAAGAAGCATTAGAAAAATATAATTTTGATTGGGAAAAGATGGCTACTATTATTGGTTATAAAGATGTGCCAAATAAATTTATAGTTAATAGCAAGAATTATTTAAAATGCATTATGGAAACATTAACAACAAACGATACATGGAAAAGTGATAAATGGCGAACTTATTATCTATATATTTGTTTCAGACAAGTAATGTGATTCCATAGTAAATGGAGAATAGTTTATTATGAATTTCATAGGAAATTTATTTTAGGACAACAAGCACTTGTTCCTAGAGAAATTTATCCTGTTATTGGATTATCAATTTGTTTTAATACATTTTTAACAAATGAATATATTGATAGAAATAAAAAACAACAATATATTGATTATGTTAATAATATGGCATCAGATTTACTAGAAGTTTATAAAAGAATTATTAAACGCAATACATGGCTTTCTCCAAAAACGAAGAAATATGCTTTATTAAAACTGGAAAATATTAAGTTAGAAGTAGGCAGTCCTAAGATTCTTCGCGAAGACCCTATTTTAGATTATAAAAATAGAGAAGCATATCAAAATTTGGAGAAAATTGCCTTTTGGAGAACAAAACAAATGATTAAAATAGATGGTAAAAAATCCGATATAGATATACCAATTATTGATTGGGAAGAATTCAAAATGGTTGGAAAACAATCTTATATTGTCAACGCATATTATACTCCAACTGAAAATTCAATATATGTTCCTTTAGCATATTTACAAAAACCTTTTATTGATTTAGATGAAAGAGGTATTGAATATAATTTAGCATATATTGGTTATACATTAGCACATGAAATGTCACATAGTTTGGATGATATGGGAAGTAAATATGATTACAAAGGTAATTTATTTAATTGGTGGACAACGAATGATCGTAAACAATTTGAAGCCAAAGTTAGAAATGTAATAAAACAATACGAAACTTTTGCTGCGTATGACGGAATAAAAATGGATGCTAGTTTAAGTACTGGTGAAAATTTAGCTGATATTTCAGGTTTAGCAATATGTGAAGAATATTTAAGAGATTTTCAAGATAAAAATAAAGATATTGTTCCTATTCGCGCATTATCATTTCATGCTTTCTTTGTTTATATAGCAATTCAAGCTAGACAAAAAATTTACGACAAAGCTGTAAAAGCTCAATTAAAAACTAATCCGCATCCTATGGATAAATATAGAACTAATTGTCCATTGGCTCGTTTAGAATTATTTAGGAGTCTTTATAATATTAAAAAGAAAGATAAAATGTATTGGGCCTCTACGGACACTATTTGGTAGAAAATAAAATAATTTAGAAAACTTTATTTAGAAAAATTATTTTTTTCTAAGATTAATATATAAAATGGCTTCCAAGTCTCGTTCCGCAAGAAGATCTAGATCCCGTGGTGCATCTGCTGCCCGCACAATGAAACGCGCTGCTGCCCGTGGTGCTGCTGCTGCCGCATCTGCTGCCAAGAGTGCATCCAAATCTGCTGCCAAGGCTGCTTCCAGAGCTGCCCAAGCTGCCAGAAGTGCCTCAGCATCAAGAGCCGCATCTGCTGCCAAATCAGCAAAGAAGGCTGCCTCAAAGGCTGCTCACGCTGCTGAAGCTGCTGGTGCCGCTGCCTCAAAGGCCGCTGCCGCAGGCAGAATGTAAATTATTTACAATTTTTGTTATCAATTAAAAAACCCAAATTAAATTTTAAAATATATAAATGATTCTATAAAAAATATAGAATCATCTAGAATCATCTAATAACTTGTAAATCATTTATTTTCTTCATAAAATTTGCCTTCTTTTCCACACATATTTTCAAATTTCCTTGCGGTAGAGCAATATTGAAGATGGTCAAAATTGTGAATTGGTTTTCCATTCACTAAATAATTACAATTTTCATCAGTATAGAGAAATTTGTTACATTTTCCAAATTCACTAAAAGAAAAAAAATCTTTTTTATAAAATTTACAATTAATACAAAATTTTGTTCCAACTTTACAAGCTGAATTTGGTAATAAAAAAATAGAAAAAATAGACATTACAATATACTTCATTTGTTATTATTAATTAAAAATAAATATTTAAGTTGTTTTTTACCTTGTTATACACAATACAAATAAAACAATATTTTATAAGTATGTTCTAATTTGTGTTACCTGATCATTTCTCCAATCATAGTAGCATATTTCAAATTTATCTTGATAAGAAAAATTGTAATCATAACATAAACCAATTTTATTAAACTTATCAAAACTAAATTCAAAATAAAAACCTGAATCATTTACAAAAGTTATATGTAACATTATTTCTAATTTTTTAGTTACAATTTTTTGAATAATATTATACCTTAGATCGTGTTTGTGTATTATATTTACATATTTCCCCCTTTTTTCTTTAATTCTCCCATCATATTCTAGTATTATATTTATTAATTCTTTTGACAAATATGAAATAGAAATCATATGATATAATAGTATTTGTAATTTTATATCATAATAATTTTAAATAATAAAGAAATATTTATGCGGAACGATTGGTTCTTCTGCGGCAATATGACTTTCTTTTATTTGCTCTGGTTCTTTTACAGCCATTTCTTAGTCTGCAAGTAGTAAATGATTTTCCACGGCATGGAGAATTCTTTACGCGTTTACGGTAAATTTGCTTGCGGGTGCGGGTCATACTTCTGGTTTGAGCCATTTTATATATTATTATAATATTTTTTTATTTAAAAAATGCTAAAATTAACGATTATATCTTTTTTTTGTGTGAGTATTTCTTCTTTTTTTACTCATTTTGTTAGTTCTTCTTTTATTTGTTTTACTTGTGTTCCTTCTTTTTCTTAAACCCCCTTTAAGAATTAATCCATATGGATTAGCTGAACCAGTAAATACTAAATTTTGACCATTATATAAAGGACATGCTTTCATTATAATATACATATAAAATAATTATTTTAGGCTATAGGTTGATTAACGGCTGGATTAACGGCTGGATTAACGGCTGGATTAACGGCTGGATTAACGGCTGGATTAACGGCTGGTTTCACAGGTTGATTCACAGGTTCAATTGACAAAACTTCACTTGGATTTTGTTTTACTATTTGTTCATCTTTTTTTATTTCTTGAATTTGCTTATCTAATTCTTGTTTTTGCTCTAAAATTTTTTCTTGAGCAGTTTCTTTTATTTGTTGTAATTCAGCTGGTTGTGGAACTTGATCAGTAGTTACTAATTGATCTGATATTTTTTCTAAATTAGCAATTTGACTTTGCGCAGTATCAAATATTTTTTTATCAACAATTGCTTCAAACATTTTTAAACCATTAACATAATCAACTTCACAAGTTAAATATAATTTAATAATCAATGCTCTACACTCAACTACAATTTCTTGTAATCGTGCTTCAGTTAATTCTGGATTAACACGAATTTGTTTTTTGTTAGTTTGTGGGTCAACTGTATAAACAAATAATTGATTGATAATTGATATTAAAGCATTCTGATTTTTATTTGTATTATTTATCATTTTTTTCAAATTTTCAGCATAATCTAAAAATAATTTGTTAGTTTTAGGGCCTTTATACTTACGTTCAAATAAAGGATCAGAACCTTGACATCCAGGCATTCTATGATAATCTCTTAATTTTATATCACTAAATTTTGTAACACTTGGAGGCATATTAGATTTACCAGTAAAAACATTATAAAATATTTTTAAATCTTCTTGAAATACTTTTTTATTACTTTCTGACATACCAGTAAATTGTCCAGTTTCAAAATCATAATTATCATCATAATACAGGTGAAGTAATTCAGGAATACCTGGTTCATCTTCTAATGTTTTATCTTGACCATCATCTCTAATATTCATAGAACATACTTTAGGATTTACAGTTACATCACCATTTTCATCAGGAACATCACTATTATTATTTTGTAAAGAATTAATACGATTGTCACATATATTTAATTTATAAATATCTCTGTGTGTATTAACAGGTATTTTACCCTTTTCAGAAAGTGTAGCTCTAACAGTATTACCTTCTTCATCTTTATAAACATAAATAGGATTAATAGTTGTAACAATAGCAGCAAAAATATGAGCAATTTTAATATAAAATTTAGCAATACTAATACAAATTCTTTTCTTTTTAAAAGAATTTTGTACATCTAATTTGTCAAGATTTTCTCTATTAAAAAATATAATATTATCTTTATCCATTTCATTAACTTCAACTCCATTTTTAATTCTTTGATCTAAATATGTTAGTTCAATATCAGTAAAATACCTTTCTACAATGTCGGATGTTAAAATGACAAGTTTATCACAATATTCTTTTTCATAAAGTTTGCTTAAACTTTTAAAGTCCATTGTAACAATATAATAAGTAGAAATATAATCAATTATTTGAGAAATTGATTT
>Ga0164295_10001166_pt1 | contig 21812 bp, 16 predicted proteins | sample GEODES006metaG_FD_111798 | JGI IMG/M metagenome (GOLD analysis project Ga0164295, IMG submission 111798) | Oligotrophic lake water microbial communities from Sparkling Lake, Wisconsin, USA - GEODES006 metaG | ecosystem: Environmental > Aquatic > Freshwater > Lake | place: USA: Sparkling Lake... | reverse complement strand
AAAGCCCGACAGGCTGATGAAATACATTTACTTTGATTACTCGCATCCCGGAGCGCGGGCGCATATCGCCGACTGCATCCGGACCATGAAGGAGCAATGGGGCATCCGCTACTTTAAAGTGGATTTCATGCGTTACGGCCTGAAGAACGACACGCTGAATAAAAACAAGGCCGCCAACGGCATCAAGGCCCATGACCCCGCCATCACCAGCGTGGAGCGCTTTCGTCTGGGCATGAAGACCATGCGCGAGGCGATGGGGCCGGAAACCTATTTTCTCGGCTGCTCGGCGGTGTTCGGTCCGTGCATCGGATTTGTGGACGGCATGCGAACCGGCGGTGACATTCACCCGAAATACGAGGCTTTTCCCGAGCGATCTCTGGCGAATCTCGGCAACTTCTATCTGAGCGGCAAGGTCTGGAATGGCGATGCCGACTACCTGGTTTTCCGTGAGGCCGCCGACGAAGACAAGGCTGTGTCCCAGGAAGATGTCAAGCACGGTGGCAGGCTGACGATGAACGAAGCGCAGATGTGGGCGGACTTCAACAAACTGTATGGCACCGCCCGACTGAACAGCGACAACCTGATGACGCTCCGGCCGGTACGGCAGGCCCTGGTGAAGGAAGTGTTTCAGTATCCGGCGATGGAGGAAACCATTCCGCTGGATCTCTGGCGGCATGGCAGGAACAAGGGCGACGGCTTCGAACTGGTGCTCGCGCGAGCGGGGAATCAGATTTATCTCGGCATCTTCAACTGGGGCGACGAAGCCAAGCAGTTCGAACTTGACCTGTTTGAGCCGGGCAAGGTTCTGACGCTGGAGGGACGCCACTCCCAGGTTCTGCCCTATGCCGGCAAGCTCTCGTTTGCCGAGTTGTCCAAACAGATGACCACTGACTTGCAATGAGAGCTTCACGACAAAGTCGCACCAGCCCTCGAACGCGATTCGTCGCGTTCTGGAACATCCGGAGCCCGGCTCTCGCCCACGGGGTGGCGGCGTTGTTGGCAACGACGGCATTCGCGGCCACCGCGGCCGAGTCTCCAGCCAAGCCCAACATCATCGTCATTTTGGCCGACGACCTCGGCCCAGGTGACATGAGTTGTGCCGGCGCGACGACCATTCAGACGCCGAACATCGACCGGCTCGCGGCGGATGGCGTCCGCTTCACGCAAGGCTATGCGCCGTCCGCAACGTGCACGCCGTCACGCTACTCGTTGTTGACCGGCGAATACGCCTGGCGGCAGAAGGCGAAGAGCAACACGATTCTGGACGGCGACGCGCCGCTCTGCATCGAGCCGGGGCGTCCCACCCTGCCGGCGATGCTGCGCGAGGCGGGCTATCAGACCGGCGTGGTCGGCAAGTGGCACCTGGGCCTTGGCGACGGCCAGAACCGCGTGGATTTCAATGGCGATGTCAAACCCGGCCCGCTCGAAATCGGTTTCGACTATTGCCACATCATTCCGGCCACCGTCGATCGTGTGCCGAGCGTGTGGATTGAAAACCACCGGGTGCGAAATCTCGACGCCACTGATCCGATCGTCGTCAGCTATCTGTCGAACATCAGCGACGAGCCCACCGGGCTTGACCGCCCCGACCTGCTGAAGCAGGGGGCGGATAAGCAGCATTCCTGCACGATCATCAATGGCATCAGCCGCATCGGCTACATGAAAGGCGGCAAGTCGGCGCGGTTCAAGGATGAGGAACTCGCCAGCACCGTCGTCGGCAAATCGGTCAAATTCATCGAGCAGCACAAGAGCGTGCCGTTCTTTCTGAGCGTTGGTTTGTTCGAGCCTCACGTGCCCCGCGTGGCCGAAAAACCCTTTCTCGGCACGAGCGGGTGCGGAGTCCGCGGCGATGTCATTCGGCAAATCGATTGGGAGGTTGGCGAGATCATGAAGGCGCTCGACCGTCTCAATCTTGCGGCAAACACCCTCGTGATCTTCTCCAGCGACAACGGCCCGATTCTTTTTGACGGCTACTACGACCGTTCGGTGGAGGACTTGAACGGCCATCAACCCACCGCCGGCTTGCGTGGCTGGAAATACCTTACGTTCGAAGGCGGCTGTCGCGTGCCGTTCATCGCTCGCTGGCCGCAGCGGATCAAACCGCGGGTCAGTGACCAGTTCTTCAGTCTTGTGGATATCTATGCCACGGTGGCCGCGCTCACCGGACAAAACCTCCCACCGAACGCCGCTCCTGACAGCCTTGATTTGTCGGCCGTGCTCTTGGGCACGACGAGCGAGAATCTCCGTGACCATACCGTCCTGCACGGAATCGGTGGCCTCGCGCTGCGTCAGGGCGACTGGAAATTCATTCCCGCCACGGCTGGCGCGGCCGGCATGGGTAGTGGTGCGAACGCGGGGGATGCTCGTTTCGCGGCTGCGGCCATCCCCGAGCCGCTGCTGTTCAATCTCGGGGATGATCCGAACGAACTGACGGACGTCTTCGTGAAGTATCCCGACAAGGCTGCGGAAATGGCTGAACAGTTGAAGGCCATCAGTACCCGAAGCGTCGGCCCGAAGGCCTCCGAAGACCGGGCAGTAGACCGCGACCATTGATAACCCGACCGCATTCGCTGCGTTGTGGAATGCTGCTCGGCCCGATCCATCACCGCAACTTTCGGGAAATGCGTTCACAAACGCCGACAAGGACAGAAACGGCATGGATCATCCGCACCGCCGCTTCAACAGTCTCTCGGGAGACTGGGTTCTGGTGTCGCCCCACCGCTCGAAACGGCCGTGGCAGGGAAAGGTGGAGCACGCCTCCCTTCAAAGCCACCCACCGCATGATCCGAAATGCTATCTGTGCGCCGGCAACGAGCGGGCAGGCGGAGTCCAAAACCCGCACTACACCGAGACGTTCGTTTTCCCGAACGATTTCGCCGCCCTACTGCCCGCCGGGATGGAACAACCGGAGGCCTTGCTCGCGTCGGACGCTCGGCACCTTCTGGTCAGCGAGCCCGTTCGTGGCGAGTGCCGCGTAATCTGTTTTTCGCCCCGCCACGACCTGACGCTCGCCCGGATGTCCCCAGAGGCGATCCGTGGTGTCGTCGGCACATGGGTGCGGGAGAGCCGCGATCTCGGCTCGAGGTACGCCTGGGTCCAGATCTTCGAGAACAAGGGGGAGATCATGGGCTGCTCGAATCCCCATCCGCATGGTCAGATCTGGGCCGGGGATTTCATCCCGAATGAGGGGGCGAAGGAAGACACCGCGCAGCGCCGCTGGCGTGAATCCCACGGAGGCGCACTCCTGCTCGATTACGCTCGCACCGAGGCAAGCCGTGGCGAACGCGTTGTGGTGCAAAACGCGAGCTGGATCGCGGTCGTCCCCTGGTGGGCCGTGTGGCCCTACGAGATCCTCCTGCTGCCACGCGAGCGTCACATTCCAAGTCTCATGGACCTCACCCCCGACGAGCAGGACGGCCTCGCGGACATTTTGAAGCGCCTCCTGACGCGGTATGACAACCTGTTCGAGTGCGATTTCCCCTATTCGATGGGCTGGCATGAATCCCCAAACACCATCGGGCCCGAGGGGTGGTGGCAGTTGCACGCGCATTTCTACCCGCCGCTGTTGCGCTCCGCCACGGTGAAGAAATTCATGGTGGGATACGAGATGCTCGGCGAAGCGCAGCGTGACATCACGCCGGAGATCGCCGCGGAGCGGTTGCGGGCCTGTTCAGACACGCATTATCTGGAATCCAGAGCATGAAAATCCTCGTCACGGGCGGAGCCGGTTACATCGGCAGCATCACCGTCGAGCAGCTGGTTCGGCGTGGGCACGAGGTGGTCGTGTTCGACAACCTCTATCAAGGGCACCGTGCCGCGGTTCATCCCGACGCCGTTTTCATCAAGGGCGATTTGGCCCATCGTGCCGAGATCGCTGCCGTGATCAAGGAGCAGCGACCCGATGCGGTGATGCATTTCGCCGCCTACTCGCTGGTCGGCGAATCGATGCAGCGGCCGTTCAAGTACCTGCACGAGAATGTTTCCAACGGCCTGAACCTGCTGGAGACGATGGCCGAGACGGGCGTGCGAAAGTTCATCCTGAGCTCCACCGCCAACCTCTTCGACGAACCCGAGACCCTCCCGATCGCGGAGACCGCGCGGATCACTCCCGGCAGCCCCTACGGAGAAGGCAAGCGGTATCTGGAGCGGGTGCTGCACTGGCTGGAAAAAACCCATGGGTTCCGGTTTGCATGCCTGAGGTATTTCAACGCGGCCGGTGCTTCGGAGGACCGCGGAGAGGACCACGATCCCGAGATGCACCTGATTCCATTGGTGCTGCAGGTGGCCCTGGAAAAGCGCGAATCGATCGCGATCTTCGGCGAGGATTATCCGACACCGGACGGGACGTGCATTCGCGACTACATCCACGTGCTCGATCTTGCCGAGGCGCACATTCTCGCCGTCGAGTCGCTCGAGTCGGGGAGCCGCGCCTACAACCTCGGCAACGGCGCGGGATTCTCGGTCAAGGAGGTGATCGAGGCGGCACGCAAAATCACGGGCCATCCGATTCCGGTCCGTATCCAGGCTAGGCGTGCCGGTGATCCCGCGGCCCTGGTGGCTGCGAGTGGCAAGATCCAGGCTGAACTCGGCTGGAAACCAATTTATCCCAGCGTGCACGACATCATCGCCTCAGCGTGGAGGTGGCACCGGAAACACCCCGACGGTTACGCAGCACGATAACCGGGTTTCTGCCCCGCCCCTCCCGTCGAGGCCCAACACCGGGTCACGGCCATCAACACACTCGTTAAGACAACGTCCCTGGCGGTCGCCTTCGCGTTCCTGGGCATCGGTATCGCGGTTGCCTGGCAGCCCCCCGCCAGCCCTCTCGTGGCGCCGTCGGACGTGAGTCCTGCGCCACAGGTCGATGGTCCGAGCGTGCGCACGATTCCGGCCGAGCTTCGCTCGAGAATCCAGTGCCTGAACTCGGACTATCTGGTGTTTCTGCCGGAGGAACATGACGGATCGAAGCTCCCGTTGGTGATTTTCCTCCACGGCGCAGGCGGGGCCGGCGATGACATCATGCAGTCGAAAGTCAAAGGAAAGCCAACCGAGATCTGGGCGGGAATTCAGGGATTCCATAAAGATCCGGCCATCGTGGTGGCCCCCCAATGCTTGAAGCAAGACAAGAATGGCATTCACGGCGTCTGGACGCGAGAAGACCTCAATGTCTTTCTTGAACACCTCAAAGCGACGTTGGCCGTAGACGACCGGCGAATCTATCTGGCGGGCATCAGCATGGGGGGCTACGGCGCGTGGGCGTGGGCCGCGCATGATCCGCAACACTTCGCTGCCGTCGTGCCGATCGTGGGTGGCATCGGCCGAGAAGGGCCGACGGCCGTGACCCCTGAGCTCGACCAATGGGCCAGAAACCTGGCACGCGTGCCGGTCTATGCCTTCGTGGGTGCTCTGGATACGACCGTTCCACCGGAACGGTCGGAGCGTATAATTTCTGCAATCCGCGAAGCCGGGGGCCGCGAGGCGAAGCTCAAAGTCTACCCGGATGAAGGCCATGGAGCTGGCAGGGCGGCTGTGGCCGAGCAGGGGTTCTACGATTGGCTTTTCTCACATACGCGAGACGAGATGCCGCTTCAGCGGAGCCACGCTCAATGATTCGCAGATGCTCTGCCCTACTTTTTGCCACGCTTCCGCTTTTGTCACTGGCCGTGGTCCATGCCGGTGAACCGACGAAGCCCAACATCCTGATCATCCTCGTGGATGACATGGGTTATTCGGATATCGGTTGTTTCGGCAGTGAGATTCAGACGCCGAACATTGACCGTCTGGCCGCCGGCGGGATGAAGTTCGCCGAGATGTACAACACGGCGAAGTGTTTTCCGACGCGAGCTTGCCTGCAGACCGGCGTGTATTTCCAACGTACGGACAAGAACCTCTCCCGCACGGCCACGTTGGGCGAGGTGCTGCAGCCGGCCGGCTACGTCACCCTGTGGTCGGGTAAACACCACGCGACGTTCAGTCCGGTGTCGCGGGGCTATGACCACTTTTATGGAATGCTCGGCGGGTGCGAAAACCATTTCAACCCAGGCAGCAGAGCCATCGCCGGCCAGCCCACGCCGACGCACAAGAACAACGGCAACCGCTGGGTGGTGGACGGCACGGAGGTGGACGACTACACCCCGTCCGATCACAATTTCTACGACACCGACGCGTTCACCGACCGCGCGCTGCAATGGCTGGACGAGTATGAAAAGGGCGACCGGCCGTTCCTCCTCTCCATGGCGTACACCGCGCCGCACTGGCCTCTCCAGGCACGCCCTGAGGACATCGCCCGATACAAGGGCGTCTATGACGGCGGCTATGACGCGATCCGAAAGGCTCGCTATGAGCGCCAGATCAAGCTGGGATTGGTCGATCCAAGAACGTCGCCCCTGCCGCCCATGGAGTACGAGAAGACGGCGGCGAAGAAATGGGATGCCCTATTGCCGGACGAGCGGAAGCAGGAGGTGATGAAGATGGAGGTCTATGCTGCGATGCTGGATCGGGTGGACCAGAACATAGGCCGGCTGGTGAAACGCTTGGAGGAGCAGGAAAAACTTGACGACACCCTGATCCTGTTTCTCTCCGACAACGGCGGCTGCGCGGAAACTCCGGCCGATTGGGACAACATCGATCCGACCGCGCCGATGGGCAGCGTCGCAACATTCATCAACTATGGCCCCAGCTGGGCGTCAGTTAGCAATACGCCCTTGCGGAGATGGAAGACCGAGAGTTTCGAGGGCGGGGTGTGCACCCCTCTGGTAGCGCACTGGCCGGCGGGTATCAAACCGCAGAGCGGGTACAACCGCGAACCGGTTCACCTGATCGATATCATGCCCACGGTGCTCGAGATCACTGGCGCACGATACCCAGGCGGGTCGACTCAAACCAAGATCCCTCCGCTGGACGGCGTGAGTCTGGTACCCGTGTTCAAGGGGCAAACCATCGCCCGCGAGAAACCGCTGTTCTTCCAGTTCAACAAGGGTTCCGCCGTTCGGGACGGTCAATGGAAGCTCGTCCGCAACAGCCCCACGTGGGAGCTTTACGACCTGGCCGCGGATCGCACGGAGACACACAATCTGGCGGCGGAACACCCCGACTTGGTCAAGCACATGCATGCCGCTTGGCTGGCCTGGTGGAGAGATTGCACCGGCAGCGAGTGGACAGGCCGGCCGTCCAAAAATGGATCCAGGAATGATGATTGACATGGTGCGGACGCCGCAGCACGTCGTCGTTTCGTGCCAATGGTCAGATGCCGTTGACCACGGACGTCGCTTCGAATGACTCGCCGACCTTCAGGCCGCCGAGCAATGCGATGCCCTTTACCGCCCGCGACATGCGTCCGAAGCCCGCAGCTGTTCCCTTCTCTGTCGCGACAAGGTAATGGCGCCGGGATTCCGCCGCTGGTTCACGGAAAGCCGTCGGCACGCTGGCAGAAGTTTTCGAGCACGGTAATATCCGTGTTGTCGGGCAAGAGTTGCACCGACCCATCGCAGAAGACAAACTGCGCGCCGCCGGGGTGCCGGCTGCTGAAGTTGAAGCCCTTGGAGACATCGTTGCCTTTGAAGTTGTTGATCGTGGTGCGGGCACTGCCATAGCAGCGGCCTGAAGTCTGCGGGCTGTCACCCGTGGCTCTGCCATTCCCGAGCCATACTGCCGCGTAATGAGTCGCCGCCCCGGTCGAACCAGTGATGGTGGCCTGGATAGCGTCATAACTTGCGGCTCCGCACCGTTCACCTACGAGAAACGTCTTGCTCGTTCCGTCGGTGATCTTGCCGACCGCCAGACCGACATTCGAGTCAGGGAAGCCGTAGAGCACACCTCCCGTGTCATTCATGCCGGTGTTCTGGGTGGTGCCAGAACTCCCGACGTAGTTGGATGTCGCAAGTGCTGGATCGGAGCCCGACTGGCACTTCAGGATGGTTCCGAAATCACGCAGGTTGTTCAGAGCCGGGGTAACGCCGTCCGATGGGCAACGGTACATTGAAATCGGCGTTTGCATCGCAGCCGACACGGGAGCGGTGAGCGACATCTTGAGGTTGTTATTTATCTGGTCTTGAGCCGTCACGGTACCGGACGGAATCAGCGTGGTGTAGGTTTGCGACTGTTCGACGTATGGCAGGATAAAGACGCCCCACCCCCACACCGGCTGTGCTGATCCGGCCGTTGGATATCGGTGACCGGCCGGAAAGCGTTTCTTCGCGGACTCGTGGCTCGCGAACCCCAGGCCGATCTGCTTGAAGTTGTTCGCGCACGCTGATCGCCGTGCCGCCTCCCGCGCCGACTGCACCGCCGGCAGCAGCAACCCTATCAGTGTCGCGATAATGGCGATCACCACGAGCAACTCCACGAGCGTGAATCCGCTTCGGAATCGTATGTATGCCGCATTACTTGGAGCCATCATCGTGCTCTCCACCGAGTGGGGATATCGAGCCACAGCATCTGATCCAAACTACTCGCGCGACTTTCTAACTTCTCTTTTCTTTTTCCTGTCCTCTTTCTTGCTTTGAGAGGACTCGCCTGCCTTATCAGCCTTGGGCGGCCTGGGCGGTTTGTCAGACACCTTGAATTCTGCCGGGGGCAGCAGCACAGGTGTATCAAGCTTGCCGCGGTGGACTTCAATCAGGCTGAACGTGTCGTCCTTGTCATCGGTGTTCACCAAGGCGAAGTCCGCGCCCTTGGGGCCGCCATGTTGCAGCACGGCATCGTCAACGACCACTCTCTCATGATGCCACTTGCGATCGCCTTTCCCGGTGACACTCAATGCGGTCTTCATGCCCGGCTTTCCTGCATCGTAATCCAGCTTCCAGGTCGAGCCTTCCGTTGCGTCATACCACACGACCGTGATCGTCATGGCCTTGGGCCCATTGCCTTGAGAGAAGCCCTCGTGCAGCTTGAAATACATCGCATCCTTGCCGGAAGCGTGCTCGAAGCCTCGGGCAAAACGGGAGTAGATGGATGAGGTCTTGGTGATCGGTCCGCCCACGCGCCACAGGGGTATCGACGTGCCATCGGCATCGATCTGATACAGAAAGCGTCCGTAGTTATCCGGCCAAATATCCCAGCCGACGTCATTGAATCCCGTTTGACTGTCGCGCTGACGAACCTGGCCAAGCAGGAGCGCGTTCTTGTCGTCAACCGCAGCACCATACTTGGAATAGGCGTCGCAGATCTTCAGCATCCGCTCGACATTCGTGCGTTCGGCTGGTCCGTACACCAACTCAGGGTAGGCCTTGATGTCGGCGGCATCCAAGCCTTTGTGCAGGGCGCAGAAGGCATCCGTGGCCGTCTGTGGCTGAGTCTGTCCAGCGTAGCGGTTGAAGAAGTGGAAGGAGTAATCAAAGCCCTGCTCCTTGCAGGCTTCCATGGCGCTGGCTGAGATGTCCCAAATGCTCTGCCCGCCTTGCAGGCCAGTGAGAGCGCCCCAGTAGAAACTCAGCGGCACGTTCAACTGATACCATGCCCGCTGCCACGTCTGGTCCATTTCGGATCGGGCAAACAGCGGGTTGCCCGGTGCGGCGATGAGACGTGTCAGCCACGTATTGATTTTGCTTCGCTCACCGCTCAAGTGATGGCCGCGACCACTGCCGGCGATCTTGATTCCAAGTCCACCCTTGGCGTTACTCGTGACCCACTCCCATTCCTTGGGAAAACCCCGGCCTCCCGCCGCGTCGTCGTCGGGGGACACGTTGTTGAACATCAGTGCGATCTGCGGAGACTCGCCATCTGATTGAAATGCCTTGACATAGGCGTCAAACTCCCACAAGCGAAACTCGCGCCACGCTGGAGACGCCGTAGGCAGGTCATATTTCGCCTCGATCACATCGCCCTTGTAGGCGCATTCATCACCCGTGCAGCCGGTCTTGACCTGGATGAAAGCGATCCGATCCTGCACCTCCTTTGGTTGGCTGCGGACGTGCTTTCCAAATGCCGCGATCATTCGCCCGCAAAGCTTCTTGTATTCCGGCGAAGGATAGAACGGATACACCGGCCAGTTGTCGTGAATCTGGCCGCTGGTCTTCACGGCGGGCACACTCTCGGAATAAATCCACGTCGGCGCATCAGGCCCGACGTTCACGGAGAGGTAGAGGAACTGGTCGGTTTGGGCTGCTTTCTCCAGGGCCGCATCGAGGCTGCTCCAGTCGAACACGCCGGGCTGCTTCTCCACGTCCTTCCAGCTGGTGTTGAAGGAGAGTCCCCTCAGAAAGGGATGGTCTTTGGTGTCGAACTTGTCACCACGATCCCACGTGCCAAAGGAGCTCGCCGGAGGCATTGCATGCGTGATTGCGTGCCCAAGGACGGAGATCAAGCTGATGACGCCGAGCGTTCTTGCGAGGGTCGTGTGCATGGGGAAAAAGCGTTTCGGAAGCGAGAGAATCGGTGCCGTGAAAGTGGTGTTTCCGAGACCCCCCGGGGTTCTTGACACATTGAAGATCTTCTAGCACCGCGGGATGCCTGACAAGGAGATATCAAGTATTCTTTTGTAGACATCCGGTCCTCTCGTTCATGGAGTTCTGATGACTCGTTCCCATCCAACTGGAGCGAAAGCACTGGTCCGGAAAGCGGTCTCTTACGGGCCCACGAAGCAGGCCCCGCCTCACGTGGCATTGCTGGTGGAGACGTCGTTCGGCAGTGGACGGGACATCCTCATGGGAATTGCTCGTTACCTACGCGACCATCAGCCATGGCTGTTGTTTCATGAGGCGCACAGTATCGATCAGGAGTTGCCCCGCTGGCTCCAGCGGTGGAAGGGCCACGGCATCATCGCCCGTATCCTGACCCCACACATGGCCGCCGCGCTCCGCAGGACGCGCATTCCCGTCGTGGATGTGCTTGGGGTGTTGCAGAATCCCGGTTTTCCACTCGTCCACGTCAACGACAGATCGATCGGCACGATGGGAGCAGAGCATCTCATTGTTCGTGGTTTCAGGCACTTCGCTTTTTTTGGGCAAGAAGAGAGAAACTGGTCACTGTCCCGCGAGCAGGCTTTTATTCGCCGGGTCAGGCAGCAAGGCTTCACCGCTGCCGTACGCCGCGTCAGCCCCATTCGCTCCGACGATGATTCGTGGGAACCACAGCAAGACGCACTTGCCGACTGGCTCGCCGGCCTACCAAAACCAATGGGCCTCATGGTTTGCAGCGACCAACTCGCGAGCCAGGTGCTCGAGGCCTGTCGGCGGGCATCGATACGGATACCTGACGACATCGCCGTGATCGGCGTCGATAACGACCAGCCCCTCTGCGAGATCTGCAACCCACCGCTTTCCAGCATCTGGCCCAACCACGCCCTGGTGGGCTACGAGGCGGCTCGATTGCTCGATCGGCTGATGCGGGGAGTTCGACGCGTACGAGCACGCACGCTCTTACCACCGAAGGAAGTCATCACCCGGCAATCCACGGATGTCCTCGCCGTGCAAGACGAACTGGTCGCCAGAGCGTTGCATGTGATACGTGAACGAGCCTGCACGGGAATTCGCATCAATGAAATTGCCGACATGGTGGAAGCATCGCGGAGTGTTCTCCAGCGGCGCTTTCGCCTTGCCATTGGCCGATCGATCAATCAAGAGCTTGTCGCGCAACGCATCAGCAGCGCGAAGCAATTGCTTGCGGAAACGCAACTGCCGATCGCGACGATCGCGGAGCGTTGCGGATTTCGCCATCAGGAGTACATGGGGACCGTATTCAAGGCTCAGACACGGCAAACCCCCGCGCAGTTCCGACGCCAAACCCTCGCTGGGCGAAAGAACCAAGGACGCTGAACGGATTCCGACCGTCAGCATCGTTGCCGCACTCGCCGGGGAGCATCAGGACGGCGTGATAGAGCGCCTCTCACCCGGGAAACCGCACGGTATCAGGGCCCCAGAAATCCGGTGCCCATCCCAAAACCTTCAATCACGCCAGCGCCTCTTGAATGACACGCCCATGCACGTTGGTCAGGCGTCGTTCCACCGGCGGCTCGAACGTCAAACTCACCGGCGGCTTGATCCAGATAGGTGACGCGGAGTTCGGCGGCCTGCGTCGCGAGGCTGCCGGCGAAGCTGTCGTCCAGTTCGAGTTCCATCGTCTGGTCTCGCGGCAATAGCCGCGATCAGGCTCCAAAGCGCTCGTCATCCGGGCCGGCGTTCTTCACCCCACGGCTCTGGTCGGGTTGGCGGTGCATCAGAAACGCGTAGTCGCCCTTGAGGGTGTCGCCCTCGCGAAAGGCGACCCAGGCGCCGGGCGCTACCTGCGGACTGGCATGATACCCCGCGTATGTGGCGGCGAAGCGATACGCCGCATCGAGCTCGTCCTTGTCGTTTGCTGCCTCAGCGGTGGAGTTTTTGCCGTATCGGTAGCGTCCGCTGCGGGCCACCTCGAGATCGTTGCCGTAACAGGCGATGAAAGAGACGCGGCAATTCAGGTCACAGAGCAGCCGCCAGTAATTCCATTGCGGCGGACTCCACCAACGTGGAGCGGTCTTGACGCCGTGATGGCCCCAGGCGCTGGCCCACGGTTGGGCATACGCGAGCGTTTTGCCGGTGAGACAATCATCGTGAAAAGCCCGATATTGCTTCTCACCGTTCGGCTGTGGCTCCATTTCGCTACTGGTGTGGAACCAGCACAAACGTCGCGTTGAAATCCTGCGCAAACGACCGTCGCAGGTCCGGCTCGATGCTGTTGCGGACAAACACACGAATCTCCGGCGCGAACTCCTCGACGAACGCCTTCAACACGCGGGTCTGATACGCGCGGCCAAGCGCCTGGGTGAACGGTTTCCCGGAATTCGCGCCGGACGGCACGCGTTATTGCGACAAGGGAACCTTGCTCCCAGGCATATGCCAGTGCCCGTGCCGATGGCTATGACTTGTTTTTCCGGTTGCAGGGCTCTCCCCTTGCCATTGAATGTGGCCGTGACTTGACCTCGGCTGTTTCACTAATTCTGCGATTGCTTCTTCTTTCTCTTTTCCTTCTCCGGCACGGTATCGGCGGCCTTCGTGCGCGGAGACTGGTATTGGTCGAAGACGTCACCCTGGCCGAGCACGCGCGGGTCGTGCTGTTTTCTGAGTTCGCCCATGAGCTGCTCGCGCAACGCGACGACGGTCGTGGCGAAGTCGGGATCGGCCGCGAGGTTGGTCACGCAATCGGGATCGCGGGCAAGGTCAAACAGCTGCTCGGCTGGACGTTTGCCGAAGGCGTGATGCCAGAAGGGCTCCTTCTCGCCGCTTTCCATCAAGAGCGTCTTGCTCGGACTGGCGTCCGAGTCCTTGAAACCAAGATCGGGATCGCCGCACGGCCAGCGATCCGGCTTGAAGTTGTGGACGTAGAACCAATCGCCGCTGCGAATCGCCCGCGAGGGATAGCCCAGGCCCGCTGGCGAGCCGGGCCGGGCCAAGACATCGTTGCGCTCACGGCCCAGGATGACGGTAGTGCGCTGTTTCGTCGCTTCGCCGTGGAGCAGATCAGCGAAACTGCGACCGGTGATGGGCGGCATGCCCTGCGCCACGCCATCGACACCGAACAAGCCGAAAAACGTCGGTGCGAGGTCGACAAAGCTGATGAACTCGGCGACGCGTCGGCTTGGTCTCGCGATCCCGGCGGGCCACGACGCGACGAAGGGGACGTGATGCGCATCGTCATAGGTGTGCCCTTTCACTCGCGGAAACGGCATTCCGTGGTCGGAAGTGACGATAACCAAGGTGTTCTTCGCCTTGCCGCTGGCCTCGAGCGCGGAGAGCAACGAGCCGACCTGGGCGTCGAAGGCTTCCAGTTGGACTGCGTAGTCGAGCATGTCGCGGCGGACGAGATCGTTGTCCGGCCAGTAGGCGGGCACGCGGTCGACGTCGGAGGGTTTCTTGCCGGCCGCGACACCGCAATCCGGATCGTATGAGCGGTGGGGGTAGCTGCTGCCGAACCAGTAAAAGAACGGCATGCCAGGCGCGGAATTCGTCAGGAACGTGGCGAATGCGGCACCTGGGTCACTCCCGTGCTTCCCGCCACCGCTGCCGAGGCAAAAGTCACGCTGGCTGCCGTCAGCCGATTTCGCCTCCCCGGGCCCCCAGGTTTTGCCGGCGCCCCCGGTTTGGATTCCAGCCTTGGCGAGCGCCTCGCTGAAGGCCATGAACTTCAAAGGAAAATAGGGCTGATGATTCGCGGCCTCCTCGAGCTGCCACGGATTGCGGCCGGTGAGGATCGCCGCCCTCGACGGCGCACACTTGGATGTCGGTGTATACGCATTGTCAAAGACCAGGCCTTGCTTCGCCAGCTGATCGATGTTCGGCGTCTTCACCCAACTGCAGCCATACGCGTCGCCGAAATGGCGTGACGCATCGTCCGCGATGATGAACAAGACGTTGGGCCGAGCTGCCACGTCATCTGCCGCCCGCGCGGCGAACGACGCAGCCATCGTCAGGGCGAAGACGAGCGCGAAGGTGCCTTTCATGAACGGTGGCCCTCGAGATGAATGAGATGAAGAAGACGCGGTTGCATGACGGATCGCGTCATTCCGCTTTCAAGAGCTCGGGGGACGATGATTTCTTTCGCGTTTTCGTGCCGCTCGCCTTTCCGCTCTCGGGTGCGTCGTAATGGGGAGAGGGCGTGTGTTCGGCGGTCATGATGGCTTCGATTTTACGGACGATGTCCGGGTGCGCGGCGGCGACGTCCTGCTTCTCGGCAGGGTCGGCCTCGAGATCGTAGAGTTCGAGCGGGGCCTTGGTGCCGAGCCGATAGCCCTTCCAAATCCCCATCCGTACAGCCTGCTGGAAGAAGGGTTCGTAGATTTCGAAGTAGAGCGACTCATGTGGCACCTGCGGCCCCTTGCCGAGCAACGTCGGAGCGAACGAACGCCCGTCGAGACCTTGCGGCGCGGGAGCCCCGCACAGATCTGCCGCCGTCGGCAGAAAGTCGACGAATGAGGTCAGCAGGTCGCTGGTTGTGCCCGGCTTGATGGTGCCCGGCCAGCGGGCGATCAGCGGCGTTCGAATGCCTCCTTCGTACAGGATTCGCTTGTGGCCGCGGAGGCCTCCGGTGCTGCCGAGCGGCTCAATGAATTCCAGGTTGGCGCCATTGTCGGAGCTGAAGATCACCAGCGTTTTTTCGTCGATGCCAAGGTCTTTCAGTTTCTGCATCACACGGCCGACGTCCCGGTCGACGAGCGCGACCATCGCGGCGTAGTTCCTGACCTCATCCGGCCATGCCTGTCCGGAGAATGTCGGGTTCTCAGGGATGACGAAGTCCCCGTGCGGCGGCGTCCAAGCGGCGTAACAGAAGAACGGCCGATCCTTGTTTTGTTCGATGAAATCGATGGTCTCGTTGGCGATGCGCGTGTGGGAATAGTCCTCCCACGTCTGGTTGCCTGATTGTTCGCAGGGCACATCGACACTATTACGAATCAAATGATCGGTGTAGTAGTCGTGCGCGTGTTTTTGGTCATAGTAACCGAAGAACAGGTCGAACCCCTGCTTCTCAGCCACGCCGGTCGTGTCGGGATTGCCAAGCCCCCATTTGCCGAAACCGCCGGTCGCGTAGCCGGCATCGTGCAGCAGGCGAGCGACGGTCATCTGGCCAGCCGGCAAGGCGAGCAGGCCGACCTTGCTTTGGTTGGAGCGACGCAAGGCATGCCCGGTGTGCTGGCCGGTCATCAGCACGCATCGTGACGGGGCACAGACCGCGCTACCGCTGTAGGCACGCGTGAACTTCATGCCCTCCGCCGCCAGTCGATCGATGTTGGGAGTATCGCCGTACTGGCACCCGTACGCCGACACATCGCCGATGCCCGCGTCATCGGCGAGAATGAAGATGATGTTCGGCTTGTCGTCGGCATGCGCCGCGGCCAGCGGGACGAGCGCCATTGCGGTGAAGAGTGCGACCGTTCGATTCACCAGAGAATTCATTGTGTGGCCGATGCCGCCACGGCGGCAGACTTGGTGAGCAGGTGATTCCATGTGCCCGTCTCCGATGGGTTGGGGAACGTCGGCGGTCGAATACGTCTTCCGAAGTGAACGTGCCACGATCCTCTGCCTGAGCGACTGGGAGGCCGATGAGACAGGGCGGCGACAAGGAAGGAGTTCAGCAACGTGATTTCTTAAGGATAGGAAAGGCACCGGCTTTTCCGCAAGAAACTGGTGAACCATAAGCACGATGTTTAGAGCCAAAAAATCAGTTGCCGGCTTCTTGTGCGATTGCTCCGGGCGGCATACGATACTAACAAGAGGACCTTTCCGAAACATGGTTTCGAAGGCCAGGTCAAGTGACGAATCCGCGGGGCGGGGAGGTGGGATTCATGGCCAAAATACGCACTCCAACTCGTCCATCCATGAGGAGCACCGCTTGGCTGCTCCTCCTCATGTGCGGGTTCTCCTGCACGCTGCACGGGCCTGCCGCCCGCGCCGCAACGTGGTGGTTCAATCCAACCACGCTGACGACGACCACGACCGGCACGGCCTACCTCTGGAGCACGCTGCCCAACTGGAACTCTCTCGCCGACGGGTCGGGGACGGCGCCGGATGCCGTTCCGAACGCAGCCGACGACGTTGTTTTTAACGTCACCGGCAGCAATTCGCTGAGCGGCACCTATGCGCTAGGCGCCGCTCGGCCTGTCAACTCGCTGACGGTGAACACGTCTGGGGCGTCCTACATCACGAAGAACTCGGGCACCTCCGGCGGCACCTTCGATCTGAGCGTCGGCGGCGGTGGGATCACGCTCGGACCGAGCGCGGGATCCGTGTATTTCAGCTTTCATACGGCGCCGCTTGCTTCCCAAAGGGTTCTCGTTCGAGCGAGCGGTTCGAGTCTGCCGATCACGAATGACTCCACGTCGCTGCTCTCGTTCCAGCAATACGTCGACACCACGTTGGCATCCGGCACCTCCACGATCACCGTGGCCGCGAACGGGGCCGGCGGGGTTTCGTTCCTCAACGGCATCAATAACGGCAGCACCGGCAAGGTCGCGCTCGTCATCAACTCGGCTGGCTCGGGCACGACATCGCTTCTGGGAAGTTCGACTTCTACGTACTCGGGTGGCACAACGTTGACGTCGGGTGTTCTCTATCCCATCAGAAATGCCTTGGGAACCGGGTCCTTGGTCATCAACGGGGGATCGTACGTATCCGACACCCAGCAGATCGTTTCATCGGTGATGCTCACGAGCGGCACGGTCTTCGCGAACAGCAATTTCGCACTCGGAACCGGTCCCATCACGGTGAGCGGCGGCCAGTTCATCAGCAACGGGAACGCCCGCACGAGCTTCAACCCCTTCACGCTCGCGGGCGACCTCACGCTTGGCGGCACATTCAATCTGACCATCAGCAATACGAACCAGAATCAGTTCAACCTCGGCGGTGCGACACGCACCATATCGGTCGCCGATGCGACGCTTTCGATTCAGGCCAATGTGATTGACGGGGGCATCGTGAAGACGGGCACCGGGGGGCTGTCACTCTCCGGGTTGAACACCTACTCCGGAAACACGATAGTCGCCCAGGGAACGCTTTCGATCGCGAGCACGGCGGCGTTGCCGGGGTGGGACACCTTTGGGCGGTACACGGTGCCATCGGGCGCCAGGCTTGGCGTTGGAGACGGGGTCAGCGGTGCCGAAATTGGGACGATCCTCGGCACGGGCAACTTGTCGGCCGGTTCGACGATTGCGATCACAACGTCGACCGTCGGCAACACGCTGTCCGCCGCCGTCAACGGCATCGGTCTCGTCAAGTCGGGGTCGAACACGCTGACGCTCACGGCGTCGAACACGCCGACCGCCACGACGATCGGCGGGGGCGTGCTGCAGGTCGGCGACGGCGGCACGGCTGGGTCGCTTTCCGGTGACGTGGCGGTGACGGGCAGCACTGCCACTCTGGCGTTGAACCGCTCTGACGACATCGTCTTCAGCGGCACGATCTCGGGCATCGGGAGCCTGGTCAAGGCTGGCGGCGGCACGCTCGTGCTCGCCGCCGCCAACACGCTCACGGGGAGCACGACCGTGCAGGGGGGCAGACTTCAGCTCGGCGATGGCTCCGCGCTCGGCTCGAGCACAATCGTTCCAGTGGCCGGCGGCACGCTGACGCTCACGCCGGCTCTGCGGACGACGGCGGGTGGACTGGCTCCGAACGCAGGCGGCCTGACCGACGTGGGCAACGGCATGGTGACCGTGGCGAGCGGTCTTTCCGCTGCCGATCTGGTGACGGCGATCGTGGCGGGGCGGGCCAGTGGCTCCTGGACGGGAACCAGCGGCATCACCTCGAGCGTGGCAGCGGCCAACGTGGCCTCCAGCGTTCCGCGGGCGGTGGGCTGGCTCGACAACGGCGGTGGCTCGGTGACCGCGGCCTACGCGGCACCCGGTGACACCAACCTCGACTGGCAGGTCGACGTGCTCGACGCGGCCAACGTGCTCACATCGGGTAAGTTCGACACCGGCAACCCGGCGACATGGGCCCAGGGCGACTTCAACTACGACGGCTTTGTGGACGTGCTCGACGCCGCCGACTTCATCACCACCGGTCTCTACAACAACGGCCCGTACAACCCGTCCTCAGGGGCCGTGGGGGTCGTGGCGGCAGTGCCCGAGCCCGCGATTCCCGCAGGTTTGCTCCTGGTCGCTGCTTCGGTCGCCCTCTTCCGACGTGGGCGGGCCCGCGGCGGTGGCGATGGTTCCGGGGGATGACCTTTCCGAATGGTTGTTTTGGTGGTCAGGTGGCAGGTGACGAATCCGAAGGGCGAGGAGGTTTGATTCATGGTCAAAATGCACATGTCCACTGATCCAATCGGGCGAAGCCATGCTCGACTGCTCCTCCTGGTTTGCGGGTGCGCCTGCACGCTGCACGCCCCCGACGCGCACGCCGCAACGTGGTGGTTCAATCCGGCCACCCTCACGCCGACGGTCTCCGGCACGGCCTACCTGTGGAGCACGTTGTCGAACTGGAACTCGCTTGCTGCCGGATCGGGAACGGCGCCGGCGGCTGTACCTGGCGCGTCGGACGACGTCGTTTTCAATGTCACCGGCAGCAACTCGCTGAGCGGCACCTATGCGCTCGCCGCCGCCCGGTCTGTCAACTCGCTGACGATGAACACATCGGGGGCGTCCTCGATTACGAGAAACTCCGGCACCGCCGGTGGCACCTTCAATCTGAGCATCGGCAGCGGCGGGATCACGCTTGGACCGAGCGCCGGCTCCCTGTATTTCAGCTTTAACACGGCTCCGCTCGCTGCCCAGAGGGTTGCCGTCCGTGCGAGCGGTTCGAGTCTGCCGGTCACGAACAACTCGAACTCGCTGCTCTCGTTCGAGCAATACGTCGACAACGCACTGGTATCCGGTACGTCCACGATCACCGTGGCCACGAACGGCGCCGGCGGGGTGACGTTCCTCAACGGCATCAATAACGGCGCCACCAGTACGACCGCGGTCGTGATCAACTCGGCCGGATCGGGCACGACCACGATTATTGGGAATAGCGCTTCTACGTACACGGGTGGCACCACGCTGACGGCCGGTATTTTGACTCCCCTCAGGTTTGCACTGGGAACCGGGCCCTTGGTCCTCAACGGCGGATCGTACGTGTGCGACACCCAGCAGCAAGTTTCATCGGTGACGCTCACGAGCGGCACTCTCTTTGCCAATGGCAATCTCGTGCTTGGAGCCGGTTCCGTCACGGTGAGCGGCGGCCAGATCGTCAGCAACGGGAATGGTCGTATTTTGGGCAACGCCTTCACGCTCGCGGGCGACCTCACCCTCGGCGGCACCTTCAACCTCACGATCAGCAACTCGAACCAGTTCGGACTCGGCGGCGCGACCCGGACCATATCGGTCAGCGATGCGACGCTCGCGATCCAGGGCAATGTCATCAATGGGGGCATCGTCAAGACGGGCACCGGGGTGCTGTCGCTCTCCGGGGCGAACACCTACTCCGGAACGACGTCGGTCGCCCAGGGGACGCTGTTCATCGCGAGCACGGCGGCGCTGCCGGGATGGGACACCTCCGGCCGATACACGGTGCAATCGGGCGCCGCGCTCGGCGTCGGAGATGGAGTCAGCGGCGCCGACATCGGGACGGTTCTCGGCACCGGCAACTTGTCGGCCGGCTCGACGATCGCGATCACAACGTCGACCGTGGGCACCACGCTGTCCGCAGCCGTCAACGGCATCGGTCTCGTCAAGTCGGGGTCGAACACGCTGACGCTCACCGGGGCGAACACGCCGACCGCCACGACGGTCAGCGGGGGCGTGCTGCAGGTCGGCGCCGGCGGCACGGTTGGGTCGCTTTCCGGTGACGTGGCGGTGACCGGCAGCACCGCTACCCTGGCGTTCAACCGCTCCGACGACATCGTCTTCGCTGGCGCGATCTCGGGCGGGGGCAATCTCGTCAAGAACGCGGCCAACAGCCTCACGCTCTCGGCAAACAGCACCTACACCGGCGCGACGTCCGTGCTCGCCGGCACGCTCTTCGTCAACGGCGACAACTCGGCCGCCCCCGGCGACGTGAACATCGCCGGGGGCATCCTGGGCGGTACCGGCACGCTCGGCGGAGCCCTGATGGCGGGAGCCGCCGGCACGATCGCCCCTGGTGCCAGCATCGGAATCCTCACCGGGACTCAGGCCGTGTCCTTCACCGATGGCTCGATCCTCGCCTACGAGTTGAACACGGCGTCGGTTACGGCCGACCTCTTGCGGGTGGGGGGCAATCTGTCGCTCACCGGGACGGTGGCGATCACGCTGACCGATCTCTCGACGTCCACGGCCGTCACGGCCGGCACAGTGCTGTCGCTGATCAACTACGGTGGCAGTTGGAATAGCGGGTTGTTCACGTACAACACCGCCACGCTGGCCGACGGCGACACGTTCACGCTCGGAGCCAACCAGTGGCGGATCGAATATGCCTCCGCTGTTCAGGGGAGCAATGTAACGACGCCGATCGGCTCGAACTTCGTCAACCTCATCGTCGTGCCCGAGCCGACCGTGTGGATGAGCGGCGGCCTCGTACTGCTTGTTTTAGCGGCCCGACGCCGAAGTCTTTGATTGACCCCTCCCCAGTTTCTGTACCAGTGCTCATGAGAGAGTTGGGGAACAGTCCGTATGGTGTGTCGGAGGGAGGGGCGTAGCCCCGAGTCGAGAACGACCCGAGCCTCTGGCAGGCTCAGCAACAACTCCCGGTCGAGCAGTTCGTCACGGAGCCTGCCGTTGACGCTCTCCACGTGGCCTTTCTCCCAAGGGCTTGCCTTTTGGATGGAGAGCGTGCGAACACATGCCCTGACCAGCCATTCCTGGATCTCCCTCGGCAACGAACTCGGGCCCGTTATCGCTGCGCAGATACTCGGGCCCACCTCGCACGGCGAACAGGTGCTGGAGCGTCATGATCACGGTTCCGCTGTGTGCCTCGGTTCTGGCTGAGAACTCGACAGACCCTTCTTTCCGAGACCTTCTCGTGCCCCAAGGACCGCCGGACGGATTCCACCGTCCGGCGGCGACGCTCGGGGCACGTCAGTTTGGGCGGGCCGCCTCCTTGAGGATCAGCATGTCCAGCGCCTGGTCCGCAACCAGCTTCTTCAGCCTCGAGTTCTCCTTCTGGAGTTCCTGAAGCTGCTTCGCCATCTTCAGATCCGTTCCGCCGAACTTCGTCCGCCAGCGGTAGTACGTCTGCTGGCTGATCCCCAGCCGTCGGCAGACATCGGGCACGTTCATGCCATTCCCAAGGTCAACGTCAGCCTAATGCCAAATCTCCCGACGACGAAAAGCAGTGGAAAACAAGCGGTTTGAAATACACCCGGCAGGACTCGAACCTGCAACCCTCGGTTCCGAAGACCGATGCTCTATCCATTGAGCTACGGGTGCGTCCTGCCAATCGTAGCGGTTT
>Ga0164295_10001165_pt1 | contig 21851 bp, 17 predicted proteins | sample GEODES006metaG_FD_111798 | JGI IMG/M metagenome (GOLD analysis project Ga0164295, IMG submission 111798) | Oligotrophic lake water microbial communities from Sparkling Lake, Wisconsin, USA - GEODES006 metaG | ecosystem: Environmental > Aquatic > Freshwater > Lake | place: USA: Sparkling Lake... | reverse complement strand
TTCAAGCGCTGGGCCTGCTCTTGCGGGGTGCGGGCATGATGCGCGTAGTCTTGCAGCACCTTCGTGGCATCGGCCCCACGGTCGCGGGAGCGGTAATACGTCGCCAGCTCGAAGGCCGCTTCCGGCTTGTCCAGATCGCGCGCCACGCGGCGTTGCAGGATCAGCTCGACGACCGCATCCAAGGAACGCTCCTGGGCGAAGACCAGCACCTGCTTCTCGACATCGGCCGTGCCTTGACCCTCAATCAACTGCCGCAGGCGCTGCATCGCGGGCTCCTGTTTGCCTTGACGAAGATCGGCCTCGGCGCGCAGCAGCACCAGCGCGGGCAGGTCCGAGCCGTCCTGCTTCAAGGCCTCATCCAGGATCGTCGCGGCCTCCGCTGCGCCTTCGTGATCGAGCAGCGCGCGCACCAGCTCCCAGCGATACGCATCCACCTGGGGCGCGGCCTTGACCAGCTCCCGCAGCCAGACCAAGCGTTCGTCGGGATCAACGGTCAGGGTGAAAAACCGGGCGGTATCGAACAAGGCGTGCTCGGTCGCAGGTTGCTGGCGCGCGCGGCCCATCAGTTCCCCGCGCAGATCATCCAGTGTGCCGAAGCGCTCGTGCACCCGCACGCGCCGCAGGAAGAACTCGGCGTAACGGCTGTCGCGGAAATCCAGCAGCGAAAGCCCTTCACGCAGCGCCTGATCAGCCTTGGCAAACTGGTCCGCGTGCTCGTGCACTCGCGCCAGATCGTGCAGCGCTTCCAGCCGCTTCTGCGGATCGCTTTGCTTCGCCAGGGCTTCGAGCAACGACACCGCTTTGTCCGGGTAGCCGGCGCGCAAGAGCAGTTGCGCCACCGTGCGCGCCAGAGCCATGTCCTGCGGCTTCAGTTTCACCGCCGCCTGCCAGGCCTGCACCGCCTCCTCGAGCTTGCCTGCGCCGAGCGAGAGATTGCCCAGCTGCATCCAGGCCTCGACCTTGGCGGGATCGTTGTCCGGCAGCGTCGCGGCCAGTCGGGCCTGCAATTGCAAGGCCTGGGCGGTATCACCGGTTTCGTTGGCGACCTCGGCACGCGCCCGCAGGGCCAGCGCGTTGTTCGGCTCCAGCTTCAGCACCTCGTCATAGATCGCCGCCGCCTTGGCGAGTTCGGCGCTTTTGCGAAGGAGGTGTCCTTGAACCAGCAGCACGCTGGGATGCTTCGAGGCCTGGGCTTGCGTGGCGATGTTGTCCAGCAGCAGCTGGGTGGACTCGCGTTTCTGGTAGAGGTCCCAGAGCAGATCGACCACGCGGCCATACTCCGGCCGGTCCACGAGCAGGGAGAGGTATTCATTCGCCAGCCGTGTCTCGCGCTCGGTCCAGGTTGTCTGCGCCTGGCTGGAGGAAAGCCACAGCGCTGCCAGCAGGGGCAGAGCGAGGGATTTCCAGCAGCGAGAAGTCATGGCGACGGGGATGTTACGACAGGGCGCAGCATTTGTTTAGCCACAAAAGCGCACAGGGGAGACAAAGATAAGCCTTCAGCCTTCCACTTTGTGCTCTCTGTGCTCTTTCGTGGCCAACCTCACACGCCATTTGCCCGCCGCGCATTCGCTGCTAGTCTCCCGCCCCGCATTATGGCACTCGCAAAAATCACCTCCGTCACCGGTCGCGGCGTTTATGTCCCCGGTGCTGACATTGACACCGACCGCATCATCCCGGCGCGCTTCATGAAGTGCGTGACCTTTGACGGGCTGGGCGAGTTCGCCTTCTACGACGTGCGCAAGACCGAAGACGGCCAGGACCGCGAGCACCCGCTGAATGACCCGCGCTTCAAAGGTGCTAGCGTGCTGCTGACTGGCCCGAACTTCGGCTGCGGCAGCTCCCGCGAGCACGCCCCGCAGGCGCTCTACCGCTTCGGCTTCCGCACCGTGATCGCCGAAAGCTTCGCCGAAATCTTCTTCGGCAACTGCACCACCCTGGGCATCCCTTGCGTCATCGCCACGGCGGACCAAATCAAGACCCTGGCCGCCGCAGTCGAAGCCAATCCGGCGCTCGAAATCACCGTCGATGTGGACAAGCTCACGGTCAGCTACGGCGACCAGTCTTTCCCCGTCACCACCACGGACAGCGCGCGCGATGCCTTGATCTCCGGCAAGTGGGACGCCATCGGCGAACTGCTGGAGCACCAGGACGCGGTCGCCGCGAAAATGAAGCAGCTCGGCTGGGCCGCGTAATACTTTATGAGCCAAGTTATCCTGGAAGCACGCGAACTGACCCGCGAGTTCGACGGCGTGAAGGCGCTCGATGCCTTCAGCTTCCAGCTGCACAAGGGCGAGGTGCTGGGCCTGCTCGGGGCGAATGGCGCGGGCAAGACCACCGCGATGAACATGCTGTTGGGACTCACCACGCCCACCGGCGGCAGCATTCACGCCTTTGGCCAGGACTTGGCGAAGCACCGCATCGAGATCCTGAAGCGCACCAATTTCTCCAGCGCTTACACCGCGCTGCCCGGCAATCTTTTGGTGTGGCAGAACCTGCTCGTCTTCGCCCGCATCTATGGCGTGCCGAATGCGAAGCAAAAGATCAACGACCTGCTTGAGCTGTTCGAGATCGCCGACCTGCGCAAGCGCGTGACCGGCCAGCTCTCCGCTGGCGAAAGCACGCGGGTGAATCTGTGCAAATCGCTGCTCAACGACCCTGAACTGCTGCTACTCGACGAGCCGACCGCGAGCCTGGACCCCGACATCGCTGACAAGGTGCGCAAGACCATCCGCAAGGTGCAGGCCGAGCGCCAGATCAGCATTCTCTACACCTCGCACAACATGCGCGACATTGAGGAAGTCTGCGATCGCGTCATCTTCCTGCACAAGGGCAAGGTCGTGACCGAGGGCACGCCGACTGAGATCGTCGCGCGCTCCGAGCAGAGTTCGTTGGAGGACGTGTTCATCAAGATCGCCCGCAGCGGGGATGTTGAGGAGTAACATTTCGCCTCGCGCCCGACGGCAAACGCATCATCTTGGCCGCCGTGAAGTTTGTCCTGCCCAGCCTCCTCGTGCCCTTGCTGCTCTGCCAGTGCAGCCTGCTGCCCGGCTCGGGCGGTGAATCGGTCATTTACGCGCTCGCGCCGCAGGAGGCCCTGCCCTCGCCGCTGGAACAGCCGCTGACCGCTGCCGCGCCGCCCGTGGTGTTTGCCCGCGACCGCTACGATCTCACCTCGCGCCAGCAGGAGGCGCTGAAGCCGCTGGCCGCGCAGTGGGAGAAGGACGCTACCCCGCTTTTGATCCTGGGCTTCGCCAAGCGCGGCCTGCCCACTGACTACGCCCGCAGCCTGTCGCAACGCCGGGCCGAAGCCGTGCGCGAGGCCTTGATCAATGAAGGCCTGGATGCCGCGCTGCTGCACTCCGCTGGCTACGGTCATGACCAGCCGAAGCTCGGCAGTGGCGACGAGGTGAAGCTCTTCACCATGCCTGCTCCGGCCCCGACACCCGCTCCAGGGTCGGCAACGGCGCTGTGAGGATGCCCGCCGGGCTCAGCGGCTGGGGGTCATCGAAAAAATCGCGGTGGTCATCTGCTCGGCTTCGGCGCGCGATATCACCTTGCGTTCGTGTCCCGCGCCCCAGGAGTCTGTGTAAATGATCTCGCCTGACTTGGCATTGTAACCCGTGATCAGGCGCATGTGGCCCACTTGAGCGGAGCTTTGATCGCGCACCGCCGGGATCGATCCCGGTGTCACCCTCGGCACCGAGCCTGGGGAGAGGCCTGTTTCCCCTGGGGCCAGCACCACGCACCAGAGCAGCGGCAGGCCTTGATTGACGTGCTCCTGGATGAGCTTGCCCATGTCGGCCTTCCACGCGCGCTCCACCTCCTTTCGGCTGGCGGCATCCCCAAGGCCGTAGCCCTGAGGAATTTTCAGCAGCTTCGCCCGCATGTTGTAGCGCTGGTCGATCTTGGTCAGCGATTCATACATGATGACAGGGCTGGCTCCCTTTTCCGCATCCGCCGCGACCAGCCGGGCCAGCTCATCCATGTCGCAGGGCACGCCGAGGTAGCGCAGCAGGCGCTCGCAACTGGCCGCTACGCAGTAGCCTTTGTCCCCCTGATCACGCATGGGCACGCCGGTGATCTCGACCACGCCAGACGCCATGTCACGCTTCACGGAACTGACCAAGGAATCGAGCCGCCGCGTGGTCGCATTGCCACCAATGCCCGCCACGTTCAGCAGCTCGCGTCGTGCCGAGGCGGGTGTAAGGGTCAGGCGCAGGAACTCCAGGTCGCCCTTGGGTGCCTCGGCATTGAACTCCAGCAGCGCCAGCGTGTGCGGCGTGGTCCAGAGCCAGCCGTCGGTCTTGATGAGCGCCTTCCCAAACGGCACGCTGCGCTGAGGCCGCACGCCCAAAACGCCGCCGAGCGCACGACCCGCCGCCTTGAACACCGCATCGAATTTCTCCGCGCTCACGGCACCGCTATTGCCACGCGATAGCAGCGTGACGATCAGCTTCGCGGCACGGCCCTCTTTGAAGTCCAGATTGACCTCCTCCGCATTCACCGCGTCGCCAAACATGAGCAAGTCGGTGTTCGTGTTGCTGAACAGCTTGCGGGCCAGACGCACGCTGTCGCGCGTGGTCGTGCTCCATTGGTAGAAGGGGCTCTTGTCCACACTGACCCCCGCTGCGGAGAACGACTTCTCCAACGCATCCTGCGTCAGAGTCCATAGCTCGGGCACGCGGAACAGTTCATCGACCCGGACAAAGAAAGCTAGCTCTCCCCCAGGCTCGCTGCGTAGATTCTCCGTTGGCGGCGGTGAAAGGATGGTATCGCCCGGCCCTTCCATGGCCGCCACGTTGCCTTGCAACACCGCCCGGCCCTGCGCGCTGCTCCAGGCCAGCGTTTTCACCCCCGCCTGCGGTTTCCAACCCAGCAGCGGACGCGGCCCAGGCTTGGGCTCCGTGCCCAGTTTTTGAGTGAAAAGCGTCTCCAGCCCCAGGGGCGAGCCCTGCACGCGCAGCTCCACGCGACGGGCCTTGCCAGCGCTGTCGAAGACCAGCGCCGCCTCGTCCAGCACCACCTTGCCCTCCGCTGCTGTCAGGTCCACGGCGACATTGGAAAAAGGCTGCTGCGAGAACGTGGCCACGGTGCGGCCATTGGCCCAGCGGATGAAAGGATTCTCCCTGAAGCCAGCGGCCTGATATTTGGTTTCCAGCGCCTCCGCGGTCAGGGTCCAGACCTGCGTGGCATCCAGCAGCGCGCTGAGGTCGAGCTTCAGCTGGTGCTCGGCCTCCTGCGCACGAGCCAGCGCGGTGCAGCCGAGCACGGCCCCTGCCAAAACTGCCATGATGCGTGATTGCATGAACCGTTTTGTATCGAATCCGCGATTCGTAGGCAAGGGAATGCAGCACGCGTCGCAACTTCCTGCGAAGGTGCGCGTTTAGGCTCGACCATGATTTCGCGCTCTGCCTTTTCTCTGCTTCTGGCCTTGGCCGGGCTTTTGGTTTTTCTTTCGCCTGCCCAAGCACAGCAAAGCAATGCGGCAACCACCACCAGCGCGGCGGGTCCCGTTGTGGTCTATCGGCTGACCTTTGAAGTCACGGGCGAGACGATCAACTTCCGCCCTTTTCAAAACGGCTACTACGTGGCCCCGATTCAAGGCGGCACCGGCAGCCTGATTCTGACCCGCCAGACCGGCAACGAGAAGAGCTACTACACCTATAACAACTTCGGCGAGCTCTTCCTGGCCAAGAACGGCAGCAAGCGCAAGGCCGTCATCTCGGCCACGACGACCAGCACCGGCAGCAGCAGCACCAATGCAAATGCGGTGTCCACCACCACGCTGTTCGCCATCGGCGATGCCAGCGAAACCAAGGAACTGGATACTGCGGCTGTGTCGGGTGACGTTTACTTTGCCGACGAAATGACGGGTTACGCCGTGTCTGCCGACAGCGAGACGGACCTGCCTTTCTCGGGCAGCGGCTCGGACATCGGCGTGGCCGGGGCAACGGTCCTGCTGGCTAAGCTGGATCAGTCCCGCACCGATGCGGGCCAAAAGCAAAACTTTACCGTGCTGGAAGCCGTCACGGCGCTCATCGCCGACTTGACCGAATCCGGCTACATCGACGGGCTGGACACGACGCCGTAACGAGTCGCCAGAGACTGTGCCTTGAAGTTGCAAAGCAGGCGCGCTGGCGCACTGTGCCAGCCCCCATGCCGCACACTGCCTTCAGCGAAATCCTCGATGCCCTCCCCGCGCGCAAGTCGCCGCTGATGGAGCGTTTCGCCGCGCTGCTGGAACCCAAAGGCCCGGCGCAACTGGAAGCGATGGCGCGCTCGTCGCAGCTGATCACGCAGCGGAATTTTGGCAAGACGATGCGCCTGTTCGCGCCGCTCTACGTGAGCAATGAGTGCGTGAACAACTGCAGCTACTGCGGCTTCTCGCGCGACAACACGGCGATCCTGCGCGTGACGCTGACCCTTGATCAAGTCGTCGCCGAGGCGAAGCACATTGCCGCCATGGGCTTCCGCAATATCCTGCTCGTGGCGGGTGAGCATCCGCGCTTCGTCAGCGACGGCTACCTGGAGGAATGCATCCGCGCGCTGCGTGCCTGGGTGCCCACGATTGGCATTGAAGTCGGACCGATGGAAACGCCGGAGTATGCACGCATGGTCGAGGCCGGGTGCGAGGGCTTGGTGGTGTATCAAGAGACCTATGATCGCGTGGTCTATGAGCAGATGCACACCGCCGGGCCGAAGAAGGATTTCGATTGGCGTCTCGCCTGCCCAGAGCGTGGCTACGCGGGTGGCTTCCGCCGCATCGGCATCGGCGCGTTGTTTGGCCTGAGCGACTGGCGCTTGGAGGCGCTGCGACTGGCCGCGCACCTGGAGCATTTGTATAAGCACTGCTGGAAGGCCAGCTTCACCGTTGCTTTCCCGCGCCTGCGCCCGGCGGCAGGCGGGTTCAAGCCGATGACCGATTTCCATGATGCCTCGTTGGTGCAGACGCTGTGCGCCTTCCGCCTGTGCTTCCCGGAGGTCGGCGTCGCCTTGAGCACGCGCGAGCCTGCACTACTGCGCGATGCCTTGGCTCCGCTGGGCGTGACGACCATGAGCGCCGGCAGCCACACCGAACCCGGCGGCTACACCGGCGCGGGCAGCGAAGACTTGCATCAGACCGTGAAAGGCCGCCGTGTGGAGGTCGATGCTGAACCCGGCCGCCAAAAAGCCGAGGGCCAGTTCGGCATCGCCGACGAGCGCAGCCCCGCCGAGGTCGCCGCCATGCTGAAGCGCCAGGGCCTTGATCCCGTGTGGAAAGACTGGGACCCCGCGATCCTGCAAAGCACCCTCACGCTCGCCACGCCCCCATGACGATCACCCTCAACGGCAAGAAGCACGACACCTCGGCCACGAACATCGGCGAGCTGCTGCACAGCATTGGCCTCGGCGACCGCCCTGTGGTTATCGAGCACAACCAACGCGCACTCCTTCCCCGAGAACACGTGGCCAGCGCCCTGGCTGAAGGTGATGTGGTCGAGGTCGTCCAGATCACGGCGGGGGGATAAATCACAGCCCAGGATGAAAGTCGGAGATCAAGTTCAAGTGCTTCGGGCACCCACAGACATCGACAAGGAGAAGTTCCCTGAGACCTACTCTGTGTTTCATCACTGTGTTGGAAAGACCCTGAAAATTGAAGGCTTCGGGCGTTATGGACACATTGAGCTTTGGGTAAATGATGATGGAACTCAGGCAACGGACTGCTGTCAGCATTCCATCTGGATTGAGCCTGAATTCGTTGAAGCAGTGAAACCAGAATAAAACGCAGTATGAGTGATAACATCGGATTCAAAGAATGGGCCAACGTGTGCGAGGCCCTGGGCACTGGCGTCATGTCATTGATCCTGCGCAAGGGCGGCATTCACGAGGGGCGGAGCGGATTTGAGTTCAAGCACAAAGACTTCTTCTTGTTCCCCACCTGGTTCCATACGCAAGGCGAGAAATTGACCTGGCAGGCGCCGGACCCAGAGCGCTTTGTCTTCCCACCCGAAGACGGTCGCACCAGCGTGGACATCGACTACTTCTGCACGCTGGAGCAGGTCTGGCGTGTGACGGAGTGGGACAAGGTCGCTGCTCTGGCACCGCATCACGTGTGGGCGGAGGACGTGATCAAGGAGCGCTTCGTTTATGACGAGGAAAGTTGCCTGCATGTCGCGCTCGTGCGCACCTACAAGCTACCGGAGCGCTGGAGTTTCCCGTATGCTAAGAGCTACGGCGGCTGCCGTTCTTGGGTCAATCTGCCCGAGCTGACACCAGGCTGGCGCGAGGCCTTGGTGCCTGCGGTGAGCGATGAAGCCTTTGCCGAAACACAAGCAGTGGTGCAGCGGATTTTGAACCATGGCTGAGGGGAACCAGTGTTGAGTGCTAGGTGATGAGTGGGTAGTCTCAAAACTCAAACCAAGAACTAAACACCAAGCACTTATCACTTCTCCGCTTCCCCGTGTCCGCTCCTCTGCACCAGCTCGTCGCGACCAACTCCGAGGTCATGCGCCCCACGTTTGTGGAGGTGAACTTGCAACGTCTCACGGACAACCTCGCCGCCATTCGCTCGCACATCGGCAGTGCCAAAGTCATGGCCATCGTGAAGGCCAATGCGTATGGGCATGGCATCATCGAAGTCGCACGCCATCTGCAAGCGCAGGCCGACATGCTGGGCGTGGCCTTCCTAGAGGAAGCGGTGCTGCTGCGTGAGCAGGGCATCACCGCGCCTATCCTCGTTTTTGGCGGCATCGCCACGAAACAGATCCCATTGTTCTTGAAGCTCGGCCTCTCCTTCACTGCCCCGTCCATTGAGAAGCTGAAGCTCATCGACGAAGCAGCCGCCGCGCTGAAGATGCGCGCCCAGGTGCATCTGAAGATCGACACCGGCATGGAGCGCATCGGCGTGCATTACTACAGCGCGGAGAAGCTGCTGGAGGCTTCGTTGCAATACGCGCACTGCGACATCGCTGGCATCTACTCGCACTTCGCCAATGCGGATGCCGCCGACCTCACTCATGCGCGGCTGCAACTGGAGCGCTTCATGGACGTGCTTTCGTTTTATGAGCAACGTGGCCTGCCGACGCCCGTGCGGCACATCGCGAACAGCGGTGGAGTTCTGGCCCTGCCTGAGAGCCATCTCGACATGGTTCGGCCCGGCATCATGCTCTACGGCGTGTATCCGTCGCCGGAGACTGCACGAACGGTCTTGGTCAAGCCCGCGCTCACCTGGAAGTCCCACGTCGCTTACTTCAAGGTGGTGCAGCCCGGTCATCCGGTCAGCTACGGCAGCACTTGGCAAAGCGATGAACCAACGCGAGTTGTCACCGTGCCCGTGGGCTATGGCGACGGCTACTTCCGCGCGCTTTCGAACAAGGCCAGGGTCATCATTCGCGGTCAGTTGTATCCCGTCGTCGGTCGCGTGTGCATGGATCAAACGATGGTCAATGTGGGCCAGGACACGGCTTACAACGGTGATACAGTCACCTTGATCGGTGATGGCATCAGCGCCGACGACATCGCGCAATGGGCAGGCACGATCCCCTATGAGGTGCTGACCAACATCAACACCCGCGTCCCCCGCTTGTATCTCACCGCATGAAGCATTTCCTCCTCGCTCTGCTCTTCCTCACAGGCTGCACCAGCCTCCACCATCACGATGACCCTGGCGCGAGACTGGCTGACCTGATCGCCGAACGCTTGTGCTGGATGGACGAAGTCGCCGCCGTCAAACGCGAACGCAAGCTGCCCATCGTGGATGCCAAACGTGAGGCCGAGTTGCTCGCCGCCATGGAGAAGAAAGGCATCGCCGCTGGCCTGCCTGCGAAGCCCGTGCGTGGCTTTTTCATCGGCCAGATGGACGCCGCCAAGGAGTGCCAGCAGAGGTTTTTGCTGCACATGGCTATTCCGAAATCTCATGCCAAGGGCCTGCCTGATCTCGCCACAGAAGTGCGGCCCGCGCTGGACAAGATTGGTGAGGAGATGATTGAGGCCTTGGTGCAAGCGCGCACGCAAAAGCTTGATCCTCAGACCGCGCAAGCCAGCGCACGGAACAAGCTGGAGCAGCGCCACTTTTCGGAAACTGTCATCCGGCCAGCTTTGCGCGGCTTGTCAGCAGGTCTTGAGTAGTCACGGTATGTCCTTCACAAAGCGCACGACATGCCATGTCCGCTGATGGCATGACGGGCACTTCATGAGTCGCTTCGGATTGCCTTTCGCTTTCCAGCGGATGCCCCCGGCGTCCCAGATGCTAACCTTGTGTCCGCACGGACAACACAGCATCCAGTGCTTGGACTCTCTCTCTATGTCAGCCGCCCAGGCTTTGGGCAGCACCGAGGTGATAAACTTTTGCAACAACGTCATAGCCAACCTCCAGGCCATGACTTTACCTCATTTCGCCGGAACAACGCAAGTTCAGCGACGCATGTAATCCTGTCGCACCTCCGGCGGCAGTTTCTCCAATGCATAACGTAGCATCGTGCGTGGCATCTGCGCTGCGTGCTGATCCAGGAATGAAAGCAATACGACTTCATTGCGCTTGCCTGCCTCGCGCAGCATCCAGCCACAGGCTTTGTGCATCAGATCGTGCGGGTGATTGAGGAAGCCCTGGCATAGTTGCACCGCGTCATCAAACTCACCCGCACGAATCCAGGCCTGAGTGGCAAGCACGGCGATGCGTTGCTCCCAGAGACTCTTCGACTCCGCCAGCTTTTGCAGCACCGCGCGATCACGCTTCAGCAACCAAACGCCGAGAATCTGTGGCGCACTGCTATCGACAAGATCCCAGTTATTGACCCATTTCGTGTTCGCCAAGTAGAAACTCACGATGCGTTCACGCGTAGCCTCGTCCTTCTTCGCTTTCTCAAACCGACGCACCAGAACGAGCAAGGCCAGCAGCCGTTCCTCATGCCACTCGGAGCGCAGCAGCGATAGCACGTCCGCTTCGCTCAAGCCATCGGTCTGCGGCAAAAGTCCGCGTGTTTGTGGAACGGTGAGTCCGAGGAACCGATCACCCTCACCATATTCGCCGGGGCCAGTTTTAAAAAAACGCTGTGAGATCGCTGCTTTCGCAGGGTCAGCCAGCTGATGAATGGCGGCGCGAAGGTTCTTCAGGCTCATAAGGTGGAACGTGACTTCGATTCATCGACGGCTCTGAGGCGTTACGCGAAGCGTTTTGGAATGAGGAGCGAGGGACGAAGCTCCGCTTTTGCCCAAGTGGAGGGCTTGGACGAACGGAGCGCTCACTGATCGAAATCCCATGCGGCACAAAGCTCTGTGAAATGCATAAACGGCTGGCTCCGAAGAAAGCGGAACTTCCTTCGTCGTTCCGCACTCCAAAACGCTTCGCGTCACAAATCGCAGCGACGTGTTTATGAACTCACAGCCGTGCCTGCAACCAGCCGAGCAGCTCACTGATCGGGATACGATGCTGGGCGTTGCTGTCGCGTTCGCGGACGGTGACGGTGTTGAGCAGCTCGGGGCCTTTCTCGCCGAGGGTGTCGAAGTCGATGGTCACACCGAAGGGCGTGCCGGCTTCGTCTTGTCGGGCGTAGCGGCGTCCGATGGAGGCGGTCTCGTCGTAGAAGCAGTTCATGTGCGTCTTCAGCAGCGCATAGACTTCGCGAGCCTTGGCGACAAGTTCGGGCTTGTTCTTCAGCAACGGGAAGACACCGCACTTGATCGGGGCGACACGTGGGTGGAAGCGCAGGACGGTGATGGTCTCGCTCTTGCCTTTGTCGTCGGTCTTGACGGTTTCATCGAAGGCCTTCGCAATGATGGCGAGCGCCATACGGTCGAGGCCGGCGGAGGGCTCGATGACGTGCGGGACGTAGTTGCCTTTGAACAGACGCTCGAACCAGGCGCGCACCTCTGCTTCGGGCATTGGCTCGCCTTTGACCTTGGCTTGCTCGGCGGCGAGGCGCTTCTGAATGAGCGCTTCCTTCTGCTCGGGCGTGAGCTTGGCGGCGGCGTTTTTGAGGTCTTCGTCGAAGACTTCTTGCGACTTGGTGCTGGCGTTTTGATGAGCCGTCAAATCGAAGGCTCCGCGCGCGGCGATGCCTTCCAGTTCCTCGGTGCCGAAGGGGAATTCGCACAGGATGTCCACGCAAGCGCGAGCGTAATGCGCGAGGTCTTCCGGCGTTTGCCAGTAATACTCCAGCACGTCGCCGAGGCCGATGCTCTGGTAGAACTTCGTGCGCTGATCGACCCAGTAGCGGTGCCACATCTGCCAGCCCCAGTTCGGCTGCGGTTCCGTCAGATCGGCTCCTTCGCTCCAGGCGGCGACTTCGCCGCTGATGATCTCCACGGCTTCATCGGGCTTGATGAAGAATTCGAGTTCCATCTGCTCGAACTCGCGCGAGCGGAAGGTGAAGTTCTTCGGCGTGACTTCGTTGCGGAAGGCCTTGCCGATCTGGCAGATGCCGAAGGGCACTTTCACGCGGCTGCTGTCGAGCACGTTCTTGAACTGTGCGAAGATCGCCTGCGCAGTTTCGGGGCGCAGGTAGGTTACATCGGCTTCCGTGGCAGTCGGGCCGAGGTAGGTCTTGAGCATCAGGTTGAAGGGACGCGCTGCGCCCAGGGCACCACCGGTTTCAGGGTGGAAGTCCACGCTCGCGGTCACTTCGTCGCTCTTCGTTTCATTGAGCAAAACGATCTCTTCGGGCTTGCCTGCGGAGTCACCCGCGTTCGAAGCAATGAGGAGGCGGACACGCTTGCGGAAGCTCTCAATGTGCTCGCCTTTCTTGATCAGCACGCTGAGCACGCGATCGAGCTTCCAGCCCGTCGGAGACTCCGCACCGGTGTAGTTCATGATGACGCCTGCTTGCGGCTCGACATGATCGGCACGCACACGCTTGTTCGTCAGCGAGCACTCACGCATCAAGTCAGCGAAGGTATCGACATGGCCGCTGGCTTTCCAGATCGCGGGGTTCATCAAGATGCAGGCATCCAGGCCCACGACGTCTTCACGATCACGGGTCATGGCTTTCCACCACGCATCGCGCAGGTTGCGCTTCAGTTCGGCCCCGAGCGGGCCGTAGTCCCAGACGCCGCCGCAGCCGCCGTAGATCTCGCTGCTTTGATAAATGAAGCCGCGGCGCTTGCAGAGAGAGACGATCTTCTCCATTTGCGCGATGGGGTCTGGCTTGGTGTCGGCGGACATGATGTTAGTGCAATGTGTTAAAGTGTAATATGCCCAAAAGGGCGGCGAACTACCGGCATCGCGCCCTGTTCAGCAAGCGGAAAGGCGAGGGTCGGCCGACGGCGCTGAATCGCGCGTGCAAACGCGGTGCGCGATGCTAAGGGGCTCGTTGATGAAGCTTACCTCTACCCTGCTGATCTCCTTGGCGTTCGCCGGCCTGGCGCAAGCCAAGAAGCCAAGTTTTGAAACCTGGTCCTACACCGGCAACGATCTCTACCCCAGCGCCCTCATTTCGACCGCCACCGTGGATTGGGCCACCGACGAAGAGGATGCGGAAGCCGAGATCGGCACGTATGGCGATGAGAATGGCTGGCTCGGCATCACGCTCTACGACGCGCCGGAGGGCGCGGAGGTGACGGTGGAAATCTCCGCCGACGGTGGCTGGATGCGGACCTCGAAACTAACCATCACCACCGAGGACGACGATCCCGAGGTGATGATCATCCCCAAGGCCATTTTTGACTTCGACGCCCTGCACGCGATCAAGCAGCAGAAGCCCGTGAACGTGACCACCAAGGTCACGATCAATGGCAAGGTGATCGGCGAAGAGACCGAGACGATGATCCTGCGCAGCGTGAATGAGTGCCCCTTCATGGTCAGCATGGGCGAGGACGAGGAACCTGCCGACATCTCCTGGCTTTTCGCGGCCTACGTGAATGAGAACCATCCGTGGATCGACGGTCTGCTGAAAGAAGCGCTTACCACTGGTCTGGTGGACAGCTTCGACGGCTACCAGAGCGGCGACCCTGACAAAGTGATCGCCCAGGTGTTTGCCATCTGGAACACGCTGCAACGCCGGGGCGTGAAATACAGCGACATCACCGCTAGCCCACCAAGCAAGACCGTGGCCTCGCAGGTGGTGCGTTTCCTGGATGAATCGGTGGAAAACAAGCAGGCCAACTGCGTGGACGGCTCCGTGCTGCTGGCCTCCATCCTGACCAAGATCAGCATCAACGCCCATCTCGTCCTGGTGCCTGGGCATTGCTACCTGGCCTTCGACCTGGCATCGAACGATGCCGATGGCGAGACCACCGTGGGCCTGGAGACCACGATGATGGGCGCGGACAACCTGAAGCCTATCGAGGAACTGAAGAAGCTGCCCGCCAAGGCCCGCGAGAAGCAGGCCAGCAAGGAGCAGCAAGCCTCGTTGCAGACCTTCAGCAACGCGCTGGAAGTGGGCAGCGGCGACCTGGAGAAGAATGCGGATAATTTCGCCGAGGACGGCGACCCGAACTATGTCTTCGTCTCCATCAAAGACGCGCGGGAGTTGGGCATCATGCCCATCGCCAGCGGGCTGAAGAAGTAGTTGGCAAGCTAGGGCGGGCTGTTCCCAGCCCGCCGCGACGGCGCGTTAGGACAACGCGCCCTACCTGTTCCTGAACCCAAAGGAACCAGTTGTCCCCGGCCTTCCCTTCCGGTAGTCTCGCGGCCCTTTTCCACCTCCTATGGCACTCGACAACCTTCGCATCCTCGTCACCGGCGGCGCCGGCTTCATCGGCTCCAACCTTGTGCATTACCTGCTGGGCGCGGCGGGCACTGAGCGCGGTGTGACCATCGAGAAGGTCATCAATTACGACAAGCTCACCTATGCGGGCAACCTGTCGAACCTGACCGCGCTGAAGAACGATCCGCGCCATGTCTTTGTGCAGGGCGATATCTTGGACGGCGCGAAGTTCGCCAGCCTGCTGCGCGAGCACCGGATCAATGCCGTCATGCACCTCGCGGCCGAGAGTCATGTGGACCGCAGCATCGACGGCCCGGAGGACTTCATCATGACCAACTTCGTGGGCACCTTCCGCCTGCTGGAGGCCGCCCGCAGCTACGCCAAGGAGTGCCCGGGCTTCCGCTTCCTGCACGTGAGCACCGACGAAGTCTTCGGCTCCCTCAGCCCCACGGACCCGGCCTTCAGCGAGACCACGCCCTACTCGCCGAACAGCCCGTATTCCGCCAGCAAGGCCGGCAGCGACCACCTGGCCCGCGCTTATGTTCACACTTACGGCCTCGATTTGGTGACCACCAACTGCTCGAACAACTACGGCCCCTATCAGTTCCCCGAGAAGCTGATGCCGTTGATGATTAACAAGGTCATTCGTGGCGAAAAACTGCCGGTCTATGGCGACGGCAGCAACGTGCGCGACTGGCTCTATGTGGAAGATCATGCGCGCGGCCTTTTCCTCGCGCTGTTGAAAGGTGTCACTGGCGAGACTTACAACATCGGCGGCAAGTGCGAGATGAAGAACCTCGACGTGGTGCACGCTATCATCGCTGCGGTGAACACCGCCCTGCCCGAGCTGAAGCGCAGCCCGGATGAGCTGATCACCTTCGTCAAAGACCGCCCCGGCCATGACCGCCGTTATGCCATCGACTGCTCCCGCATTGAGCGGGAACTCGGCTGGGCACCGCTGGAGACCTTTGCCTCCGGCCTGCAGCGCACGGTGAACTGGTATGTGGCCAACACGGCCTGGATGGAAGAAATCCAGAGCGGCAAGTATCAGCTCCAGCGGTTGGGTGAGGGCTGATTCGGTGCCTGGCGGCCCAGCATGTGACAACACCGTTGGAAGCCAGGCGCTGGCGCGCACGTTAAACCTTCCCAGCACCTCTTATGCGTTTACCCCTTCTTGCACTCGCCGTCGGTTTTGCCTTCTCCCTGCACGCCGCGCCACGGGCGGAGCATGTCTTCATCATCAGCGTGGACGGCGGCAAGCCTGCCGTGATTGCCGAGAGCGAGATGCCGACGTTGAAAAAACTGGCGGCAGAAGGCGCGGTGACCTGGCAGGCCAGCACCATCTTCCCGCCCAAGACGCTGCCCTCTCACACCTCGATGATGACGGGCATGGGGCCAGACAAGCATCAGGTGCTGTGGAACGACTACATGCCGATTCGTGGCTTCGTGAAAGTGCCGACCATCTTCTCTTTGCTGAAAGCGAATGACCCGCAGGCCGTCACGGGCTTGTTTGCGGGCAAGGTGAAGTTCCGCCACCTCTGGCTGGATGGTTCGCTCGATGTCTTTGACTTCGGCGGCCCGCAGACCCGCGCGCCGATTGCTGGCACGCCGGAGATTGAGAAGGACAAAAAGCCCTCGCAATTGGTGGCCAAGCTGGCCTCCGCCTGGGTCAAGGAGCGCAAGCCCGCGCTGGCCTTCATCCATTTTTCCGATCCCGACACCGCCGGGCACAAGAGCGGCTGGGGCAGCCCGGAGCAAAAAGAAGCCTTCAAGGTCACGGATCAGGCGCTGTGGCAGTTCATCCAGGCGTTGAAAGAAGCGGGCATCGCGGACAGCAGTGTCGTCATCATCAGCGCCGATCACGGCGGCCATGACAAGACCCACGGAGAAAACATTCCCGACGACATGATCATCCCCTGGATCGCCTGGGGCAAGGGCGTGAAAAAAGGCTTCAGCATCACCGCCCCTGTCACCACCTACGACACCGCCGCCACCGCGCTGTGGTTGCTCGACGTGCCCGTGCCTGCAGACTTCGATGGCAAGCCGGTGATCAGCGCGTTTGAGTGAGCCCTCGCAGCTTGATCCGGCAGGCGCATGGCAGAGATCGCCCAAATTTTGTCCGTTTCCCAGGGCAAGATGAGCAGGCCATCATCGTAGTGGGCAGTCCCCCCAATTCGGTTCAAAGTCATTTACCCATGAGCATACCCACACGTCGTCACTTCCTCACCACGGCCGCCAGCGCGGCTGCGGCCCCTTTCATCCTGCCCTCCGGTCTGCTGCGCGGCCAGAACGCGCCGAGCAACAAACTGGGCGTGGGCTTCATCGGCCTCGGCAAAATGAACGGCGGTCATCTGGGCGGCTTCCTGGGGCGCGATGACGTGAAGGTGCTGGCCGTGGCCGAAGTGCACAAGTTCCGTCGCGATGAGGCGAAGGGCAAGGTGGACAAGAAGTATGGCACCAGCGACTGCGCCGCCTACAACGACTTCCGCGAGCTGCTGGCCCGCCCAGACATCGACGCCGTCGTGATCGCCACGCCCGACCATTGGCACGCGGTTTGCGGCATCGCCGCCGCGAACGCGAAGAAGCACATCTACGGCGAGAAGCCGCTGACCCACAACATCACCGAGGCGCTGAAGCTGACCAAGGCGGTGCGCGACAACGGCGTGACCTTCCAGACCGGCTCGCAGCAGCGCTCGTCCAAGGAATTCCGCGTGGCCGCTGAGTTGGTGCGCAATGGCGTCATTGGCAAGATTCAGACCATCACGACTTCCTTTGGCAGCCCGGCCAAGCCCAACGCCTATCCTGAGCAGCCCATGCCGGAAGGCCTTGACTGGGATCGCTGGTGTGGCCCAGGCCCGCTGGTGCCATACAATGAAGAGCTGTGCGAGCGTGGTTCCTCCCAGCGCTTCCCGAACTGGCGCATGACGCGCGAGTTCGGCGGCGGCATGATCACCGACTGGGGCGCGCATCACATCGACATCGCCCAGTGGGGCCTCGGTGTGGATGAGTCCGGCCCCGTCGAGGTGCGTGCACCTGCGGATTATGCCAAGGCCAGCCGCGGAGCCCAGTTGGTGTATGCCGACGGCACGGTGCTGACCCATGGCGAAGGTTTTGGCGTGTCCTTCTACGGCACGGACGGCGAAGTCCACGTGAACCGTGGCAAGTTCAAGGTCATCCTGAAAGGCGAGACCAAGTTCTACTACGACAACAAGGACGAGGCCTGCAAGAAGACCACGCTGCTGCGTGAGACGACGATGGCCGAGCAGCAGCTCCTGAAGGATGCGAAGATCAAGCTCTACGCCACCAAGGGCAGCCACCACGACGACTTCCTCAACGCTCTTCGCAACGGCACACGCCCGATTTGCGATGTCGAAGTGGGTGCCACCACCGTCATCTCCTGCCACCTCATGAACATGGCCTACTGGCACGGAGCCAACATCAAGTGGGACCCGGCCAAGCGCGAGTTTATCAGCGGCGGCGACGCCAAGTGGCTGACCCGCGAGTATCGCGGCGAGTGGAAGGTGTAGTCGCATCGCCACGCCCGCATCGGCAGGCGTTCGCCATCCCTGCTCCTGAAACCCGCCACTTTTGTGGCGGGTTTTTTGTGATGACGTTCTTTGTTGCGACTCCCTCTCTGTGTCGGTGTCAAAGGGATTCGTCTCGACATGGTATGGCGAATGTCATACAAAGTCATTACCTGACTACGCTAACAGCATGGAGGAATTGACGTATGAACCCGATCACATGGTTTTATAGGCACCAAACAAGGTTTTCATGGATCGCCACGGCCCTGCTGGGGCTGTGGCTTTTTTTTGGTCACGCACAGGCCCAAGGCGTTACTTGGACACTGCGCAATCCGTTGCCAACCAACGAATACTTGCAGGCGGCGGCGTGGTCGGGCGCGCAGCTCGTGGTCGCGGGGCAGAATGGGATGGTGCTGACCTCGCCGGATAGCGTGACTTGGACGGTCCGGTCTTCCGGCACCAGCGCGGCTTTGACCGGCATTGTCTGGACGGGCTCGCAGTTTGTGGTGGTGGGTGATGGCGGGCTGATCCGAACCTCGACCGATGGCTTGGTGTGGACGGCCCGGACCTCTGGCACGACGAAAAACTTGAAGGCCATCGCCTGGACGGGCACTTCGCTGGTCGCCGTGGGTGACGAAGGGACGGTGCTGACTTCCTCCACGGGCAGCACCTGGACTGCGCGGTTCAGCAACACTTCGGAAGATCTTAAAGCCATCGTGTCGACAGGCTCAGGACTGGTGGCCGTGGGCGAGCTGGGCGTGACGCTGACCTCGGCTTCCGGCACTTCCTGGACATTGGCTTCCCAATCACCATCGCTGACCTTCACCTCGGTCACTCGCGACGGCTCACAGCTCATCGCCTGTGCCTCTAACGGCACTTTGCACACATCACCGACGGGTGTGGTGTGGACGCAGCGCTACAGCAGCGGGCTTAACTCCTTCCAAGGAGTGGGCTGGACGGGCTCGATCGCCGTGGCGGTCGGCTCGGGTGGCAGCATCGTCACTTCGCCAGACGGTGTGGCCTGGACGGCGGTGTCCTCCGGCGTGGATCAGGTGCTTTACGCGGCGGTTCAGGCCGGTGGAACAACCTTGGTGGTGGGCGCGGCAGGGGTCCTTCTCACATCGCCGGATGGCAGCAGCTGGACCAACCGCTCGCAGGTCAGCAGCTCAGATTTGCGCGATGTTGCCTGGACGGGTGAAACCATTGTCGCGGTTGGGACGCAGGGTTCTGTGCTGACCTCGGCCAATGGCACCGCCTGGACGGTGCAAAGCTCAGGCATGAGCGATGATCTCGAGGCCGTGGCCTGGAAAGGCGATGGCGTGGTGGCGGTCGGAGAAAATGGCACGATCCTCACCTCCGCCGATGGCACGGCGTGGACGGCGCAGGTCTCGGGCTCGTCCACACGGTTGCTCGGAGTTGCCTGGACGCGAACGTTAATCGTGGCGGTGGGCGAGGCGGGCGAGGTGCTGACATCGCCCGACGGCGTGGCGTGGACGACGGGTGTTTCTGGCACGTCAGCAGACCTGCGCTCCATCGTCTGGACGGGCAGCCAGCTGGTGGCGGTGGGCACGGGTGGGGCGGTGATCACCTCGGCGGATGGCATCGCTTGGTCCAGCAGCACGACCGCACCTTTCAACGATCTTTCGGAAGTCGGCTGGACGGGCTCCAAACTTGTCGCGGTGGGAGACGCAGACACCGTGCTGACCTCGACGGATGGAGTGACGTGGTCGCAGAAAAGCCTGTCGTTCGGGCAGAACCTGCAAGGCGTGGCCTGGACCGGTAGCCTGTATGTGGCGGTGGGCACCAACCGGACGATTCTGACTTCCCCCACGGCGACGACCTGGACGAAGCCCGTCACCTCATCCACCAAGCTGCCGCATTTGCACAGCGTGGAGTGGATCGGCAGCCAGTTGGTGGCCGTGGGCGATTCGGGCACGATCATGACCAGCGGCACGTCGGCGGCTCCCACGCCCGTAGTTAATTTTTCACTCACCGCGCAAACGGTGGCTGAGGATTTGGGCAGCGTGGCGCTGGGCGTGCAGTTGAGCTTTGCGCCTGCCAGCAAGCTCACGATTCCGTTTCTGTTGACCGGTAGCACTGCCACCAAGGGCAGCAGCGCCGATTACACCATCACCACCACGCCGCTCACCTTCGCCGCTGGGCAGAGCTTCAAGACCATCACCATCACGGTGAAGAATGATGCGTTGGTCGAAAGTCCCGAGACGGTTCGCATTGCTCTTGGCTCGCCAGACAAAGCCTTCATCGGCACGTTGAATGTCTTCACACTCACGATCAACAGTGATGACGTGGCACCCGCCATCACGCTGAATCCTCTGAGCCAAATCGTGGCCGTCGGCGCGCCCGTCACTACTTTCTCCGGCGCGGCCACTGGCAGTCCGCCGCTGAGCTACCAATGGCGGAAGAACGGTGCCAACATCTCAAATGCCACAGGGGCAAGCTACTCGGTGTTCAATGCCCAGCTTGGCAATGCTGGCAAGTATTCCGTGGCCGCCATCAACCCGACGGCGACGGCGGTCAGCAGTGTGGCGGAGCTGGCCGTGGTGGATACGGCGGCGACCACGCGCATGATCGCCCAGGGGCAGACGGCGGTGTTCACCATCAGCGCCCAGGGCAACGGCCTTTCTTACCTGTGGAAAAAAGGCGGGGTGCCCATGAGCAACGGCGGCACGGTGAGCGGCGTCACCACCAGCAAGCTGACCATCACCTCGCTGACGCCGGCGGACTCGGCTGTTTACACCTGTGACGTCACTGGGCCGGGGGGCCTGCTGACCGGCGGTGGCCAGACGCTCAACGTGCTAGTGCCACCCGTGATGAACACCACGCTGTATCCTTCCACGATGATGAGCGATGGCAGCTATAGCTATGTGCTGGGCGCGGCCAATTTCCCCGCCACATTTAAGCTGTCCGGTCTGCCCAAGGGGCTGACTTGGAACAAGACCACCGGGGTGATCAGCGGTCGGCCGGCGGCCTCGGGCACCTTCATGATCCGGGCCAGTGCCACCAACACCGCTGGCACCAGCGCCACCGTCAGTGCCCCGCTCGTGGTTCAGGCCTTGCCGCAGGGCACCGTGGGCACTTTCGTCGGCTGGATTGACCGCGAGCCCTCCGTCAACGGCGATCTGGGGGGACGGCTGGACCTGACCACCACCAGCACTGGAAGCTTCACGGTTAAAGTGACCCAGCAAGGCAAGACCTACAGCGCGGCTGGCATGATGGACACCTCCTTTGGCAACGACCCACAAGTGAATGTGTCACTGCCGAAGCCTGGGTTCCCTGATCTTCAACTCGCCCTGATTATCGAGGGCGGCACGAACAGCCTCACTGGCACCCTCGGATCGGGGGGGCCTGTGGCCGCTGTCGAAGGTTGGCGGAAGGTCACGGACAGCCAAAACAACCCCGCTAGCGAAAGTGTAGGTTACTACGCTTTCGCTCTGAACCTTGATTTACTGGACATCGGCGATCCGGCTCTGCCCCAGGGTGCCGGTTATTGCACCGCGACCATCGAGCTTGATGGCAGCCTCACTTTGACGGGTAAGACCAGTGACGGGCAGGCGATTTCGACCGCTAGCTTCATCGGTTCTGGCGGCCAAATCCTCCTTTACCAATCGCTGTATAGCCACGGCGGGTCCCTGCTTGGTCAGCTAGACTTAACACTCGACAATAATTTATCATTCACCGAAAACAG
>Ga0164295_10001164_pt1 | contig 21861 bp, 19 predicted proteins | sample GEODES006metaG_FD_111798 | JGI IMG/M metagenome (GOLD analysis project Ga0164295, IMG submission 111798) | Oligotrophic lake water microbial communities from Sparkling Lake, Wisconsin, USA - GEODES006 metaG | ecosystem: Environmental > Aquatic > Freshwater > Lake | place: USA: Sparkling Lake... | reverse complement strand
TTGTAAAATATCTCCTCGCCAATTGCAAACATTGTATTGCGCGAGATTACATTGATACATTTCCCGATAAAAGCGAACCCATAGAATATTGTGTCGTTTGTCTAGAAACAATTTCCCGATAAAATAGATAAAAAGTCGCGCATATATATTTTCTATATGACTAGCCATATGGTAGAACCTCCTCAACCGCGATGGAATGCGAATATGATTCCAGTACCATACCTTTTTAATCCTGCAATACCACAATACAAGAACCGTTCTATCATCATATATGCCCCCTTTATGGAATCGGCAAATGTGTTTATTCACAAAGAAGTAACACGAGGAAAAGTGATACAAGTGATAACAACGCCCGTTACTCCAAATCAGGGGGAATTTTACGGCAATACGATTACACTTGAACATGAGGATCAAACGACCGAACTCATACAATATGGTATCGATTTCGATCGATTCATTGCCTATAAGACGGAGAATAAACCTCTAGATAAAAATCCGAATCTGAATTTATTGTCTATGAAATCGCTCTATTTTACAGTCATATAGGAAATGTTTCTATAGGGAAATAATATAAATGCAAATTTATATATAACATAATGTCTACTGCATCTACAATGAACGAATATACATTGCCAGAATCTGTTTTGAGTATTATACAAAATTTGTGTATTCAATTAAATGTATCTGCACCTGTACCATCTACCGTTATCGAACGGAAAAAAAGGGCAATAGTACAATCGCCGGACGATGAATGGACTACGGTACGATCATTTAAATCTACGGTGATTGAAAAGAAAGAGGGAGTTCAAAAGACCATCAATGATATCAAATCGTGTTTAAATAAAATGTCGATTAAAAACTTTGAATTGCAGAAAAACGAGATTATACGATACATTGAGGAATTGAATCCCGACAATTATCTCGTGGAGATTAAGCAAATTGCCTCTTCTATTTTCCATATTGCGAGTACGAATAACTTTTTTTCGGAAATCTATGCGAATTTATACAAAATACTGGTGGAGAAATTCGGTGTATTTAAAGAGATATTGGACGATTTCACCGTTCATTTTATTGAAAGCATGCAAGGTATCAAATATGTAAGTCAGAATGACGACTACGACAAATATTGCAAATACAATCAAGAGAATGATGCCAGAAAAGCGACATCGGCATTTATTACAAATTTGACGATAAATGGCGTTTTAGCAAAAGAATCGTTGACGCAGATTGTCCTCCAGATGCAGGCGCTCATCCATGAAAATATCGATCTATCAGATAAGGTCAATGAAGTAGAAGAAATCACCGAGAATTTATTCATTATTCTTTCAAAGGGAATGTCGGAGATCAAGGGTCCCTCATGGGATACGATTGTGGATAAAATCCGCGAATTTGCATCCTACAAACCAAAGGAGAAGAAAAGTCTTTCTTCGAGAGCCATTTTTAAATTTATGGATATCATACAAAAGATAAAATAATTGTTATCATGGAGGAGGTCGATATCGTAAGATATCGTAAGATATTTATTATATATATTATTTTACATAATATATATGAATAGTGAAAGAGAATTGAAATATGAACAAAACCGCAATTTGGAAATAGAAGATGTCGGTACTGAATCGCCATTATACGAAATCGATATTTTCGGACAGCGATATTTGATTTCTATCGGACGAGAGAAAAAGACGTTTGAAAAACGCAACATTTATTATTATCCCGTATATTTGATCTATGACCGTCTTGTGAAATGTCAGATAGGTGCATTCGAATATGAATCCATCGATAAAAACGACAAGTCGCGCATCAAGTCTTTTTTAGACGACGAAGGGGATATTGATCTCAATCGTTTAGGAGATATTATACTCTATAGTTTCGCAGATATGCAATTCTTTATCGATCAACGTGCTGGATATACAGAACAGGAAATCTCTGATATAGAAAAAGACGCAACTATGAAAAAACACAGAATGCGAATCAATATGAAATCGGAAGTAGACGATGACGACGAGGAGGAGGAGGAGGAGGATATCAATGAAGCCCTCGAATTGATTATTCCATCGGCGAATAAACCGCCATCACAAATGCGTGCAGAAAATGCACTCACGCCCGGGATATTTACTATAGATACTTTTAAAAAAATGCCCGAAATGCTCATGGAAGAAACAAAGGAAGATTCCAAGGAAATGAAGAAAACGTTTCGTCAATCTTCGAAAAACAAGTGGATTGAGTCCTATATGACAAATAACGAATATGATATCATCGAAACGGCATCTAATGGAGATTGTTTCTTCGATACGATTCGACTCGCATTTGCGCAAATAGGACAGATGACTACAGTCGAGAAACTTCGCGCGGTTCTTGCCAAAGAAGTCACGGATGATATTTTCCGGTTGTATAAGGAATTATATGTAAATGCACAATCGGAGAAATCGGAGATTGAAAATAAATTGAAAATGTTGCGGACTACCCATAAAGAATTGAAATCGAAATTGAAGAAAGAACCGATAAAGGAAAATCAGGCGAAAATTGTAGCGGATGCAAATTCGATAGAAATCGAATATGCCGAAACCAAAGAATATTTAGCAATCCAAGAACGTCAAATAGAAGAATATCAGTTTATACACGGGGTAGATACATTGGACGATTTACGTGCGATTATTCAGACATCGCGATATTGGGCGGATCATTGGGCGATTTCTACTATAGAACGTATATTGCATATTAAAATGATTATCATGGACGAATCCAATTATACACGGGGAGATGTCCATTCTGTATTGCAATGTGGAGAATTGAAAGATAGTGATCTCGATCAACGAGTTTCGCCTAATTTCTATATTATTACGAGTTATACGGGGAATCATTATCGATTGATTACATATAAACGCAAAGGCATTTTCACATTTCAGGAAATCCCATATGATATAAAAATATTGATTACGATAAAATGTATCGAACGTATTGGAGGACCTTATTACATTGTCCAGGATTTTCGCAATTTCCGGACAAAGATTGGCCTAGATCCCGATCAAGGATTCATATGTGACGATACGGAGGATTTACATAATGCATCTTATAGTACAGATACGGTATTTGCCTTCCATGCCCATTCAAATGGGATTCCGAAACCCGGGAAAGGGGTCTCTGAAAAGATTCCGCCAAATCGTTCGATGGAATTTACCGAACTCATGTTGAAGGAAAATGTCGATTGGCGGAAAAAACTGGACGATGATTGGGTAGTCGACCGTATATCGCTCGACGGATTACGTTGGGCATCTGCTACACATTATATAGAAGGATCTAAATTCCGAAAACAGAATCCCGATTTTTACCGTTTATTTTCCACGGTTAGTGAGAGTGATATTTCCCATAGTATAGAATATGCAAAAGTGGCGGGATCAAAAACGGGTATTCTGGTGGATAAGACTGATAAAACGAAAAACAAGATTCTCCGTCCATCGGATATCAAGATAGACGGAACATATGATGAAGACGAAGAACGTGAGAAAATACTTTATGCCAAATTCACACAAAATGCCGATTTAAAACGAATATTGGTTGCCACGAAAGATGCCAAATTGATCAAATACGTTCCTAAACGAGAACCCGAAACAGATTGCATTATGATGAAAATACGGGCCATGTTTGAAAATCAAGAATTGCGACCTGTCAATATAGAACATATCAAGGAGAAAACCGGATTCACCAGAATATAGATCCCAAAGGCAAAATTGAAATACTTTTTTATATTCTCCTCCATCGTATAATTGAGCAAAATGATGAGTGAACAAGATAAGAATTACATGAGCGTATTCGTCCCATACGTTGGTGATTATGTCCGCAATGATCTCCGCGATATAATGGATAAATTGAACATCGGAACCATATCGCGTATCGATATTGCGACGAAACGGAATCAACCTTCGAATATGGCGTTTATTCACTTTCGTGAATGGAATGATGAAAATCCATTCACGAACGAGGTAAAGTATTTCATGGAGACAGAGGGCGAATGGAGAATACCGGATAAATATATCGTGAAAGATCGCGATTTCACACTCTATCTCAAAATAAATACAAATCCGGTTCCTTCAGAGACAATGTCGATCGAAACATTGAGCGATGCTCTTACACGTACAGTGGATATGACGGAACTTTTACAAAAAGAATGCAATAAATTATGCGCGATTGTCATGGTACACAACGAAACGTTCGCCTCCATGATGAGCCGGGTATTTGAATGCGAACGCGAAAATGAGATATTGAGATCGAAACTCGAAGATTCAGAGTACAATGGACAAATTCTCGCATTGAGATTGGATACTCTCGAAGATTACGTATATAACTGGCAAGAGCGCGAAATGAGACATCAATATGTAAACATGGAAGCCACTGCAACGATTCCAAAGACCCGATTGGAACGACAGACGAATGGGGGGGGCTATATTCACGAGAATCTCAAGCCATATGATTTCTGGTCGAAATGTGAATTAGGAGAACAAGAACAAGAACAAGAATACGAACATGATCGAATCTATTCTGAATACGAATATATCGAAAATCCGTATACCGAAGACGACGAGGAACCATCCGGCAATGATTCTTCATTCGATCCGCGCATCTATGGCGACTACACTGCATAATCACCGCATAACCACCGCATAAATTATTCCTATAGTACCAACAACATAAAAAATATATCCAATCAAACAAACAAATAAACAAATAAAAAACCCGAAACTCTTGAACCATCGGACCCTCGAAGAGTCCGGAGTCCAGAGTTTCGGGTTTTTTTCATGCACGTCATTCACATATCCACATCTAAACATGTCATGCGTAAAGAACGTCCCGCACATAACGTCTTCATATCCATCGCAGAAACGTAATCGGGTTTGTCATATAGGGATTGATAGAATCGACAAAATGATTGGATCTTATTTGACAAAAGTCGAAATTGGATCGAACCGCCGTTTTGTTCGGCACACCAATTGATAAATTGATCTATATGATATATCCAGCAGGATTTTATAATAAAATAGGCAAATACGGGAGTATTTTCTTTATATGACCTCATATTTCCCCCCCCACCCACACCCCCACCCCCAATAATATCTCTATAGGACAATCCATAATGATGTAGAATGGCATGTGCTTTACATAATGAATGTTTGCGTTCTTTCAATATATTCCGTTTAAATGCATCGAATATCGATTTTATACTGGATCGATGATGAGAATATCCTATAAAAATCGTATGAATGATTTCCGCCCATATTTCCGTATAACTTTCATAGAATCGAAGATCTGTATGTAATCCGGAAAACATGGATAATATGGCATCATCCCCTCCATTATTATGACTCATCGAGGAAAAGTCCAATAGAAAACTATGAAAGGTTTCGTGAATCAAGACTTTGAACCATTCTTCTTGGCGATAAATGTACATTTCATTCGCGCGTTTACATGAAAATGTATATCCCGTATTCACATGTATTTCGTCTATAGGACTACCTAGACGATTCGGCATGCGTTTTTCATATGGGGTCATATAGATAAATATACGTAGGATTTGCGAACAATGAGTTTGTGTAGAAAATGCGGATGCTATATATAGCCAAATGTATATATATCGAATATAGGATTTGACGGTGCGTTCTTTGAGATTGGCAAAAGATACAATATTCACTTCGAAGGATCGATCCTGTATTGAAAAATGGAAGGTTCGACTGATGGTCGAATTCGATTCGATATACGTTTTTATTTCGCTCTGGATAGATTCATAGTTTCGTCCCATAGGTAAAACTGTATATTCGGATTTATCCATGATGTGCGATTTTGAAAACGCGACATTCCCTTCCATCATATACCCGATGATTTTTTCTATAAGATATTTTGCGGGGGGTGTATAATGCATTCTTTATATTGTTCATATATAAAAATTGATCTCGTAAATCTCTAGTGCCCCCAATGTATAATCCTCTCCCATATGGAATCTATTTACGAAGAACTCGAATTGACGACGGAATACCAGAAAATCTCCTATATATGTTCAAAGAGGTTTCATCCCCATATAAAGACGAAACGTGTGCAGGATTGTAAGGCGATCATTCAGGGGATTCAGACATGCATGTGTCATCTGCTCGAAGTGGTCCATAAATTGGGATCCGATGAACTCATCTTTTACACAATCATGAAGACGAAAGATATATGTGGAATATGCCAATGGAATGTGCATCGATTATTCCATTTGATAAAAACGCTCCCCTTTTATCAAATACGACAACTATGTGACGTAAAGGCGCTTCTAACAAACCATCATGTCATGAAGAACGCCCGTCTTTTTACGGAGATATTCAATCTGTATATCGGCGAAATGGAAGATTCTACCATTCTTGAAATCTTGGCGAAAATGGAAGATTCGACTCTATTTGATATCTTGTCACATAACATCACTTTGTTATTTTGCAAAATAAAGGGGGTAGTAGACCCCCCAATCGAGGATAATCGGTCTATACACATTTTCAATGTGTGTCTAATGGACAATACATTCCTCAAAATCAACTATACATCTATATATGAATTATTGACACCCCTATATACCACAAATTTACGTCTACATCATTCTCTAGACGATGATAACAATGATACGATATCAAGAGTATCGGGTGCATTCACTCATATTTCCCCCAAAAGTCTCATGAATTTTATCCTATATGATATATTCCGGGGGGTTCGCATTTTGGATACCTATGTATTGAAATGCTATGATTATACGAATTCGCCCTTTACATCGGATACCTATTTGATGGAATGTTTGGACATTTTCGCAAAGCACGATTTCCAGAATACCAATTTCATCGATTTCTATATGCAAAGTTCATTGCGAAGTGCAATGATTTCGCGTGTTCCTATAGAATGTATTATACAAGTAATAGCGAAACGGAATCGCGTATTTGCCTCCCGCGAATATAATATCTATGTATCCCCCTTGGAACTATTGCAATCTCTGGCTTATTTCAATCCCAGTATATTAACTGCACTTCGTGACAACCGATTTTCAACCCATGTTATATACCAGACCAATTATGGGAGTGTAGGTGAAGATGTGGGTGGATTAACCCGTGATTTATATACGAATTTTCCGAGGGAAGTCGAGGCCATGTTTGACGAGATAGATGAATATAAAATTCCACAGGCATCGCAGATATTAACACCTCGAATGTGGCGATTGATTGGATCCATGTTTGCTAGATCCATATTTTACGAAAATATTTCGCCCAGTATCAGCATGCACCCCATTTTGATCTATATGATGATATATGGCCACCAATCCATCTCGATATACGATCTATTTGATAAAATCGACCCTTTCAAAATACCCTTCATGACTTATTTAAAAAAACTGATCACAATGACACAAGAAGAATATTCGTGTTTCCTATCTCTACAGGGGGAAGAAGAATATATTACCAAACGACAATATATCCTTCGTGAAATCCAGAATCGGTACATGTATAAATCCGTCGAACCATTCATCTTGGGATTCCGCGATATAATGATATCGATCAAACGAAAAATAATTCATTTCAAACATGTGAATTTATACGAATTTTGGAAATATATCAGGGGTGTAGAATCCTATCCCATCGATATAGTGGATAATCACGGAAGTTTATCCCTCCATTTGAAAATCGGATTGGACGAAGAATCGAATAAACGGTTCTATATACGGGATAATGCGATAGAACAATTGAAGACGTCTTTCCTGCGCGTATTATCGGAAATGAACCAAACCAACATCTCGGGTCTAAAATCCTTCTTGCAATTCTGGTTCGGGACAAGTTCCATCCTCAACTTTTCGCATAAATGTCCTATAATAACCATCATATCGAACAATATATTCCCCGGATGTTTCGGCGCGAGAACCTGTTTCGACGAACTCTATGTCCATGAATCCATCCTCAAATATACGAACGAAACTCACCTCAATACCAAAATCAGAGACCATATCGAAGCTTCGATACAAAACCAAACCCTTACACAATCTATAGGACTAAACATGCAGATCATGTAACCAAGTCAAACCCAAACCCAAACCCAAACCAAACGATAAAAATTGATTCTATATTCTCCCCTTTTTTTATTGGACATATTTAATGGGATTCAAAAATTTGAATGAATATTTTATAAAAAATTGTAGTCGTCATTCCATCAAAGAAATCCATCTACACGCGCTGAAAGGCAAGACGGTAGCGGTCGATACCAGTATTTTCATCTACCGATTTTTAGGGAATGGATCGCTCATGCGTGAAATGAACCAAATGATTGAAACCCTTATACGATACAAGATCCGTCCCATTTTCGTATTTGACGGGAAAAGTCCAGAAGAAAAAAAACAGTTGTTGCTACAACGCAGGGCCGAAAAAAAAGAGGCAAGCGACCAAATCACAAATATAGAGAACAATCAAATTGCCATTTCAAAACGCGAATTCGATCTATTGAAAAAAAAAGCCATCCGGATCACCTATGCAGATCTGGACAATACCCGCGACCTATTGGATGCATACGGAATCGCACATTGTCGTGCAGTAGGTGAAGCCGATAAATTATGCGCTCAATTAGTCAAACACAATATTGCATGGGCAACCATCAGCGACGACATGGATTTATTCCTATATGACTGTCCCCGTGTAATCCGTAGATTGAGTTTAAAACGAGCAGGATGTACTCTATATGACACAACCGCTATTTTTAAGGATCTACATATCCCCTACCATGATTTCCGGGATATTATGATACTTCATGGCACGGATTATAATAAAGGATTCTATTCAATCGAAGATGCATTCTGCAAGTATAGAGAATATCGATCAATGAATGACAACCGCCATATCGCTTTTTACGAATGGTTAATTTCCGAAAATGCCATCGTACATGATGACGCCGAACGTTTACGCTCGATCTATCCATTGTTCGAAATAGGGAATCAAATCGAATCTCGATCCGAATTGATTCTATGTGACAATCTACCTAAAAAAAACATTCAACGGATATTCGAATTATTATCCACGGATCAAACAATCGTCGACAAATAACACCCGCGATAATCTTCAATACCTGTATGTGTCAAACTAATGGTGACATCCATGAATATTTCACCGTCCATTTTCGCCCAACGATCACAAAACATCCAATCTTCCGAATAATAGTGGCCATTTTCTACTCCACAGTCAAATAGAGCATATGCATGTTCATTCTCGTTTTCGCGTAAAAAACTGACATCATCTACATATTTCGTCGAAGGGAATGCTTTCTGCATTTTTTCTATGGTACCACGTTTGATCATCATGAATCCAGTGGCGATATGACGGACTTTTGCACAATTCTTATCAATCTTTAGATACGGTTCCAAATAATTGACATTATATTTCAGTAAATTGTATTGTACCATATCTTCGTCGGAAACGATATCTTTCAATTGAGATGCGTTCTTCTTTGACAAAAGAGTTCCTATCATATTCGTCTCATATGGATTCGCATTGTTTTTTACGATCGATTGCCAATGATAGGTTTTCAATGGATAGACACCCCCGATAATATCCTTGTCCGATAGGATCAATTTGAATATATCTATAGGATCCCATGAAATGTCATTGTCAATAAATAGGATATGACTACATTCCGGGTCGGTCATGGCTCTCGCCACAAGATTATTTCTTGCTCGCGATACTAAACTATCGTTCCTGCAAAATTCGACCACCATAGGGAATCCTATATTTTTGAAATACTCAATGGTTGCCATTAAACATACCACATAATTGATATAACATTGACTCGCAAAACAAGGGGTCAATATATACAATTTGGGCTTATTCTCCTTTATATATTGTTGTATACGCTCTTTAAAAGGAAGCGGATCTTCCGTCGGAACCTGTTTTATAGTCGATTTTTCAGTGGATTCTTCATACATGGAAGTTTCTTCATCGATGATTTCATATTTGATGGATTTCTCTGGCTCTGTCATATAGACTCATATTGTAATAATATCTATGTTGTTTAACGCAGATATTATTTTACATGACCCCTCCCCCCATCCTCCTCCTCCTCCTCTATACGATTCAATTCGAACTGCCCATATACGTAATGAGCCTATAAAGATTCGTGCATAAATCGACGCCTGTATACCCATATAGAAATCCCATAAATGTTGTACTTATTACAAACCCATATTTGAAGTTATGCGAAAACTTGTGTTTGAATATCAGATATAGGTTGTGTTCTACTATATCCATCATTATCATTCCTGACTGAAAACCAAAGAATGTACATAGTGCCGTAATGATCATGATACTGTATTATAGAATATACATTTATACTCTTTACATATTTGAATCATCCACATTGTAGATGAGTGCATTTTATTTCTTCGAGGGTTTAACTCGTTTTTTGGTTTTTCTTCGTTTCTTGGGTTTTCCGCTCTTTCTTAAAAAACTATATATGTGTCTACTAATATCACTTGGTAATTTGACTGTCCATATATTTGTATTACCATGCTCATCCAATAACGACGTTTTTTCATAATTTTGTGATGTACCTATGGAATTACGAAAATAAACATTGAAGTCATCCTGTCCTTTGAATACTAATATTTTTGCTTTATAATCGTCATCGTCATCGTCATCGTCATCGTCATCGTCATCGTCATCGTCATCGTCATTCATATAATACCCAATGTCTTTATTCGGAACCACTATATATTCTTGATTCGTCTTAAGATGATTAAACTCGATATTATTTAACACCTGTGTTTTATCACGTGATAGTTTTCTCCGTTTGCTCATATATCATATAGGAGAAAAAACGTAATGAATCAGCAAATAATGTATTATTGAAAATTGAATACATTATTTTTTTCTATTTGACATTTTCTTTATATTTTTATAATGAGAACACTCTAAACAACAGGTGCAGGAACCTCGGCCTTGACGAAGTGGTGTTTCATGTATCTCTGGAGATTGAAATAAGTAAGTTCTTCTCCCTTACCAATTTTCAACAACTTGGCCAACTTGGCATCAGGGTTGATCTTGCGTCCGTTGGTTGGCTCTTGGAGAGAGTTGGCACGGATGTACTGGTTGATCTCCTTGCTGACGGCAGTGCGGGCAAGTTCAGTTCCATCGGGCTTTCCCAAGAAAGCAGCTAACTCGGTACTGATGAGAGTAGGCTTGATGAATCCAGATGGCTGTCTGTTGCCAGAAGTGCGCTTGCGGTTAGAGGCCTTCTTCTGGGCATTCTTGAGCTCACGTTGAACTCTCTTCTCGATGGCCTTGAACTCATTCTTGAGTTGGACAGCCTCTGCGACGTGCTGGTGGACCTTGGCACCATATGCGGCAAGGATATCTAGAACGGAAGTGGCATCGACGGCCTCGGTCTCAGGGACAACAGTATCAACTGGTGTATCGACTGGAGGAACAACAGGGTCAACAGTCTTGACAGACTTCTTTGCCTTGGGCTTTTGGACAGTATCGACAGGAGCTGGGACTACAGGAGTAGCGGAAACAATTGAAGTAGAAGCGGTTTTTGATGCACGGACCATCTTATATACTACTATAGTGCTTCTTTTTTAAGTGTTTTAACGCATAAATTCATTTATTAATATTATGAATCCATAGTAGATCTCAAATATTCCTAAAATTCCTAAAATCCCCTAAAGATATTTTTCTAATAAAAGTTGATATTCTATTTTATACATATTGATAAATGCTAAAGCATCTTTGAATAAAAGATTCATACATTCTATCCGAAATAATAAATGTTCTAATCGATTAGAATCTTTCCCAATGATTTCTTTTATTTTCTCCAAATTATCTTTTCCGTATTTTTTTGTTATTTTTGCAAAGTCCATATATATACCAGTGAACATTTCACTTCGTATCTAATGGGACGCCCCTTCGGGGCGTATTTCAATTCATTACTGGTATCTGACCCTTGAATGAATTCAAATGTCCCATTCCACTTCGTATCTATTCTTCAAGGGTGTAAATATGATTCTATATGACTCCTATGAAAAAGGCGATGTACCAATCAATATTCTCAAAGTCTCATAAAAGAAAATCGGTTCATTTTAGATGAAAAGTCGAAAATGAAACATAGATAAGGTCAAGATCTAATATGCAATCGATTCATATAGCCATGCCATTGCATTTCTCGCAGGAATGGAAACCAGTGTCAATGCACTCAATGCGTGCAATGCACCTAATTTCCGATGTTCTACATCAATACCCGTATAAATCATATTTTCAAAAACCGTAACACATGCATCTCGGATCCGATTCAGGGAAATATCATGGTAATACATGGCCTCGTTGAATACATTATGAAAAGGATCATCCACAACACAGATGTTGCGTTTCATCTCATAGGATAATTGCGCACGATAATTCCATATGTCATATAGACATCTATATAAACGGATATATTCACGACGATCGAGATTGGCAAACCATTGACTCTGTGTATAATTTCCCAGTTGATCAATCTCCATAAACATTTCTATAATACGTGTAGGGGTACTTTTCTGACGAATCGTCTGTAATTTTGCCACGATTTCCTCGTAGATGGGGGCGCGAGTATTCGCAATGTTTATTCGCGAACCAGAAGTATGCACCGCGCGAATCCTATTTTGCTGGACTTCGGCATGTCTATGTGAAATAGTCGCAGAGTGTATTTGCTGTTGATTAATGTGGGGGGCGACGATATCATTATCGCTCTCGGCGTTTGGAAATATAATCGAAATGAGTTTATATAACCGGATAATATTCTTGACCAATTCTTTGGAGAGTATTTTGCGATTATACGGATTTTCGATTTTTTTCGTGGTTTTTAATAACTGGATAAGGGATATCATATTGAATCCATATAGGATATCAGTCTCGTCTTTATAACTAAAGAAATATTCATGGGGTATTTCCGCTACGGGTTCTAATGTACATGGGTCCGTTTCATTGTTACATGCACCTCGATTCTTATATCCTTCCCCCCGCAATTTGAACGATTCACGCACAATATACCCCCGGAATATTCGCTGGACCAATATCGCAAACTTGATATGGCCAAAATAACGTTCAATACGACCGATCAAAACGGGTTTCGTCCCCGTGATATACAATCTATAGGACTTTGCAATGGATTTCAACTCGTCCAATTTAAATTTTTTTATAATGTCGGGATTTTCAATATATTTACTATAGGACAAATCTGTATCCTTTCGCCGTACGAGCTTTTTCGGATTCTCAAAAATGTTGGATAGTATTAATGGAATGGGTGGCGAAGACGCCATTTGTTCAGTCTTTGTCGAAATGGTGTTTGAAACAATCTGTATTGGATTGGACATTTGGATATAATATATATTACTATGTTTATATATTTTTAATTAGCAAAATATTATACCAATCTACACCATTATATAGTGTAAAGTATATTATAACAAACTGTATTGTAATTACCATTTGTTCTAAATCCTTGATGAAATAGCATATACTCACTATATGACTATATGCATATGAACTCGATAAAAATCTGACCAACACTGCACTCAAAAATAAAAATCATTTCCAAAAATTGATTTAAAGAATCGCCAACATATAAATCATAACCCGCTCAAATATAATATGTCGTCTGCCAACAAATCATCCATGATTATTAACTATGATTCCTGGAACACTTCTGCGAATCGTTTTATGCAACCCAAGGTCAATGAGAAAGGTGGAAAATCGGTCAATATCATCAGTACAGTAACCAATCGGTCACCTCATATTACAACTCCGATGATGATGACATGGGGTCCATCGGAGTTTGTATCAGAGAATGGTGAAAGTGATGGCAAATTCAGCATGCAACTCAATTTTCCGAATGAGGAATATTCTACACCTGCGACAAAGACATTTTTACAAAAATTCTCCGAGTTTGAATCAACAATGATTTCCGAGGTTGTCAAGAATAGCGAACTATGGATGGGCGAAGAGATGAATGAAGCCATTGCCAAGCATATGTTCTTTCCGTCTCTCAAGTACCCAAAGAATAAGGAGACTAAAAAAGTGGACATGACACGCCCTCCATCGATTCGTGTAAAGGTCCCTAATTATCGCGGAAAATGGGCCGTGGAGATTTACGATACGAAATCCAACCTAATATTCCCATGCGAGAATGACGAAATGTCCCCAGTCGATTTCATTCCAAAGTTGAGTTATGTCGCATGCGTAATTCAATGTGGCGGATTTTGGTTTGGCGGAAAAGGTTGGGGTCTTACATGGAAACTCGTACAATGTGTCGTGAAACCACAGGAGATTCTCAGTGTCATTGGAAATGGTAAGTGTCACATTCAATTATCTACTGACGATGCGACTGCGATCGAGACTCAACCTCAAGTCGATGAAGAAGAGGAAGATGTAGATGATTCGATTGTCGCACCAGTAAAACAGGCAGTTGTGGTTGCTCCGAAAGTCGAAGAAAAACAATCAACCATTGTCGAGGACAGTGATGATGAGGATGCATCTGCTCCACCACCACCAGTCGGATTATCTAGAACCGCATCTGCAGGTGAAGAAGAGGACTTAGTGGAAGAGCCCGTTGTCAAATCAGTCGTAAAGAAGGTTGTTAAAAAGGCAGAAGAACCACCACCAGCAATTCAAGTACCAGTTCCAAAGAAAATCGTCAAGAAGAAAGTCGTAACTGCAACTGCATAATAATCATATAGAAAATAATCCAGATATCAAACATAAAAAAAAACTATAAAATACAAAAATCATTTTTTTTGTATTTTATTTTCTTACAGAACAGAAGAAGTCACATCCGAATGAACTATAACCAAACACCTGTAATAATATAATCAATCAATCAATCAATCAATCAATCATCGAATAGTCAAATACAAGATAATATCCATTCGTCTATCCACATTATATATATTGATTGTATCGATTGCAGATATACCACAACCTTTTATATGATATACTTGATTCGGTATCATATATAAGCGAGCCATGGGAACATAAAATATACGACCTCCGATATCCACCTCTATAAATTCTTTGGTCCATACATCCAATAGTTCATATAGGACTTCTACATGAAGATGATTATATTCGTCGATCCACATATTTTCGGGTAATATAGGATAACATTCGATATAGAGATCCGCCCCCGAATTGTCATATACGAGTGAATGATGCCATAGAGGTACTACAAAGACTTCCCCCGTCAATGCCGTATATTTATAGAGCATATCCCCGAATAAATCCGCCAGTGTGGGATGGAAAATAATGCGTTCGTCTTTTTCCGTACGTTCTTCCAGCACTTTATCCAACGATTCTATAAATGTGTCCGATAGATGGAATATGGGACGATGGAGTTCAATCACTTTGCGCATCTGTATCAAGAGATCTTTATTGATATTTCGCAAGAATCCAATCGCCTTTTCTTCACATAGGAAAATCATATGTTGAATGATCGAGGTCATCGTATCCTCCGCTAGAATTTCCGTGATAAACATCCTCATGATATCTCTATAGGACTCCTCTTTCCTGTCAGTGGTAATCCCATGATCGCATAAATAATGCATGGCATCCGCAATCTCGCGGAACCGATCAATCGCACCCGGATCTCCATTTTTATCGGGGTGATACTGCAATGCCAGTATTTTGTACTGTTTCCGTATTTCGACTTCTGTATATGATCGTTTGATATCCAGATCCAATATTCTATACGCTTCTTTTTTCGTCATCGTCCCCATATCGATGCAGTTTATTTATTATGTAAAACAATATACTTTCTAAATGGTATATCGGACGATAGTTATTATTGTAATATTTCAAAAAGAGATGCGTTTTATTCAAAATGGCGGAAATGTCAGATGGCGTAATTTGCGATTTACCGGGTTGCATAAAATGGCAAATAATGTACCATATACATTCCCCCGCATCTAAATTGTAAATTAAAATATCATATATGACATCTCGGAAATGGGTGAATTTGATCTTCTTCGGACTTTCCATCTCTTTAATAATTCCGTCACATACGATATTGAATATGTCGTCGGGAACTTCCGCCGAATCGCCGATTAATGAAAACGATCGCAATTCTTTTATATTCAATATATTGTCCATATCGATACATTTTAAAACGGCATTTGCATTATTTTCCATTTTACTCGACACGTCGTGATGACAATGTTCGCGGGTATGTAGATAAGTTTCTAATAATGTCCTATAGGACTCTTTACTTGGACGCGATAACCGGATAATATTGCATGCATTCAATATCTTTTGGGGGATAAAACTCAAATGTTCCGTAATCAAGACGAATTTCACTTTAATCGACATATATTGGCTATTGAACTGTTGAATATAACTATAAAAGATTTCCAATAATTCGGCATGAATCGTGTGAAAGTTTTTACATACGATGATTCCCGTTTTATCCGGTTTAATGGAAATGATATCCACGATTTGACCATAAATTTCATGCCATATATTCTTTGAATTGCATCCCAATAACGACATGTCGATCTCATAATGAATATCACTTATATGATAGATATACTCTTGTTTCTCCATCTGTATCGCGATCTTTTTCTCGTATTTTAATTCAGTGGGACTATATTTCCGGAGCATATAGAGGACTTGTGAATATTTGCCGATTCCCGCGGGACCATATACAATCTTGTTTTCAAAATGCGATATAGATTCGTCTGCAGAAGAAGATGTTCTCCGCGGAAAATCAGGATGGAGATTATACCGTTTTACAGATTGGATATATTCTTCAAACGTAGTTTCATAAAATTTCATTCTATATGACATTTTATGAGATCATTTTTTATGCATTTTTTCCCCATTAACATTCAATGCGATTTACCATCGATTTGCAAACCCGAAATAATTCGTGTAATTGATAGGAAGTTGAGATTTACTATAGGACAAGGCAGTCAAGTCTCTATTTGGCGTATTTACTATGGGTATATTATTAGACTTTGCATTCGAAACATCATATAGCATATTTCCACGTTCTTTGATTCGATGTAACGTATTTGAATAATATATTTCTGAAACAATAATCGGAAATTGTACCAATAGTATTATACAAATGTTTACAATATTCGCTATTTTCATATAATTACATAGATTTTCCAAATATTCTTTTTGTTTATTATCAGTTTGTGTATTATTAGAGGTTAATTGGGTTTCAGAATCCTTCTTTAAAGTCATGGCAAACAAATGTATAATAAATTGGATTAATAATATTGCAAAAGATGAATATGACAAGTCCTTATAGTTTGAAAAATTATTTGTCGTGTCTCTATCCTTTTCATTAAATGAATATCGCTTATTGGACATTGTATAATTTTTTAATTGCTTATGTCCATATGATAAAAGATCTATCATCATGGAGACAAATACGATTTTTAAGATTATAATTATAATGGTGAAAATCAAAAAGATTTGATTCGAATTTATATTTGTAAAACCCTTTATAAACAACCAACTGAAAATGGTAGGTTCTTTTGTAAAATCAATCGGCCTCCATGTTTTCATGCTATATTGTACAATCATTATCATAAATAGTATGTATATGACAAGTGTAATTATAAATGAATGATAATATGTATGTAGATTTGTGTACATGAATAAACAAATGATACTTGTAAAAAATATAATACATAATATATAATAACTCAAATTTGTAAAATCCATACTAACTATATTATATCTATCCTATAATATATTTGGATAATTCCCCTTTATCCATTCGATTAATTCGGAATCCTCACATTTCAAATACGGGATTTTACACATTTTCAAATTATAAAATTGTGGGGATTTCATATCCTTGCGTTTGTGATATAAATAATATCCGTATTTGCCGAGACGAATCGTCAAATCCGGGGTAATTGTCCGCTGTATATTTTCTATATGACCTCCTTGTCCCGCGGTATACTGCAAATCCTTCAATGTATATTCCCCCCTTCGCAGTTTTTCTAAATTAAATATCTTTTTATTTATCGGGATAAAGACGTATTCGCCGTCCACTTTCTCGCGTGTTCGGATCACTGCACCATATTTCTCAAACACGACTACATGGTCTGTATCCAATGGAATTGCGATTTTCTCGCAATCTTTCGTGGCATTCTCCAATTCATCAATCATATATGAACAATCTCTACAAATGGACAAGGTACTATCATTCCCTTCGACAATCCGGTCCAGTCGGATTTCCATACAACTCGTATATTCATACTCAAAGAGAGATCGATAATGTTCCATTAAAAATTCCACCACTAATTCTCCTATAGGCTGTATAACCAATTTATTCTTTTCCTGTCCAAACACCTTTTTATCTTTTACGGATTTAATGGATGGTCCTATATCCCGATTCAGCACAAAATCCTCCGTTTCATAAAGCACTCCTTCTATATTTTCCAGAGTAACATATCCCCGATCCTTGATTGTATCCACGATATTTGCATAAGTACTGGGTCGCCCGATCCCCAAATCTTCCAACCGTTTAATGAGTCCCGCTTCCGTATAATGCGACGACCCCCTATTTCGCGCCACCGTTTCCGATCGTATGACATTATAATTGACTCCTGTGGTCGCGCGATTCCGCAACGACCATTTCAACGTTTCATTCTGCTGTTCTTTCAAATCGTCCGTTTTCCCGCCCACGATCTTCCACCCCGCAAATGCAAGAGTTTCTATATGATTCACATATTTCGCGGATTCTATAGGACTCGTGATCTCGACCGTCGCGATATTCACCTTCGCATCCACCATACAACTTTCCACCGTCGTTTTCCAAATGAGATGGTATAATGCCCCCATCCTCGGGACTTTGGTGACAATCGTGGATGAACCCACTTTCGTCGGTCGAATGGCTTCATGTGCACTCGCAGATCCCGATCCCGTAATGGATTCTATATGACTCGTGTTCTCATTCACATATTTCGGTGTCCATGTATCCCCGATGAATTTTTTCGCACTCGATAAAAAGACAGAGGATAGTCGTTGACTATCCGTTCGCATATACGTTATATGACCATCTTGATATAATTGTTGACATAGAGACATGGTTTCTTTCGGACTCATACTCAGTACATTACTCGCCGTTTGCAAAAGAGTGGATGTATTGAATGGTTTCGGGGGACCGCGACAGGATACTTTATCCGAAGGATCTATCGTGAATTGATGATCATATAGAACGGATTTTTCCAAGAAATCGACCACATCGTCCCGTTTATCAAACTCTTTTGATAATACAAAATCGACACGTTCGTCGAAAAACGACCCCTTCATTGTCCATCGCATAGTCGCCTTCTCTACCCCCTGTTTATTGTCATATAGCAATCTCAATGCGGGGGTTTGACAGCGACCCGCCGAAAGGGGCGTGGATTTACTCGAACAAATATATTTCCATAAAATGGGGGAAATGCGGAACCCGATCAATATATCGAGTATCTGTCGACTGATTGCCGCATCCACCCGTGTCATATTGATTCCTATAGGACATGCCCCTTCGATCGCTTTACATACGGCGGATTCGGTGATTTCGTGGAAAACTGCGCGTTTGATTGCGCGAATCGGTAGATCAAACACTTGGCAAATGTGCCATCCGATGGCTTCACCTTCGCGGTCATCGTCCGTGGCAATAAAGATATTCTCAATCGCGAAATGGGCGATGACCCGACGCATATAGGCGACATGATCCCGTTTCTCTGGACATATTTCGAATTTTGGGGTGAAATTCGAAATATCAATGGCCTTCAATCCATCTAGTATTCTTATGTGACCCATACTTGCGATGCATTTATATTCGCCCCCCAAAAAGGATTCGATCTTTTTACACTTGGACGGCGATTCGACGACGACGAGATAGGTTTGATGGATCTCGGGTTCTTCGATCGATTTATAGGGTTTTTTTGAGGGTTTAGACGAAGGTTTATATTGTCGTTTCACTGGCATATTTTCTATAGGACTTTCTTTTTAACTTTTTATATTTGAATATTCTCACTAAATAAAGAATAGACATCTCGATCGTGGGTAATGATAAATATACATTTTTTATATTTCCGCACATCGGCAATAATACGCAAAACCTCCTGTTTCAATTCTCCATCTAACGCATTCGTGGGTTCGTCCAATATAAGGATCTTCCCCGGATGAATCATCCCATTAATCATGTTTATTACCTGGCGCTGGCCACCCGATAGATTCTCCCCTAATGACCCACTCTCTTTATTCATCTTTATATGATCAAAGAGCGACTTTATTTTCGGATATTGCATCATTTTCTCCAATAAGGCATCACATTCGCCATCGGCGCAACCATATGTCAAATTATCCAACACTTTTTTATCAAAGAGTTTCGAATTCTGATTCACGTATATGACATTCGAACGAATATAATTGGGATCCACGGTAGATAAATCCACGCCATCGACGTATATCGTACCTGAAGTAGGCGCATATAATCGCAATAGCAATTTCATGAAGGTCGATTTCCCTTTTCCCGAAGGTCCCGTAATACCAATGATTTTGTTCTTCGTTTTGATTTCTATATTGAAATCCCGCATGATGACCTTGTCCGTCCCTGGATATTGAAAACTCACGTGGTCATATAGAATCGTATCGAAGGATAATCCCACAGATGAATCATATATGACTCGTTCTTGATCTTCGATCACGGATTCTTCTGTATCTTTGAAATACTTGTAGACGGAATTTGTACGTCCTATCAATTCTACATAATTGGGGAGCTGATTAAACGCCCATTCCATCTTTTCGCGATATAAAAGGAGAATAGTGAAAAAGGTGATGAATATAGTAATATCCAGTTTTTTATGGATGACTCGATCCACCAAATATCCGAATGAAAGAAATAGGATGACGGTGGTGAATAATAATAATAATCCTCCTTGTATATTGGAGGTTGTATAGAAATCATATGATGTATTAATCCCGTCTTGTATCGTATTTGAATAAGACTCTACTTCTTCTCTCGTTTTTCCGCGATAAATGATTTTATCCATATGATTCAGAATCTCCATCAAATGTACATCGCAACGTATGATACTTTCTTCATATGCTTCGTCCTTTTTTAAAAGAGTAAATACTTGAAAATATAGATATATGAACATGCAAATATTTGCAAGCATGAATCCCAATCCAAACGCAAAATCTTTATAGACGAAGAATCCGGTAATGATGATTAAAAATGTTATATTCGGGAGAATGAAACTGATGATATCACTAAATAATAAATGTGCGATTCTCGACATTCGATTAATGATGGAATAATATTTCGACGTATTGGTCTCCAAGAAATTATCGTTATTTCTAAATAGCAAGATTTTCACCAAATTCAATTTGATCCATTCGCGCATTTTTGTCATGAGAGTACATTCCAAATGAATATATGTGAGATATAGCACTAATGCGACCAATGTTACCCCTATAAAAATATAGTAAAAAAAATAGGCGTTTTTTGCATCTTTATTTTCTACACTTTGAACAATGTTCGCCGTTACATAGGATATCACATTGGCTTGGATAATATTCATTAAAAAACATATAGTAACTAATAACCCCGTATTAAATTGCTCTTCTTGTACAAATTTCGTTACAAGAAATAGAAATATATTCATTTTATAAATTGCGATATTTTTATTTTCCATTACATTTTTTAACATTTCAAACGCCGATTTTATCAGCATAAAAAATAATTAAAAAATGTAAAAACAACAGGCGTGCTTACTCTTACGAGGTTGTTTCTTAACACCGATTGTCTTACTTAACCCTGTCTTTTTGTTTCCAC
>Ga0164295_10001163_pt1 | contig 21877 bp, 17 predicted proteins | sample GEODES006metaG_FD_111798 | JGI IMG/M metagenome (GOLD analysis project Ga0164295, IMG submission 111798) | Oligotrophic lake water microbial communities from Sparkling Lake, Wisconsin, USA - GEODES006 metaG | ecosystem: Environmental > Aquatic > Freshwater > Lake | place: USA: Sparkling Lake... | reverse complement strand
TACCATTATTTATTAGATCCCCATGGAGCGGTAGGATTCAAAGCATTGGATCAATATTTACAATCTCATCCTGATCAAAAAGGAATCGTATTGGAAACTGCTCATCCTGTAAAATTTTATGATGCAGTTGAACCTTTGATTGGTGAGTTAGTACCTATACCAGTTAGTATACAACATCAATTGACTTTGCAAAAGAATAGTATAAAAATGGAGGCTCAAAGTGAAATGTTGAACTCTTTTTTATTGAAACTTAGCGGTAGTTAAAAAAAGGGATCAATTTTGTGAAGTAGCTTGTTCTTTAATATCATCCATATTGATACCGGAATGACTTTCGTCATAACTGCATTCGCCATTTTTGATTAGAATAACCTGGGGGGATTCGTGGAATACTGAAAATTCTTCAGCAATTTTTGTAGACAATTCTCGATAGCTTATCAAATCAAGATAGTAAAAATCTATGTTTTCGGGAGTGGTTTCTCTTTCTAAGCGATTTTTTGCCATTGAGCTAATCGAACAACGGGTACTGTGCTTAAAAATTAGTTGAGGTTTATTCTTCGACTTTTCTTTGATGTCAGCCAATTGATTTGTCGAGGTCAGAGAGATCCAATCCATTTTGAAAATGGGTTTAGTGAATGATATTTTCTGTCATCGGACAGCCAGTGCCTCTTCTGCTTGCTCCACAGGAAGATAGAAGTATGAGTCCAGTGCTGATTAAAAATACCAATATTAAAATCTTTTTCATTTTTAATGGTTTAGATGATTTTACTTCTAAGTAAGATTTACAAATATACAAAAGCTTTTGTTTAGACTATAAATGTTATAAATTCACAGATTAAAAGTTAACTTGCTAGTCAGAAATCGTTAAAGTTGATTTAATCTGACTTATTAATATTATTTAGTATTGATGACCAACTGTTTAATTTTCTCAAATATATAATAAATTATAATACCAACATAGTAAATTTTAAAAATTAAATAGGTATGGCTCTACAATTAGCTCGTCCAATAGCTTTTTTTGATTTAGAAACCACAGGTGTAAATCTTTCTACTGATAGAATTATAGAAGTTGCTATCATTAAAATTTTGCCAGATGGGACTCGACAGGTGAAAAGGAAACTATTGAATCCAGGTATTCCTATACCGCCTGAAACAACTGCTATTCATGGCATTACAGATGAAATGGTAAAGGATGCACCCAGTTTTAAACAATGTGGTAATGAGTTGAAGCAGTTTATAGAAAACTGCGATATGGGTGGTTATAATAGCAATCGTTTTGATATTCCAATTTTGATGGAAGAATTTTTGCGAGCTGGGATGGAGGTAGACTTAAGTGCCTGCAGGATGGTGGATGTTCAGCATATTTTTTACAAGATGGAACCTAGAACCTTAACCGCTGCTTACAAATATTATTGTGACAAAGAATTAGTAGATGCGCATAGTGCAGAAGCGGATGTAAATGCTACCATTGACGTGTTTATGTCTCAGATAGAGCGTTATCCCCAGATGGGAAACTCATTGGATTCAATTTTAGCAGTTATTGGAGAGGATAAAGTGGTGGATTATGCGCGTCGTTTTATATTTGACGAAAAAGGGGTAGAAGTATTCAATTTTGGTAAACACAAAGGTAGGCCGGTTGTAGATGTATTAAAAGCAGAGCCTCAGTATTACGACTGGATGATAAGGGGGGATTTTCCACTTCATACCAAGCAAAAGCTAACGGAGATATTGAATCGAACCCTTTTAAAAAATATTTAATTTATTAATTTAGTTTTTCTCGTTATAAATTAATTAAAATTTATCTTTAGTATTCTTGGAAAAATTAGTAATTATACCAACTTACAACGAAAAAGAAAACGTTGAAAATATAATCGCTGCAGTGATCGACTTGCAGCAAAATTTTCATATTTTAATTATTGATGATGGCTCTCCAGATGGGACTGCAGATTTAGTTCAATCTTTATTCGATAAATATCCCGGGCAATTATTTTTAGAAAAGCGCATTGGAAAGTTGGGATTGGGCACCGCTTATATTCATGGATTTAAATGGGCACTTTTGAATGGTTATCAATTCATTTTTGAAATGGATGCTGATTTTTCTCACAATCCAAAAGATTTAGAAAATTTATATCTGGCATGTAAGAATGGTGCAGGTGTTGCAGTTGGGTCAAGATACATTAAAGGTGGCGCAGTTAAAAATTGGCCAGCGAATAGAATCGCTTTGTCTAAGGGAGCCTCCTTGTATACTCGTATCATCACTTGGATGCCAGTGCAAGATCCTACTGCAGGATTTGTTTGTTACAGCAGGAAATTTTTAGAAACTATTAATTTAAATGAAATTAGTTTTGTAGGTTATGCTTTTCAGATTGAAATGAAATTTGCAGCTTGGAAATTAGGCTTCACTATCAAAGAGGTTCCCATTACTTTTATTGATCGTCAGTTGGGAGAAAGTAAAATGAATAAGGGAATTGTAAAAGAAGGAATTCTAGGGGTATTGAAATTGAGATGGATGAGCATGTTTAAAAATTACCGAAACAAAGTAAAAAATAATAATTCTAATAACTCTGCAGTACTTTCTTAATAATGGTTTTTTAAAATATTTTATCTAAATAAAATATTTACTTTTTTATTCCTCTCTTAAAAATTGTATTCTCATTTTGATTTAAATGCCGGATGAAATTGTTGTAAAGTGGATCTTAAATATTCTCTATCTAGGTGAGTATAGATCTCAGTAGTAGTAATACTTTCATGGCCAAGCATTTCTTGAACAGCTCTTAGATCAGCGCCTCCCTCCACCAAATGGGTAGCAAAGGAATGTCGAAGGGTATGAGGAGAGATTGTTTTTTTAATTTCCGCTAGTCTAGCTAATTCTTTAATTATTAAAAAGATCATCACACGGGAAAGTTTAGCTCCTCTTCGATTTAGAAATAAAATATCTTCATTACCTGGTTTTATAGAGAGATGAATTCGGATATCATTTTTATAAATTTCAATATATTTTGCAGCATCAGTCCCTATAGGTATTAATCTTTCCTTATCTCCCTTACCAATCACTCTAATAAAGCCAAGATCTAGATGAAGGCAACTGATACGAAGGTTTACTGCTTCGGTTACCCTTAAACCACAGCTATAAAGTGTTTCTATAATTGCTTTGTTTCTTCCTCCTTCCGACTTACTTAAATCTATACAATTGATCATAGCGCTGATTTCTTCAAAACTAAGCACATCGGGCAATGACCTTTTTAATTTGGGTGATTCTAATAGCATTGCCGGACTGTTGGTAATAATTTGTTCTTGAAGACAGTATTTAAAAAAGCTTCTTAGTCCAGAAATTATCCTTGCTTGAGAGCCCGGAGTCATGCCTAGTTCACTAATCCAACGAATAAAATTTTCAAGGTCCTTTAATTCTATTTGTTGAGGGGTTTTGAGATGCTCAGTTTGCTGAATCCAAGTAGTAAGCTTTTCGATATCATGCAGGTAGGCTTCTACAGAATTATCACTCAATGATTTTTCTAATTGAAGAAAAGCTTTGTATCCCTTTTTATATGCCTGCCACATTTGAGTGAGTTGAACGGTTGAAAATTATGAAAATTGATATTGTCTGAGTAATATATTAAGATAAATCTTTAAACAGAATACTTTTAATAATGTAAGTTCAAGTAATAAAAGAAAAAGAATCATTAATATATTTAGGTAATGAAAGATAAGGCTGTTTTTTTATAAAATAGGTTAGGGCTGATTAATTTGTAAAAACTCTTTTAGTTAGCCAAGGTTTCCTTATTTTCGTTTATATTTATTTTAATTTTTACTCACTGATGATGATAAGTTTTAGATCCTTCAAGCAAAAAGTAAGATACCATAAAAAAGCCCTCAAATCATTTTTGACTAAATTAGAAAAAAATCCGCCAAAGGGATTGCATAAACTTATTGATCAAGTTGATAAGGAAGTTTGGGCTGAAACTGATTGCTTAAGCTGTGGTAATTGTTGTAAACAAATGACTCCTACTTTTTCTGTAAAGGATATCAAAAGAATTTCTGCTCATTTTAAACTAACTCCAACTGAATTCAAGGATAAATGGCTAGTCTACGATAAAAAGGATAAGGATTGGCAAAATAAAAAACAGCCCTGTCAATTTTTAAATTTGACTGATAACAAATGTTCTATTTATGCAATTCGACCCGATGATTGTGCGGGCTTTCCGCATCTGACAAAAAGAAAGACGATAGAATATATTGATGTTCACAAGCAGAATTTACAGTATTGTCCTGCTACATTTAAGATGGTGGAGAAAATGAAAAATTTGATTGGTTAATTCTTTTTCAAATTTTATTACAAGAATACGTCTTCAATTAAAAAATATTCCACTGGATGGTTTCGAATTATTAAAATCGATAGGATATTAAATTGTATTCTTTGCCATTGTGGATTTAGGTAAAGGTATTGTTCTGCAGCATTAATCAGATTTTGTATTTTGTTTTGTCTTACACTTTGCTCTGGTAAGCCAAATTTAGAAGTTCTTCTGGTTTTTATTTCTACAAACTGAAGCACCATCAACTTTTCTGCTATAACGTCTACTTCAAATCTGCCATGTCTCCAGTTTTGTTCTAATATCCTATAGGATCTCTCCTGTAGCCATTGAATGGCCATTTTTTCTCCTTTTTTCCCTGTTTCTATGTGTTTTGCCATCTGCTTAAACCCCGTTCTACTTTTTATAAGATTAATTATTAATTGAGTTCTACTATTGGGGATTTTATAAATATTGCTTGCAAATGGATTAATTACTTATTTTTGTTCCTGTTAAATTAAAAAAAATGAAGATAGAAAGGTCAATATTAATAAGTTTTGTTTTATTGGTTTTAATTGCTTCCTTTTATCGATTGCTTCCTGGAAGGCCCCTTGGCTTTGCTCCTCAAATTGCCATGGCATTATTTAGTGGGAGTATTATTAAAAATAAGCGTTATTCTTTTTTGCTACCTATTTTATCAATGTTATTGTCAGATGTGCTGTATGAAATTCTATTCCAATATAAGATTTCTCCTATTGCGGGTTTTTATAGCGGTCAAGTAGAAAATTATGTATTATTCGCCTCTGTTACTTTAATTGGATTTTTAATTCAAAAAAATAATTGGTTCCAAATATTAGCTGGTGGACTTTCAGGGGCTAGTTTTTATTTTTTAACTTCAAATTTCTTGGTTTGGATATCAGGTGGATTGGGCCTTAATAATTTGCCTTATGCAAAAACTTGGGATGGGTTAGTAAGTTGTTACACAGCCGCCATTCCTTTTTATTTAGGTAGTTTGTATGCTACTCTGATTTTTAGTGTTATTTTATTTGGAGGATTTCGACTTTTTTCAAAATATTCAGTTCAATCTAAGGTTACTGCTTAAGATTTTAATAAACTTACAAAAAATGCCCCCATTAAGTGTCTAACTTTTTGGGGGCAGTCTACAATTGAGTGGCATTTTTTTATAATGAATCTTCGTATCCTTTATCAGTTAGCAATTGCTTTCCTGCTGCTGCATTGGTGGCCAATTCGTCGCATCTATTGTTGTGGGGATTATCAGCGTGACCTTTTACCCATATAAATTTAACGGTAAACTTTTTTGATAATTCAAAGTAATGCTTCCAAAGATCTTTATTTTTTTTACCTCCCTTAAAATCTGTTTTAATCCAAGTATTTAACCATCCTTTTTCAACAGCGTTTACTACATATTGACTATCGGAATAAACTGTTATTGGCAATTCATTTTTTTTGATGGCTTCTAATCCTGCGATAACAGCAAGCAGTTCCATTCTATTATTGGTGGTGAGTCGAAACCCTTGTGATAACTCTTTGTGGTGATGTCCATACATTAATACTGCCCCATAGCCACCAGGTCCTGGATTGCCTCTTGAAGAACCGTCTGTGTAAAGGACTATTGTTGACATGTGGGGATTATTTTATCTTATTTATAAGATATTGGGTAGGGGAGTTGCAGAAATTAAAACTATTGATCAACTAATTCAATCGAACTATTTTCATCTATTCCGCTTAAAATTTGAATATAATCTTGTGTTTTAATTCCTGTTTTAACTGCTACTTTTTGATGATTTTTTGAAAGTGAAACAGAATCGCCATTTAATAAATAATCAGTTGGTATTACCAACGCACCTTTGGCCTCTTTGATTAATATGTTTATTTGAACTTTACTTCCTAATGGTAGCGAGCTAGCAGACGAATCGATGCTTGCATCAACTTTATAAGCTTGTGAAATTTCATCAAAAATTGGGTGAATTTTTGTGATAGCTCCCTTGTAAATATTGTTATGGTCATTTGCAGCAACAATCAATATAGATTGGTTTACTGATACGAATTTAATATCGTTTTCAGCGATAAAAAGCCTTAAAATATTTTTTCCAGAACCGATACGACAAATAGGTTCTCCTTTTCTTACTAAATCACCTTTCGATTTAAATATTTTCAAAATGATGGCTCCACCATTTTCAATGGACACCTTACTATATTTTAAATTTTGTTCTTGTATTTTTAATTGTGATTTTGCATTGGACTCATTTAAAGCTACCATCGCCTTGAGGTCTTCTAATGATTTCTGAAGGATGGTTCTATTGGTTTGGCTATTTAGAAATTCAATTTTTGTTTTTTCTAAATCTAATGCAGATACAGCATGTTTATCAAAGAGCCTTTGATATCTAATTATGTTTAAACTGTCCGTATTGCATTTTGATATTGCTTGATTAATCTGCTCTTTTAATTTTACAATTTGTGGAGCATTTTCCTGCATATTATTTTTTGAGAAATTATAATTAGTCTCAGCATTTTCTAATTGAGTTAGTTGTAATTCATTTCCAATTTGGCATACAGGCTGTCCCGATTTAACCGTATCACCCTCATTTAAGTAGAGATACTTTATATTTCCATCCATCATGGAAGGAATGTTGTATTCAATTTCGGGTACTAATTTACCAGTGGCGTATATTAAATCTTTTAAATCCTTTTTAACAGGCTTCGTTTGTTCTACTTCTTCAGAGCAACTTGCTAGGAAATTCAAAGCAATCAAAAGGTATATAAATAAATTCTTCATAGTATTTTTAATTGTTCAAGTGAATGTTAGTTTCTAGCCTCAAAATTTGCATTGATTATTTGTAAATTAGAGACCATATTTAAATATATATTTTCTGATTTTAAGTAGTCTTCAAAAGATTTGAAATAGACATCTAGGCTAATCAAACCATTAATATATTTTTCAAAATTTGCAGTCGTTATCTTGTTTAGTAATTCAAAATTATTTTTTGTTATTTCAATCAATTTTACTGTTGATTGATAGTTTTCTATTAAATTTTGGTCATTCATTAGAGATTGTTGAGTAGCAGATTTTAGCTGTTCTTTAGAAACCTCTTTTTTATACTGCATACTTTTTACCTTATTCCTACTTACCAATCCATTATATATGGGCAAGGTAGCCATTAAACTTATGTAGGAATAGTCATTCCAGGAGCCTCTACTGAAATCGATACCTAATTCATCTCGAAATTGGTCATATCCCTTGTATCCAACAAGATTAAATTTTGGATAATATTTGGCTTTCGCTTCTTTAATTTGAAGTGAATCTATTTTCACCAACTGTTGTAATGGCAAAAGTCCTTTGTCTGAACCTAATTCCTGTATTGGTTTATTTTCCACAATGAGTTGTTCTGGTAAAGTGAACTGAAGATCAGTGGTAACTGGTAAATCGACTAGATTTTTAATGTAAGCGATTGATTGTTTTAATAAAGTAGTTGACTGAATAATATTTTGTTTAATATTATTGCTACTCACTTTCGCTTGATTGAATGAGGATTCATCTATGATACCACTCGTATATTTAAATTCAATTATTTTAACAATACTATCCGATAATTGAAGGTCTTTTTCTGAGATTTCAATAGCAGATAGTGAGGTGATAATTGAATAGTATGTTTGAAGTATTTGTAATTTTAAATTTTGAATGGATTGATCTTCTTGTGCTTTTAAAAGCTCAGTGTTTTGGTAAGCAATTTTTGATTGAAAAATATGCTGCCAATCCATTACCGATTGAACGGCGGAAATTCCCATCGAATTAGTAAAGGGTTTTCCCAGTGAGATAGGGATATATTTACCAGGTTGTCCAAAGGGGGCACCGGGTATATTAGTTGTAGATAGTTTTAAATTATCTTGTGAATTGAAGGTTCCATTAATCTGAGGAGTCTTAAAATAATTAGAAGCTTTATAATCATAATTGGACTGGGATATCTTAAGTTTAAAAATTTTCAGATTGCTATTATTTTTTAAACCTAATTTAATAAGTACTTCAGCATTAGGAATCACTAATGTGTCAATATAGTTTGCTGTTGAAAATTTAGCAATACATAAAAAAAATATAATCAAGTAACTATTCTTCATGGTTTTGTAAAATATAATACTGGTTTCTGCTTTAATTATTAATTTGTTAACTGAAATAAATTTTGCTTTAATTCCGCTTCACGTATTCTGTCCAAAACGAATTTATAAGATCCAGTATCTATACTTAAGGTGCCTCTGAAAGGCCAATCTAAAGATATAATCATAAAAATAACAGTCGAAAGTAGGATGCCTACAATCAAACTCATTACGATGTGTAGTCGGGTATCTGTTTCAAAAAACCAGGATATAGAAATTAATACTATACATCCTATTATAGTGACGGCCCATACGATAGGAGGTAGGCCATTTTGAGTAGCATAAACCCTTTCTCTTCTAGAACAAGCAAGAACGGAGAATTTGTCTAGACATAGTGTATAAATAATTTTATCTCTTTCTGTAACTGGGTTAAACAAAATTAGGTCTTGCTGAATTTTGTTTAAATTTTCTAAAGCAGCAAGTGGGATATTACCTTTTTTCGATTGAGGCCATTCTTTTTTAATTACATTATTTAAATAAATTTTAATGTCCTCTTTAATTACTTTAGATACCTGAAAAGGAAGCCCACTACAATCCCTGTACAATGCCAAAGCATTACCTGATTCTGCATCTACCTTTTCTTGAGAACTATTATAGTTTTCCCAAACGCCAACAGCTACTAGCCCGATTAAAATTCCAAAAAATATTCCTACGATACCTGTAAAGTGAGATATTACATCGTTAATTTCAATATCTTTCGCGCGAAAATATTTAGTGAGTGGCTTCTTTGTAATTAAATATCCGAACACTGAAAATGAAGAAAACGTGACAAAAACAATTATGTAAAGTACCCAAATCGATAAATCATAAAGCCAAAAAAAATTCATAAGTTATTGGTTTTGTTGAATGATTAAATTTTAATGGTCGTTATATGAAACGTACCTTTTGTGTAAGTAAGGTGAAAAATCTAATTTGAAAGTGATCCATTCGATTTGTTCTTCCAGTAATATTAGAAGGTAAGGTTCCACGAACGAGATTTAAATACATTTCCTTGAAATTAACAATTTTTTCAAAATTAACCCTTATTGGTATAATAAATTAAAATATTTGACTTGGTTGAACTATCAAGCCTTTCAAAAAGGGCTTTTACCCAAAGTTTTGGAACTGTCGTTCACTCTTTGCCGAAAAGCCTTGCCCATGGATGGGCTTCTTTCCTAAATCATTTCAGTCGAACAAGCTTGTTTTAAGTCTTCGGATTAGGAAACCTTCACCTGTAAATGAAAGGATTGGTAGCTTTCAATGGAGCCTGTTGGAATGTATTTACTGCTGATATTATGGCTTTTGGTGTTTAAAAATTCTCTTGATTATTGATCAAAATAGATAAGTACTTAATATATAAATATAATACTATCAATGTATTATAATAAGTTACAACAAATAATTGATTTTAATGTAAGTGTTTTGGTAAAGCTGTAATATATTTAATATATTAATATCTTTTAAATAGGAGATTTTTATAATCCAGATTAGCACTATGAACATCACCTCCGATTCAATTATTCAATATTCTTACTTTTTTTTATTTCTTTTTTCAATAATCGTTTTATTAGATGTCCTGATTAGATTTAAATCTCCTTTTAAACTAAAAATGTTTTTCTTATTAATTGTTATTTCTTGTATTGTTATTAATTTTTGTTTATTTATCAGGACGGGGACGGATCAATATGTATTCATTATACAGATTTTCAAAGTAGTAACTGGAACTTCGGTTGTTCAACTATTTACTAATTTATATTTTATACAACACAAAAAGCTAGCAAATATTTATATAATTTCTTCGTATACATTTTATATTTTTTTAATATTTTATGTACTAATTGTTGGATATGATACCGTATTTCCAAAATATAATCTTTTAAACAGTACAGGCGGGCAAGGAGGTAATAGTTTTAACCTGCCTATTTATCTTAATTTTTTTATATACCTGGATTTTATTTTTTTTAATTTATTTTCTCTTTATTACATATATAATATTTTATTTAAATTTTCATTTAAGAATATTTATTTTAAAAGAATTCAAATCTGGACGTTTTGTTTTTTTGTATTTATTCTTATGCAATTAATTTTTATTCTTCTTTTTAATATTATTGAAATACCTAAATCGAATAAAATTTTTGTTTCAATTTTTTTCGGTTTGAGTTTACTCTTAATGGTTTTATATAGACCTAGTTTCATTAACAAAAATGGTTCTAAGATTTTATTTGGTTTTTTATTTAATAGAAAGGATTTCAGTATGGATATCAGTGAAATAGATTTCAATTTTCACTTTTTTACTAATTTTTATTACAAAAATAAAAAAGCTGATATTGTTGAATTTTCTTCTATAATGGGAGTAAATAAAGAAATTATGTTTAATTACGTCTATTTTACTTTCTCAATGAGCTTTGATGAGTTAATTAATAAAACTCGGATAGAATACTTTGTTGAGATAATAAAAGAACCAAAATATAATAGTTATACCATTGAGGCATTGGCAATGGAAGTTGGTTTTAGCTCTAGGCAGCGTTTTTATCAGCCCTTTAAAAAATATCACGGAGGTAATCCTTCTGATTTAGTCGATGTATTAAATGATTAATTAATTGAAAATTAATCGTTGAGTAGCTGTTTTTGATTCATTGAAATTTATCTTAGCGTATGAATATCTCCGTAGATTTAATTATTAAAAGTTCCTACTTTTTTGTATTTGTTTTTTCCCTCATCGTTTTATTCGATGTCCTGATTCGATTTAAATCTCCCATTCAACTAAAAATCTTTTTTTTATTAATTATTTTTACTGTTAGCGTTTCTTCCTTTTTTTCATTGATCATTACGGGTCCTGATCAATATATCCTTCTCTTTAAAATTTGCAAAGTAGTTGCGGGTACTTCGTTGGTTCAAATATTTACTAATTTGTATTTCATCCAGCATAGAAGGCTAGTAAATATTTACACCATTGGTGCTTATACATTTTATATTATTTTGATAATTTATATACAGTTTGTTGGATATGATACTGTAATTCTAAAATTTAATACAATAAGAAGTCCTGGTGATCAAAGAGATCTTGGATTTAACCTACCTATTTATCTTAATTTTTTTGTTTACCTATTTTTTATTTTATTTAATTTATTTTTTCTTTATTACGCAAAAAATATTTTATTTAGATTTTCATTTAAAAATATTTATTTTAAAAGAATTCAGATCTGGACGTTTTGGTTTTTTATGTCAACTCTTTCGCAATTAATTTTTATTTTCCTTTATTCTTTTCTAGAAATACCTAATAATGTCAAAATTTTCGTTTCAATAGCATTCTCTTTAGGTTTGGTATTAATTATTTTATATAGACCTAGTTTTATTAATAAAAATGGGACCAAAATTTCTTTAGGTTTTCTATTTAATCAAAATGATTTTAGAACAGCTATCAATGAAATAGATTTCAATTTTCACTTTTTTACCAATTTTTACTATAAAAATAAAGAAGCTGATATTGTTGAATTTTCTAATGTGATGAAAGTAGATAAAGAGATTATGTATAATTATATTTATTTCACTTATTCAATGACCTTTGATGAATTAGTTAATAAATCACGGGTGGAGCACTTTGTTGAGATCATTAAAGAACCAAAATATAAAAATTATACAGTTGAAGCATTGGCGATGGAAGTTGGTTTTAGCTCTCGTCAGCGTTTTTATCAGCCATTTAAAAAATATCATGGAGGCAATCCATCTGATTTGATCAATATCTTGAATAATTAACTAATTGAAAATCAATGTCATTTTAAATGTGACAGCTGTAATTTTTAATCTAACTGTGACATTTGTAATAGTTACATCTCAAATTTTTTCTCCCATCTTTTTTTTACAATTTTTGTGATTCAAATAATTGAATCATGTCTTTTTTTAATTTCTTCGAGGGTCTAATAGGAAAGCATCGTAAAAAAACTACTCCTTTAAAAAATGTATTTGATCATTATTTTTTTGATTTAAAGTACTATTTACACAAAGACGCCTCCATTCTAGATTTTTCTGAATTATTAAATACTAGTCCAGAAATATTAGACAGGATCACTAAAGTACATTACAATCTTTCATTTCTATCACTTATCAATGAATACAGGTATAGGCATTGTATGGTTGAATTAGAGAATTCTGTAAATGAAAATTTACCAATCGACTCCATTATTAGGCTCTGTGGGTATACCGACAATGACAAATTTGTTGAATTTGTTAAGGAAAGGCACAAGTGTATACAATAATAAAAAAATAAATTACTATTTTGAAATTTATATTTATACATATACTTCTAGTTAGTTTGCCTTTGGGTTTGTTTGGGCAGGATACTTTGTCGGGAAGCTATGCCACCCTTAAAATTTCAGCGGGTTTGCATCTTGTAAAAGAAGTGGTTACAGTTAAAGGACTTCTTTCTGTTGAACCCGGCGCTAAAATTGAGTTTCTAGATCCAGGGGTTATTGTGTGTCAAGGAGGCGTAGCAATCAATGGGGTTGGGCAAAATATTGAATTTTATGGTAGGGCCAAAAATGAAGGAGTTGGTTTAATTATTAAAAACATTGACTCATCTGCTGTAAATATTATGGGTGCTTCTTTTAAGCATTTGCAAATGCCGTTATTTTTTGATTTTGGGTGGAAAAGAGATAGCGTAAATATTAGTAACAATAACTTTATTGAAAATATTGGTAAAATATCCATTATTCAGGTTTTGAATCCTCCATTTAGTTTGGAATTAGATCATATTTCAATAGATTTTACGTTAAAAAATAATATTTTTTCTAATAACAATGCAGCTATTTATTTTGAAGATTTAAAAAGTGATCTTATTAATTTGAGTATTGTTAATAATACTTTTGCAGGTAATAAAGTGTTTGGATTTAAAAACTATAATATTTCTACCAATATATTGTATGGCAGATCAGATAATAATAATTCTAAATTTCCAGCACTCATTAAAACAAATAGTTTTGTATTCAACTATTTAATAGACAACAATACTGATACCGTTGCGCATGCTGCTAATTTTGGTATCTACGGTTCTGATAAAACTTTTAACTTTGTAAACAACTATTTAGGTGCTAGTTCCAAGGTAGCAATAGCAAAAACAATTCATGATCAAGCGCTCAATTACACTGCGCCCCAGTTGATATTTGAGCCATTTTTATCTACACCTTCTTCAGCGGCGCCCACTCATATTTACTCTGTAACAACGCTGGATAATAAACCTATCCCTGATAGTGTAATTATTATTGAGCCTTTAAATGGGATGGTGTTATTGAGCAATAATGGGTTAAACTTATCTAAAGCTACGCTAGGGTTTTCTTATTTTGTTGGAGATAGTATTCTGAGTGTAGTGGATACAACGCTTACTTATAGTTTGAAATCTAACGATAAAAGCAACACACTTTCCATTACCAAAGTTGTCAATACAAATAAAAAACCAGGTTATTATACATTGTCTGGTGTCACAGATAATTCAGGTAGAGCTGTGCCAGATTTAAAAGTTGGCTACAATGTATGGCTAATAGAGTATAGAGCAAGAAAATTATTGTCAGAATTAATTGATATTAATATTAAAAATGTAGAAGATAGTATTAAGTCTTCTCCTAAATCAGAAGATTCTATAAAAAACACCTTTCAAAAAATAAAGGAGCCCTTTAAAAAAAGGATTGAAGTTGGATTAGTGACTGGTGGTGCTGTATTTAAAGGTACTATTAGTAGCCCAGGATTGTTTAACAACAAAATGAATATTGCAAATGGGGTTCATTTTAATTATGCATTATTTTCAAACATAAGTGCTGGTTTAACGATAGCTAGTCTTAAAATGAGTAATTCAGATCGTACTTCAAATAGCAACGAACAACTTGCGAGGGGGATGAGTTTTAGTACCTCTGTGTTGAGTGTTTCTCCCTCTATTAATTACGATTTTGTAGACAACCGGTTGTTTAAAAAAGATAGAAAGATTAGGCCTTCTATTGGACTAGGGCTTGATATTAATTCATTTTCACCTACTGGTATATATAATGGGGTAAAGTATAAGTTACAGCCCCTTGGTACGGGAGGGCAGTTTTCAGATAGTACTAAAAAACCATATTCTTTATTGGCATTGGGCTATTTTTTTAATTTGAAAGTTAAATATAAAATTAATAAATCTAATAGTATAGGTATTCATTTTTCATACCATATAAGCATGTCTGATTATTTAGATGACGTTGGTCCTGATGAATATCCCAATACAGCTAAAATGTTGGCTTCTGGTGTTTCAGATCCTGTGGCAGCGCTCTATTTTTCTAATCCTACCTCTCGAAATATTAAAGGACAATATAGAAATAGCCCAAATAATTCAAAAGATAGTTATATCATTTTTGGAATTTTTTATACTAGAAAACTTTTTAAATAACGGATATGTTTTAAAAAAATTTATCTCTTAAAAAATATTTATATCCATTGGCAATAGTATTCCTTTTTCAATTTTGTAAAAAAAAGGAGGTGTTGACTGACTTAGATTTTCGAAAGCAATTATTAGCTGGTAGTGGAACTTTTCAGAATCTGGAGAATAATTGGAAATTAGATTCTACCTACGTTAATGGCGTTGCAGTTGTATTAACGGCTTACCAAAAAACCTTTGTAAAAACGTTTACGAATGATGGAATATATAAAGATTCTGAATTAAACACAGGCACTTGGGAATTACCAGTTTTGAACACATTAAAAGAGAAAATTAGGTATAGTGCCTCTAGTAAAATTGACAGCTTTAGTTTTGAAATTTTAATTATCAATACCGCTCAATTAAAATTAAAGCTTAACAATACAACCACTAAAACGGAGTACTTATTTAAAATAGCTAATTAATATTGAAGTTTACTTTTACGATATTATTTGTTTTGCTTGTTGTGTTTGCAAAATCGCAAATTACAATGGGTTATTCTATTGGCGTTTTTGGTGAAAAACTAAATGTTGATAGTTATAGTAATCCACTTGCTATTACTTCTAAAAGTTGCATTCAAATTACGAATGGCGTATCCAAATTTTTAGTAAGTGGTAAAGGTATTTATCTGAATGCTTGTGCAGTAAAAGAAACTGAAATTAAGCTAACTATCAATGTGTCTCCTAATCCTACAACAGAATATACGATTGTAAAATTTAGCAGAAAGCTTCAAAATCAGATACGTTTTAATATTCAATTATATAATGCTGAAGGTCAAATCGTTCAAAGTCACGTTGCCACCCAATTTCAACTTTTAGAAGGATTCAGAATCTTAACGGGGAATTTGACACAAGGTGTTTATTTTATAAAAGTATTTTCTACTAATATAAATGAAGTTGTAAAAATCTTTAAAAATTAATTTGTGAATAAAATAATCAGCGTATTTATATTTTTAATTCTGTTGCTTAGTTCAAAAAGTATACTGGCCCAAGGTCAGGTGGTACCTGATGGGATATTGTTTCAGGCAGTTGCTAGAGATGCCAATAACAATGCTGCTGGTAATCGAAATATTTTTATCCAAGTTTATATTAAGAAAGGTACTATCAGTGGATCTACAGATTATAGTGAAAGTTTTAAAGTAGTTTCTACTTCAGAAGGTATTTTTTCAATTGTAATTGGACAGGGTACAAGAATGTCTGGTGCTACAAGTTTAAAATTGTTAGATTGGTCTAAGAGCTTATATTTCGTAAATATTAAAATAGCGATTGAACCCACCTTGCTAAATCCAGACTGGAAAGCCGATAATAATTATGTAGATATTGGTACTTCTCAACTTTGGACTGTGCCTTATGCATTTGCATCCGAAATTTCTAAATTTTCAGATTCGTCAGGGACTATTGTTGGTGTTTTGCCTGGTTCAAAAGGAGGAACAGGAGTTGCCAATACTGGTAAAACAATTACCATTGCTAATAATTTAGTTACAAAAGGAATTGGGGATTTAACCATTACGACAACAGCAGCAAGCAATGTTATTTTCCCAACTTCAGGGACAATTGCAACGATTAAAGATATTGGAGATATACTAAAATCAGATACTATTTCCTTATCAAACAGAATAAATACAAAATTAGATAGTTCACAATTTCCCGTATTGATTGCACCTTATCTCCAGACTATTTCAGGAATGAAGTATTCGGATACGGCAGCTATGTTGACCAATTATAGAAATGGAATAATTGCTTTAAATAAAGAGACATTAAATCTATCCAATAGAATTTCATCCAATACCACAAGCATCACAATTAATTCAGCTGATATATTACTTAAAGCACCTTTAGCATCACCTTCTTTTACAGGTATTCCAACAGCTCCAACGCCCTTGCCAGGATCCAATTCAAAACAGATAGCTACAACAGAATTTGTTTCAAATTATTTAGCACCAGATGCAAACGCAACAACAAAAGGTAAGGTTCAATTAACTGGGGACTTGGGCGGAACTGCAGAATCGCCTTTAGTAAATAAAATTGGAGGAAAGGCTATTGTATTAGGTGGTGCTTTAACCACCGCAGGTAATTTAACAACTTCAGGTAATTATACAACTACAATAACTACAATTGGCAATACAAATGTAACGCTTCCAACTAGTGGAATAATTGCAACATTAAGTGGATCTGAATCGCTTACCAATAAAATAATTAATGGCGTATCACCCGCCTCTCAAAATATTGGATTTAGTATCAGTGGAGGAACATCAACATCCACTACTTTGACAGTTTTAAAAGATGTAGTATTAGGGGGAGTAAATACAGGAGATCAATATGTAGAATTAACGGGTGATGTAACTGGTGGAGGTTTTGGAACGTTTACTTCGACTGTTAATAGTGTTGGAGGAGTGAGTTCAGCAACAATAGCAACTTTACCAACATTGATTGCTTCCAATACGTCAAGTATAACAAGCAACACAAACGCGATCGCTGCTAATACAGCAAGCATCATAAGTAATACAAATGCGATTGCTTCTAATACAGTAAGCGTCACAAGCAATACAAATGCGATTGCTGCTAACACAGCGAGTATTACTGCAGAGATTACAAGAGCTACCAATGCCGAAGCTGCATTAAATACAAGAATTACATCTAACACATCAAGTATCACCACTAACACGGCAGATATTTTATTACGAGCAACCATTGCCTCACCATCTTTTACAGGTACACCTACAGCGATAACTGCTGCACCAGGATCGAGTACAACTCAGATTGCTACAACAGAATTTGTTTCTGCTTTAGTTGGCGGTGCAGCAACACCAGACGCAGATGCAGCAACAAAAGGTAAGGTTCAATTGACTGGAGATTTAGGAGGTACGGCTGCTTCACCTACTGTCAATAATATTGGAGGAAAGCCAATTTTATTGGGAGGGGCTTTGACAACTTCAGGTAATTATACAACCACAATAACTACAACTGGTAACACAAATGTAACCCTTCCAACAAGTGGAACCATTGCAACATTAAGTGGAACAGAAACGCTTACCAACAAAACGATTAATGGAGTAAGACCTGCTGAACAAAATGTTGGGTTTAGTATCAGTGGAGGAACATCAACATCCACTACTTTGACAGTTTTAAAGGATGTAGTATTAGGAGGAGTAAATACAGGAGATCAATATGTTGAATTAACTGGAGATGTCACAGGTGGAGGTTTTGGAACATTTACTTCAACTGTTAATGCAGTGGGTGGAGTGAGTTCATCTATTATTGCAACATTGCCAACACTGATTGCTTCTAACACGTTGAGTATAACAACTAACACGAATAATATAGCTACCAATACTCTAAGTATAACAAGCAATACAAATAATATAGCTGCCAACGCAGCTAGCATTACATCTGAAATTATTAGAGCGACAAATGTGGAAAACACATTAATTGATAGAATAAATTTAAATGCTACCAATATCACGAGTAATACGAACGCAATTGCTGCAAATACTTTAAGTATAACAAGCAATACAAATTCAATAGCAGCTAATACTGCTAGTATTAATGCAGAAACAACAAGAGCGACGAATGCCGAAAATTTATTAAGTACCAGAATTACCTCAAATACAGTAAGTATTACAGCGGAAATAACAAGAGCTACAAATGCTGAAGCTACATTAGATACCAGGCTAACATCAAACACAGCAAGCATCACATCAAGTATTGCTGATATATTGTTGCGTGCAACGATTGCATCACCATCCTTTACTGGGACACCTACAGCACCAACTGCTGCCTTTGGAACGAGTACAGAACAAATAGCAACAACTGCTTTTGTATCAAATTTGGTCGGTGGTTCGGCTACGCCAGATGCGGATGCATTGACAAAAGGTAAAATTCAATTAGCTGGTGATTTAGGCGGAACTGCCGGATCACCTTTAGTAAATAAAATAGGTGGTAATCCAATTATATTGGGAGGCGTCTTGACAACGGCAGGTAGTTTTACAACTGCAGGCAATTACACAACTACTATTAATACTGTTGGCAATACAAATATTACATTACCAACTAATGGAACTATTGCAACTTTAAGTGGAACAGAATCGTTTACCAATAAAACAATCAATGGAGTAAGGCCAGCTGTTCAATCAAGTGGTTTTACAATTGCAGGTGGAACCATCACAAATACAACCTTAACTGTAGTGGGTGATGTAACCGTTGGTGGAGTAAATTCAGGGGATCAATTAATTACATTGACAGGAGATGTAAGTGGAAGTGGAACTGGTTCTTTTAACACCACTATTAATAGTGTTGGAGGGATAAGTTCAACAACAATTGGAACACTACCTACGTTGATTGCTTCCAACACTGCGAGTATTACAAGCAACACCAATGCGATTATTTCAAATACAGCGAGTATCACTGCAGAGATTACAAGAGCAACAAATGCTGAATCTTCATTAAGCACAAGAATTACATCTAATGCCTCAAGCATTACAAGTAATACCAATGCAATTGCATCAAACGCAGCTAGCATAACTGCTAACACTGCAGATATTTCATTACGAGCAACCATTGCATCCCCATCATTTACTGGATCTCCAACTGCACCAACAGCTGACCCGTCTGATAATTCTACTCAATTAGCAAACACCTCTTTTGTAGCCTCAGCAATTAATAATTCACAAATAGGTGCCTCTCAATTAACTGGTATTGTTTCAGTTGCAAATGGAGGTACCGGTCAATCAAGTTTTACTGATGGTCAATTATTGATTGGAAATTCAAATGGAAATACTTTATCAAAATCTACTTTAACGGCGGGTAATGGTGTTTCTATTACAAATGGAAATGGCTCAATTGCAATTTCGGTAGTAGCAGGAACTGGAGGAATTGGTACGGTTTCAAGTGTAGGTCCAATCAATGTTACAACTGGTGGAAATACTTTTTCATCTACCGTATTAAATGCAAGTACGACTCCAGCTATTTCCTTAAATATTCCATCTGCCTCTGTATCAGGAACAACAGCAGGTTTATTAAGTAATACTGATTACATAAATTTTAATTCAAAAGTCGCTTCCAATTCTACAATAACAGCAGATACAAAAACAAAAATATCTTACGACGCAAAAGGACTTGTAGTATCGGGTGCAGATGCAACAACAGCTGATATTGCACCAAGTTCAGATAGACTATATATCACAAATGCACAATCCGGTTTGTTATCAAACACAACAGGAATTAATAGTGGGGATCAAACCATCAATTTAACTGGGGATGTTACAGGAACAGGAACAGGAACTTTTACGTCAACTATATCTAATGGGGCAGTTAGCTACGCTAAAATCCAAAATATATCAGGTGGTAAATTATTAGGAAGCATCAATGCTACTCCAGCTGCACCTGGAGAAATTTCTATCGGATCAGGATTGACATTAACTGGAAATACTTTAACTGCAACAGGAACAGGTGGTACAGTGACCAACGTTAATCCAATCATAGTTACTACAAATGGAAACACCATTTCATCGACAGTTTCCAATTCAGGTACAACTCCTGACATTACGTTAAATATACCATCTGCCTCTGTATCAGGAACAGTAGCAGGATTAATTAGCAATGCAGATTATGCTAATTTTAATGCAAAACAAGTTGCGTTGACAGCGGGTTTGGGTATATCTATTTCAGGAGGAACAATCTCTGCTACGAATGCAACATTAACTGAAAAAGGAATTTTAAAATTAGCGAACGATCTAGGCGGAACTGCAGACTTGCCAACTATAAATACCGTAGGAGGAGTTAGTTCAACAACAATAGGGACACTACCTACATTGATTGCTTCAAATACATCTAGTATCACAACAAATACAAATTCGATTACATCAAATACGGCGAGTATCACAGCTGAAATTATTAGAGCCACAAATGTGGAGAACACATTAAGTGACAGAATTATATCGAATACGGCAAGTATCACAGCAGAGATAACAAGAGCTACAAATGCGGAAGCTGCATTAGATACTAGGGTAACATCAAACACAACGAGCATTACAGCAAATACAACGAGTATCACGTCAAACACGGCGGATATATTATTACGTGCAACTATTGCATCTCCATCCTTTACAGGCACACCAACTGCTCCTACTGCTGCCTATGGGACAAGTACATCCCAAATAGCAACAACTGCTTTTGTTTCTACATTGGTTGGAGGCTCAGCTACACCAGATGCAGATGCAGTCACAAAAGGTAAAATTCAATTAACTGGAGATTTAGGTGGATCGGCGGGATCTCCATTAGTCAATAAGATTGGGGGTAATCCTATTGTTTTAGGAGGAGCATTAACAACTGCTGGAAATTATACAACTACAATAAATACTATTGGCAATACAAATATCACATTGCCAACTACTGGAACCATTGCAACCATTAATGGAACGGAATCGTTTACGAATAAAACAATCAATGGAGTAAGGCCAAATTCATTAGCAAATGGATTCACTATTGCAGGTGGAACCATTACAAATACTACCTTAACTGTAGTAGGTGATGTAACTGTTGGCGGTATAAATTCAGGGGATCAATTAATTACCTTAATAGGAGATGTAAGTGGAAGTGGAACTGGTACATTTACCACCACTATTAATAGTGTTGGAGGGATAAATTCAACAACAATTGGAACGCTTCCCACATTGATTGCTGCAAATACAGCAAGTATTACAAGCAATACGAATGCGATTGCTGCTAATTCTGCAAGTATCACTGCAGAGATTACCAGAGCTACGAATGCTGAAAATGCTCTAGATACAAGAGTTGCGACAAATACAAACAGTATCACAGCAGAGATTATTAGAGCTACGAATGCTGAAAATGCCTTAGATACGAGAGTTACTTCTAATACAAATAGTATTACAGCAGAGATTACAAGAGCTACGAATGCTGAAAATGCCTTAGATACGAGAGTTACTTCAAATACAAATAGTATTACAGCAGAGATTACAAGAGCTACGAACGCTGAAAATGCGTTAGAT
>Ga0164295_10001160_pt1 | contig 21901 bp, 20 predicted proteins | sample GEODES006metaG_FD_111798 | JGI IMG/M metagenome (GOLD analysis project Ga0164295, IMG submission 111798) | Oligotrophic lake water microbial communities from Sparkling Lake, Wisconsin, USA - GEODES006 metaG | ecosystem: Environmental > Aquatic > Freshwater > Lake | place: USA: Sparkling Lake... | reverse complement strand
TTGGTTGTGTTGGTTGTGTTGGTTGTGTTGGTTGTGTTGCTTCTTTCATTTGCATTGCTTGCAATGATTGCATTGATCGCATTAGGTCTGTTAGTTGTGATAGTTGTATTGGTGGTGTTGTTGATTTTGCTTCTCTTGTTTGTGTTGGTGGTGTTGGTGGTGTTGGTGGTGTTCCAATATAACCTTCAATAACAAAATAGTTCATTGATAATAGTAAATTTGTAATAATAATAGATAACACAAGTGATATAATAATATTTTTGGTAAACATATATGTTAATACACTTATAAATAGTAATGATACTAGCGCTAATGATTGATTATTCATTATATAACTTACAATTAAAGCAACAATTATTAAATATAATATATTACGCTTAGTATTTTGAGAAATATTAAAAAATGCCATTTTATAATATATAAAAATACTTTAACTTATATTAAAACAAGTTTTAATAAAACGGGCTCAAATAAAATAAGTCCAAATAAAATTATTACTAAACTCAAAAAAATTAAATTCAAAAAATTAAAATATTAAAAAAATATATTTCAAAATTATATAAATATTATATTATAATAGTATATAGGATGAGTAAAAGTAATGTAGAACCATTATTACAAGAAGACGCTAATCGTTACGTTATGTTTCCTATTAAAGATAATGACATTTGGAAAATGTACAAAAAACAAGAAGATTTATTTTGGAGAGCAGAAGAAATTGATTTAAGCAAAGATAATAAAGATTGGGATACGCTAAATGATGATGAGAAGCACTTTATTTCGATGATTTTAGCATTTTTTGCAGCAAGTGATGGGATTGTATTAGAAAATTTAGGTGTTCGTTTTATGACAGAAGTACAATTAAGTGAAGCGCGAGCATTTTATGGACTGCAAATTGCAATGGAAAGTATTCATTCTATTACATATTCTACACTGATTGATACATATATTAAAGATAAAGTACAAAAAGAAAAATTATTTAATGCATTACACGAATATGAGTGTATTAAGAAAAAAGGAGATTGGGCTATAAAATGGATAAATGATAAAAAATCTAATTTTGCTACGCGCTTAGTTGCTTTTGCATGTGTTGAAGGTATATTTTTTTCAGGAGCATTTTGCGCTATTTATTGGTTAAAAAAGCGTGGTTTAATGCCGGGACTAACTTTTTCTAATGAACTAATATCTAGAGATGAAGCACTTCATACAGAATTTGCAGTATTATTACATAACAAATTGGAAAAACCACTTAAAAAGCAGAAAATTCATGAAATTATTAGCGAAGCAGTTGCTATTGAATTAGAATTTATAACTGATGCATTACCTTGTAGATTAATTGGAATGAATCAAGTTCTAATGACACAATATATTGAATTTGTTGCTGATCGTCTTAGTTTACAACTAGGAGGTGATAAAATTTATGAAAGTAAAAATCCATTTGAATGGATGGAAAATATTAGTATTGAAACAAAAACAAATTTTTTTGAAGATCGTGTAAGTGAATATTCTCTCACAACTAAAGATTCAAAAGTTAATACTTTTGAATTTGGAGATGATTTTTAAAAATTATAACAATTATAACAATTATAACAATGATTATCCTGTATAGTCTCCGTCACTAATTTGTATTTCTCCAACAAATCCCCTTAATGCCAAATATACAATCATAACAATTATAAAAAATACAAAAGCAATTATAAAAGTAAATATATTAATAATAAGTAATATTATAGTAGATAAAAAAAATCCAAGACTCCAAGGAAGTGCCGGGGCAAAAAGGGCTAATCGTACAACATGATTGACTAAAAGAATTGTTTGTATAGTAACTATTGCTGATGCAGGTGCAACAATGGTAAGTAAAAATCCAAGAAGTGCTACTACAAATATTAATCTATATGCGCCAACAAGTAATATTATTGTGTAATAAATTACAGTTAAAATTGATACTAGTTTGGCAAAAAAATCATTAATAGTAATAAATACTTCTTGCGAACGAAAAATTAACATTTTAAATTTTGCAATAAATATTGCAAAAAATTCCACTATTAAAGTAAATAGTGCACCAAGGTTAGTCACTGTAGTTTCTGCAACACTGTATAAACTTCTATAAAACTCATCTAAATTATCTTTTATTTGATTGATTGGTTTTGTCATATCTACTGCTAATTCAGCATTTAATGCATTTAAACAGTCATTAAAATTATCTAGTGTATAACCATAATCATCTCCGTTTGCTAATTCAGGATTTATTATTGAAGCAAATGGCATCATTATCGGATTACATTTATTGTTTTCCCAAGTTGCTTTATATGAGCGTATGCTTGATTTAATAATATAATATGACGCTATAAAAAAAACAATAATAAAAGCAATTATGGTAATCCATATATCATAATTAAATAGTTCATAATAACTAGCATTTTCATTGATATTATTAATCTTTTTATCTATAGACATATATTCGATGTTGTCTTCAGATTTCATATTATATTAAAAATTATATATTATTATTATAAAAATAATAATAATTTATAGTTTATAAATTATTTAAAAAGTCTCCTAACCTAGACCAACCTGCAATATTCGCATTATAGATCCTGGCATGTCCCTATTTAATGCTGCTCCTAAATCAACACTTGTTGCTAATAAATGAAAAATAACAGTTATTACACCAGTCATTTTACTAACTGTATCACTTACTGTGATAAATGTTCTATTTAAATTAGTATTAAATACACTTACCCGGTCGCCAATATTTTCAACAATATTAAATGATTGTAATTGTTGATCATTCAACCCTACTTGTAATTCATCAAATATTTGAAGAAATACATTTCCACTTGCGCTAAAACTTTCTAGCGATGCATAAATTGGAGCTAAGAATGTTGACATAAATGATGCTTGTGTTTCTGCGGTGCATTCTTGAAATATTGTTGTTGGATCATGACCCATTAAAGTTGCAAATGGCATTATTGCTGGATTACATTTATATAGACTCCAAACTTTTTTAAATTGAGCTAATGATGTAAGAACCGTTACAAATAATTGAATCAATGTAAAAATTACTACTATTAAAAAAGCATTACCAAGGTCTCCTAGTCCCATAATTATTATAGTATAATTATAATATAATAATACATTAATTAATGTATAATAATCTAATTTAAAAAATTAATTACATTTATAGTAGTTAACATAATCCACGAGCATTAGCCGCATTTGATAATAATTGACCCGACGAATTAATTAGATTACTTGCTGGATTTCCTAATCCTCCATATTCAATAATATTATTTGTTGTATTATCTAGATTATTAGTACAAATAGAACTCATATCTAGTACTGTTGTAGTGCTAGCAGTATTATTATTCTTAGAACAACTTATAATATTCAATAATCCACCATCTACTACTGAATCTGTTGTATCCATGCATGTATTACCTTCTACTAAATTAGTGCTTCCTAAATATAACATTAATAATAATAATGTAATTAATATATATATTATTAATTTATAATAATTATTGTTAATTTTATATGCCATGTTTAATATTAATATAAATTAATATTAAATATATAAAAAGTTTTTATATAATATAATTAATATGACCACTTCAAATATTTTAAATCCACAACAAAAACTCGATTTGGCATCAATGATAAAAGCAAATGATACTATAGATTGTACCCAAGAAATACGAGAAAAGAAACAAAGTGCTCTTATTAAAGCATCTGTTGACCATCTTGTATTTTTAAAGCACAAATATGAGAGATTAAGTAAATCTAATCCAAATGAATTTGACTCAATATGTGTTAAGCAATGTGCATTTTTATTTAATAATTATACTGAATTGTATAATAAAATTAAAAATGATAATTTAGATTTAAAAATATTAGAAAGATTTTTAGTTATTTTAAAAAAGATAGAAGACGGCGAATTAGATCAGCATGAAGGTTCGTATATGGTTGGAAAACATTTAAAAGAAATGTATGTTGATAGTGCTTTAAAAACAAAGGCTAAAATAGATGCGCAAGACCGGCATAGGAAAATAAAAAATAAACCACAACAAGCCAATATTAAACGTATTAGTTATAAAGATTTCAAAATTATGAATGGAACATAATCAAAAATATATTTTTGAGAGAATTTAGTATATTCTTTTAACACAATTAAGTTAAAATAATATATTATAATTATAATATATTATAGTATATTAATTATGAAAAATAACAATAATTTTAGTTTTGTAAGTTATGCATTATTAAGCATATTAATAATATTTATATTCTCTCTTAGTTTCAAATATAAATTTAAAAATGCACAAAATTTGTCATTTAGGTCTTTAACAAATCAAAATTCTAATTCGGTCAATATAAAAGAAGGGTTTATTTTTAATAAGACAGATAGTGATGTTACTGCAAATGCATCAAAAATAGAAACAGATAATTTGTTTAAAATTATTGATAATAAATTAAAGGGTTTAATGCAAGAGTTGGGGGGTGTTGAAGGTAATGCTGAAACCAAAAAAATTTTAACTTCTACAAAAAAAATATGTGATTTAGAATGTGCAAAGTGCATGATGACAATGATTAATGAAAAAAAATCTCTCAAAACAATAGATTTAGAAAATCTAATGGAAGATGAAACAAATGAAAATTGTCTAAGATGTAAAAAATATACCGAACTTTCTAAATCACTTTCTAGTGTAATTGATAATTTATAATTTTATACTTTATTTTTATACTTTATTATAATACTTTATTATAATACTTTATTTTATACTTTATTATAATACTTTATTATAATAATAGAATGAATGATGTTATTAGAAAGGACAGAAGCGAGCTTTCAAATAATAAAAAACAAACACAAAATAATTATACAGAAAATAAAGATGTTAATACATTAGAAAAATTTAGCGCTTATTTACCAAGACTTGCCTTTTTATTTTTATTATTTACAATTGTAACATCTGGATTTATTAGTGAATTATTGAGTTGCCAAATGAGATATGTTATATCCACAAATATTTTTGCAAGACATTTTTTAGCATTATTAATGGTATTTATTTTTATTATGGGTCTTGGTGGATGGAGTTTTGATTCAAAATTAGATGCTATGGCTAGTAATGACTGGACTAGTGGAAATGTAATAGAAACATTAATTATGTCCTTTTTTATTTATGTAACTTTTTTAATAAGCAGTAAAAGTCAGTTTGTTCCAAATATGATCTTTTTTGGGTTATTATTGCTATTATATTTAATTAATACACAGCGGAATTTTTGGAAAGCTCGTAATATGATTAGTACAAATACAAATGAATTAATGTTATATAGTACTTATGTATTAGGTGCTACATCTGTTATTACATTATTTTATGGATTTATAAATTATATATATTATCAAAAAAGTCAATATGGTGATCAATTTAGTTGGTTTTATTTTATTTTTGGTGGACATAAATGTGCAAGTTTAGAAAATGAAGGTTATGGTGGAAAAAAAACAAAACATAGTAGTAAAAAATATTAGATTTGAAATGCTAAAAATTTTATAAAATTTTATATTATATTATATTATAAATGTCTAATTCATCAAAACCAGATAACTATGATAAATGGAGGATTTCAATAATTAGTGGATTAATTGTGCTATTAATATTTAACAGTTATACGTTTAAAGCTACAAATAGTATTTTTGGAAATATATTAACTAACTCAAATTGTCCAACATTATTTGGTTATCTATTACATACAATTGTTTATATAATATTTATAAGATTATATATGGGTCCCTAGTCATTAATTTTATAAAATACTAAAAATTTTATATTATATTATATTATATTATATCATAAATGTCTAATTCGTCAAAACCAGATAACTATGATAAATGGGGGTTTTCAATTTATGGAGGATTAATTGTGCTATTAATATTTAACAGTTATACGTTTAAAGCTACAAATAGTATTTTTGGAAATATATTAACCAAATCAAATTGTCCTACATTATTTGGTTATCTATTACATACACTTGTTTATATAATATTTGTAAGATTATCTATGGGTTAATAGTCAATAATTTTATAGTCAATAATTTTATAGTCAATAATTTTATAGTCAATAATTTTATAGTCAATAATTTTATAGTAGTTTATTAATTTATAATATAATATATTATATTATATTATGAGTGGACTAGCAAACATTATTAATTTTTCAATGCCATCAAATGGTTCAAATGTTTCCGATAGAACAAACACATTTAGTTTAGGAAGAAGTGCATATATCAATAATATAAATAATACACATTTAGTAAATAATATGAATAAAAATATAGATTATAGCTCTGTTTTAGGAAAAGAGTCATCCCAAGTTTATGGTAAACCATTAAATAATGTTAGCAGTGATTTAAGAGTACAAAGACTTAGATTAACAACAATCGGCAGTGCGTCAATGAAACTTAGAGATAGTAAAGATAGCGTAAATTTAAATGGTAAAAATAGTGATGTGAATTTTGTAAATAACGCTTTAACGCGCGTTAGAGGGGGTGGATCTATTGCACCAAAAAAAAAGAAAAAAGGGGACTGTTAATTTTAATTATTCAAATATTTAATTAATTTAAATATTTGAATATTTTAAATATTTTAATATATTAAAATATAAAATAGTAGTATGTTTGGTAGGTTTAGTAAAACTAGAAAATTATTTTCAAGAGCTTCAAATTTTTTAGGAACAAGAAGAAGGAAACCAAGAAATATAACTGAAATTGCAGTTGATATGCCTGTTATAGAAAGCGAGAAAAGAAAAGAAATTAAAAAAATGATCGAATCGTGGAAAACTTTAATAGAGACTAAGACAAAAGCATTGGACGACCAAAAATCTATGTTACGCTCTATGAAATCAATTAATTTGCGAGATGCTAGATTACACCAGGCAAAATCAAATACTGCATTTAAGAAAATAAATAGTATAAAAAATCCACAAGAAAAAGCAAAATTTGAAACTTTAAAAGAAAGAAATGATGCTCTTAGAGATGAGAATTATGAATTCAATAAAGAACTTGATATAGAGTTTCAAGAAGAGGAATCAATAGTAAATAGGTATATTGCAAAAATTCGTGAACAAATAGCGAATCTAGAGACTCAATTAAAAGATCCACGTATAGGAGGCACAAGAAAGCGGCGCAAATATAAGAAAAGACACTAAACTTGCGTTACTAAACTTTAACTCTTATAAAAAATATATTTTCTTAATATAATATAGTTTATTACTTATTATATTAATAAAATAAACATTAGAATTTATGAACTTATGAACTTTTTTTCAATATTAATAAGAATTCAGTGTTTATACCACATGTTTGCAATGGTTTTTTATCTTTAACTTTGAAATCTTTAGATTTTGCCATTGTTATTATTTCATCAATAGTAGGAATATATAAATTTATAACTTGTTTTCGCACGGCATTTGTTTCTAAGTTTGTAAATTTTTCATCATAACAAGAAAACGGTGTTTTTTCTATATCATTAATTACATTTATAGTTTCATCTTTGTGTTTAATAATATTTTTATCTAATATTTTATATTCAGAAATATATTCCAAATTATTATTAATTTTAGCAATATTTAGTGACAAAGTTTTATTGTCATTTTTATTTTCATTAAGATTAAGATCGTTAGTATTAAATAATACTGTTTTATCATTTTTAGATATTACAAATGGACTAAAAGTATTTCTATCAACAATATGTATTATTAATACTCCATCTGCATTTAATAATAAAGAACTCTTTTCAAAAAATAGTTCTTTGTCTTTAAAACTATAAAATGTTTTATTTAAACATAGTAAATGTGTAAAATTAGCATAATCAAATAAATTGTTTTGTAAAAAATCTCCAACTACAAATGTACAATCGGCATATTTTAATTTTGCCTTATTAATCATTGCTTGTGATTTATCTAAACCAGTAATATTATATTTCATTTTATTTAGCATATGTACGTGATATCCTGTACCACAACCAATATCTAAAAATTTAACAAATTTATTATTTTTAGCATAAGTTATAATTATTTTTAATTGTTCTACATTACACTCTTTATTACTATATAAAGCGTCATAATAAGTAACATAAAATGAATCGTATATAGCATCATCATATTTAGTCTCAAATTTTTTACCAGATGTCATATCTTCATAATTTTCATAATTAGAACGCTTATTATTTAGTAACAAGAAAAATATTAGTATTAAAAAAAATAAAAATAATTTATGTAATAATGTTAAGTTTAATAAATCATTATATGATTTATAAAGTATTTTGTATAATTTTTCTAGTTTCATAATATATATTATTAATAATATATTAATATTTTATTTTTAATATATTATGTTTTTTTAGTAAAAATATTAACCTTACTTTAATTAAGTAAATTATTTTATTAAAGCATGGATAATTGTTTAATAAATGATGGTCGCAGTGATTTTAAAAACATTACATTTTCAAAATTTCAAAAATCAAAAGCACGGTATGAGTTAATTAAAAGTTTATGTGATGAAAAAATAGAAAATGCATGTTATTGGAGTGCAGAATTTATATGCAGCGGACACTATTTAGAATTATGGGATATTATTTTATATTATGTGTATAAATATATACATAATGGTAATCCAAAATTGGCATTATATTTAAATATGAGGTATAACAATTTTGAAACAATAATAGCTAATGGTTATGGTCAAAATATATTAGTTTTGAGAAATAATGACAAAATAAGAAAATTATTTTGTGAAATAATGTGTGTATTATGTTTTTCATTAAAGAAAAATGTTATATGTGATATAAAACTAGACAAACATGAGTCTTTTGATATTGCATCTATGAGTGAAAGATTTAAAGCGCCAAATGTAACATATATAGAAAATATAATAAAAGAGGATGATCCCAAAGAATTAATAATTCCAATTAACGAATTAGTGTATAATTTAATAAATAAAAATATAATTAATGTGTATTACTGGTTTGAGTGGATTATAGAATATGAAAATATATGTAAAAAAAAGAAGAAAAAATGTGCTTGTGAAAATAGGAGTTTTGCACCACAAGGAAGTACTCATGATATTATATGGATAATATGGGATATTTTGCTATATTATGGCAATTCATCATTAACTAATAGAACATATAGTATATGTGACACATCTAATAATTCTGAAATTAAATACAAAATAATATTGAGTTTATTAGAATTATTTGTTATAAAATACAATAATAGTGTTAAAAAGAAGAGAAAATATATAATATATTTTGCATTTGCTTTATTAATAGAAAATAGCAATATAAATAGTGCTATTATAACATATCCCGAGAAAATAGAAGCAATTGTATCAAAAATAGACACTATTTACAAAGAAATTAAGAAAAATGAAGTGACTCCAAAAACAGATTATTTATTTACAAATTTAAATAAAACAAATTTAGAAAAAACTATAGAAAAAATAGAATTAATTAATGGTTTTTAGTATTATTTTTAATTTTTAACTTCTATAATAAAACATTATCTTATATCCTTTCGTACAATTATATAATTCATTTTTATATAATGGATTTTCTTTAAAATACCAATCTTTATTTTTATTTATTAGTTTTATCCAATTAAAAGGTTCCAATTTAGATATACTACTTCCATCATATTTATAATTTTTTTTGTTAATAGTTAATAGACTTACAAAATGACTATTTGCTTTTGGATCAAAATGGTCTTTATTTGTTAATATTATAGAATCTAATACATAATTATATTTTTTATTATGTGTAGTAATAAAATTATAATTTATTTCAAATAATGTTCCACTTTGAAAATCTTCAAAAATAATAATATCTGGAATATTATTAACATGTATATTATTAAAGTTCTTTTGAATTAAATCACTAATCAAATTTTTTGCTACAAATTTGTGCTTCATAAATTTTAAACTATTATAGTTTAAGTATTTTAATAGTTCTTCATAATAACTAAGAGGATTACCTGACTCATTAATATTTGGAATATCATACATTTTATTATTATTAGTAATTAATAAATTTGGATCAATAGAAGATGGATCATTTTTTATTATTTTATAAATATGATAAATAAAATAATTTGTATTTAATTTATTAGATAAACTATTTATTTTACTGTAAAATAAATGCGATTTTGATGTTTGATTATATGATGCTTCAATAAATAAATTTAATATAAAAAATAATTTTGCAAGAGTACTTGGTATTCGACTATTATCTATTTTTTTTCCAATAATCATTAATTCTCTAAAAAATCTAAAAAACTTTCTACCTTTATCACTAAAAAAAAAGGTAACATACATAGTATTAAACCAACAATTAGATAACATTTGAATTGGTGGAATAAATTTTGAAACATCTAAATGTTTTGATGCTCTTAAATTATATAATAATATTTTTTGAACGTCATGATCATTATAATTTTTACAACTATATTTATTATCTATTTTAATATTTATACTAAGTAAATCATCACATAATTTAAGTGTTTTTGGTCTTAATGTTTTTAATGAATGAATAATTAATTTTTTATTAATTAATGGACTAAAAGAGTTAGATTTTTTGGATTTATTGGATTTATTGGATTTATTATATTTATTGGATTTATGGGATTTATTATATTTATAAGTTTTATTGGATTTATTATATTTATAAGATTTAGTAATTATACTACTTTTATTTATCATATATATAAATGTATATAATTTAATAGAATATTATTACAATATTATTTTATGTATAATATTATTTTATGTATAATATTATATATAATGAATACTAACAGTTCAACTATAAATAATAGATTACAACAAATTGTAAAGACACCCATTAGAAATATTGGTTCAAATATTGGTTCAAATATTGGTTCAAATATTGGTTCAAATATTGGTTCAAACATAAGTAATAAATTTGGAAAAATTGTAAATAGTCCTATTAAAAATGTGGGTCAAAATATTAGTAACAAACTAGAAAATAATATTAATCCACCAATTAAAAGTTTTGGTTCAAATATTAATACTACTTTCGATCAATTTGTAAATACTCCAATTAAAAATATTGGTTCTAAAATAATTAGTCAAGGATTACCAAATAATAATAATAATTATGAAAATAGCGGATCATATTATGGTTTATTTAAAAAAATATTATTTTGGTTTGCAATTATTTTATTATTGGCCTTTTTTGGGTTTAATATATTTCAATATTTGGCACAAGGAACAGATATTATTACCACACTAGTTTCTCCTTTTACTTATACAATTGCTTATTTCAGCGGCGAAACAGCAAAAACAACATTAAAACATACTTCTCAAGGAACACAGGCAATAGTGTCTGAATCTTCAACATTTTTGCAAACTTTTTTAAAGTTTATTACCGATTTATTTACTAATAGTGTTACATTTGTTACAGAAGGAACTACATCGGCAATTGATTATTTACAATCAAATATTAAAAAAGATAAAACAATAGATGTAAAACTAGAAAAACAAATTATAGATAGTAATATTAAAGAAACAGAAGAAACAGAAGAAACAGAAGAAACAGAAGATGATGATATGACAATGTTGAAAGAAGAGAGAAAAATAGAAAATAGAGTTCAAAATGTACCTGATGATATTAAAAAATTAATAGTTAAAAAAGAACAAACAGAACCCGCACCTATTCGAAGTGATATGCAACAAAATGGATATTGTTATATTGGTAAAATTAATAATGCAAGATATTGTGCTAAGGTATCCTCCAAAAATAATTGTTTATCTGGAGACATATTTCCAACTATGGCAGTTTGTGTAAATCCAAATTTAAGAACATAATTGCATAAAATTACTACTTTTTTAAAGTTTTATTAAAAGATTTAGGATAATATTTGTTTTTGTATAACTTGGTTTTATTTTTGTATGATTTATATTTATCGTATTTTTTATTTTTATTTTTATTTTTGTTTTGTGATTTTGCTATATTTGATTTAAAAAACTTCATAAATTCAAACGCAGTTCTCTCATTATTATAATGACTAACTTGTTTATTTTTTATAATAAATAAACTTGGAAAACCATTCACACTATTAGTTAGTAATGGATTTGTTATTAATGATAATAATGATGAATCTATTTCTAAAATAACACCTTGTAAATTTGAATAAGTAGATTGTGCCATTTTTTTGAATTTTATCCATTCTGGTTTCATACTTACACAATGATGACACGATTGACTAAAAGCACCAACAAAAAGTGTATTATTATTTATTAGTTTATTTAATTCATCATTATTTACAACATTATTTTGCAATACTTTTATTAACATATTATATATATAATTATATATAATTTTTATAAATTAATATATTGATTTTTTATAAATTAATATATTGATTTTTTATGAATTAATATATTGATTTTTTACATTGTTATAAATAACAATAAAATATATATTATTAATATAAATATATAAATATATGACATTTAAAATAAATTATGAAAACGGCAAACTATTTATAATAGTTTGTTTTACACTATTGGGGTTGTATTATTATATAAATTCATATAAATATTATGAAACTATGGAAAATAATAGTTCTACATCTAAACCTAGATGCCCAAATATGTTAATTGAAAAAGATGGGTCTTATTATTTATATAATTCGAAGTTAGCTATTGTACCTGGTGTAAATCCAATTCAATTTAAAAGTTTAGAAGACTATAGTGAATTTATAGAATGGCAAAATAGTCAAAATATAAACTGTCCTGTATTATATTTACAATATACAACTGATACTCAAAATAATGAACTAATTCAAGTAAAACCCTCTATTTTTGAAAATCAAGGTGGATTACCATCCATTTATAGAGATCCTTTGACTAAAGATTCAGAAAATTATATTGAAGAAAATAAGATTTTAGATGCTACAAAAGATAATAATCAAGAATTTAATAAAAATAGTTATCATGGAATAGATGTTCATAATCAAGATATAGGATTAGATAATCCTATTGATAAAATGTTTAACAGTGGCGATAAAACGAGTGTAAATCCAATGGACCCCAATTGGGGTGGAAAACAATATACAGAAAAAGCAGTTGATAGGGGTGAATTTAAAGACAGATATGTGTCTAAAGCCCCTCAAATTAACTATTAAATAAATGTTATTATTTTATATAAAATTATAAAATAATAAAATGATTTAATTCAACATTAAAATAATTTCATACTCATTTTAGATATCTTATCAACAAAGTAAAGTGTTTTTTTTGTAACTTTTTTTTGAGAGTTTTCTACATTGTTAGATGTTTTTTGTTGTAATGCCATATAATTTTCATATGTTAATATATTTTCAGTTACTTCTTTGTATGTTATAACTGATTGTATCGTATTATTTAAAACTTCTGCAACTATTAATTCTGAGCTATTATCTTCCGCAAGAGGTTCTTGTAAGACAACTTCAGATGGAACAGGTGCTTGTTGTACTATTGGTTCAGGGACTGGCTCAGGTTCAGGTTCATGAACAGGTTCAGGCGTTGGTTCTATAACTTGTTCAGGGACTGGTTCGGGTGTTGGTTCTATAACTTGTTCAGGAGTTGGTTCTATAACTTCTTCAGGGACTGGTTCGGGTGTTGGTTCTATAACTTGTTCAGGGACTGGTTCGGGTGTTGGTTCTACTATTTGCTCAGGGACTGGTTCGGGTGTTGGTTCTATAACTTCTTCAGGGACTGGTTCAGGTGTTGGTTCTATAACTTGTTCAGGGACTGGTTCAGGTGTTGGTTCTATAACTTGTTCAGGGACTGGTTCGGGTGTTGGTTCTATAACTTGTTCAGGGACTGGTTCGGGTGTTGGTTCTATAACTTGTTCAGGGACTGGTTCTACTGTTGGTTCTATAACTTGTTCAGGGACTGGTTCAGGTATTGGTTCTATAACTTCTTCAGGGACTGGTTCGAGTGTTGGTTCTATAACTTGTTCTGGGACTGATTCAGGGACTGGTTCTGGGACTGGTTCGGGTGTTGGTTCTATAACTTCTTCGGGGACTGGTTCGGGGACTGGTTCTGGGACTGGTTCTGGGACTGGTTCTGGGACTGGTTCGAGTGTTGGTTCTGGTGTTGGTTCAGGTGTTGGTTCAGGTGTTGGTTCTATAACTTGTTCAGGGACTGGTTCAGGGACTGGTTCTGGTGTTGGTTCTGGTGTTGGTTCAGGTGTTGGTTCTATAACTTCTTCAGGGACTGGTTCTGGGACTGGTTCTGGTGTTGGTTCAGGTGTTGGTTCTATAACTTCTTCAGGGACTGGTTCAGGCGTTGGTTCTATAACTTGTTCAGGCGTTGGTTCTATAACTTCTTCAGAGACTGGTTCAGGTGTTGGTTCTATAACTTCTTCAGGGACTGGTTCAGGCGTTGGTTCTATAACTTCTTCAGGAACTGGTTCAGGAAGAGGTTCAGGCGTTGGTTCTACAACTTGTTCAGGTTCATGTTCAGGGACAGGTTCAGGTGTTACTTCTACAACTTGTTCTACAACTGGTTGAGATTCAAGGTCTGGGACTGGTTCTGGGACTGGTTCAGGGACTGGTTCTGGGACTGGTTCTGGGACTGGTTCTACAACTTGTTCTGATGTTGGTTCTACAACTTGTTCTGATGTTGGTTCTACTAGTGGTTCTACAACTTGTTCTACAACTTGTTCTACCGCAGATTCTACAACAAGTTCTACAACAGGTTCTACGACCGGTTCAGGTGTTGGTTCTACAACTTGTTCTACAACTTGTTCTACGATTGGTTCTACGATTGGTTCTACAATTGGTTCAGGTGTTGGTTCAGGGACTGGTTCAGGGACTAGTTCGGGTACAGGTTCGGGTACAGGTTCCGGTGTTGGTTCTACGATTGGTTCTACGATTGGTTCAGGTGTTGGTTCAGGGACTGGTTCAGGGACTAGTTCGGGTACAGGTTCCGGTGTTGGTTCTGGTGTTGGTTCTGGTGTTGGTTCTACGATTGGTTCAGGTGTTGGTTCTACTGTTGGTTCAGGTGTTGGTTCTACGATTGGTTCTACGGTTGGTTCAGGTGTTGGTTCAGGAGTTACTTCTATTACAGGTTCTACAATTGGTTCAGGAGTTACTTCTATTACAGGTTCTACAATTGGTTCAGAAATAGGTTCATGAGTTACGTCTATTACAGGTTCTACTGTTGGTTCAGTATTTAAAGTAGATAGTTCGTCCATTATTTTATATTATAACTTAATATTTTAAGTTTAGTGTTTAAATAAAACTTAAAATATTAAATTGGCTAAATAAATAATTTAGTTTATTTTCGAATTCTATATATAGCTATTTGATGTTGAGAATTATCTGCACCACCAAAACTCTTATCATTATATGTTTTATTGAGCGCTTGTAATTTTTTAAATCTAATATAATCGGATCCTGCATGAACGTATTTTGTATTTCCTGAATACATAGCTGTTCCATTTTGTCCCGACTTTCCATCTCCACGTCTCTGTAATCTTGATAAATTATTTCCTCCTACTTGATTAGACTCCGTACCATATAAACTATTTGTATCTACAATACTGTTTGTAATAACATCACCAGCATTAAATGCAGTTCTAAATGGTCCTAAAATGTTTCTTTCATATAAAAGTGGGGAACTATTTAGACCACTATTTTTCATATTTCCAAATGCTTTTGATAAATATTTTCGCGCTAAAGCACGTTCATTGCCTCCGTCCATTGCTCCAAAAATTATAGGTGCTTTTCCATTAGATCCTCCCAATGTAGAAGGACTAAAAGCCATAATTAATATAATGTTATATAAAAATATAAAAAAAATACTAAATAACTAAATAAATAAATACTAAATAAATAAATAAATAAATAAATAAATAAATACTGAATAAATAAATATTAAATACTAAATAAATAGTTGCTAAATATTAAATACTAAATAAATAGTTGCTAAATATTAAATACTAAATAAATAGTTACTAAATGTTTTATTTATTCACATAAAATACGCGGAGCAATATTCATAGTAAGTAATTCTTGAAACATTAGTTTGCAAGCATATGGAATTTCAATGTATTTAAAATCGCTTCTATTTGAACACATATTACAATAATGAATATGTTCTTTATTATTAAAAGCAGCAATTGAACCACATTTCGCACACGCAAATGTACTATATGCATCTGATGCATCAAATATTCTACCTTTTGTAAATCGCGATGCACCATGTGAAATCATACAATCACGTTCCATTTCTCCAAATCTTAATCCACCATCCCGCGCCCGACCTTCGGCAGGTTGTCTTGTTAAATTTACCATCGGTCCAATAGAACGACTATGTTGTTTATCATTAACCATATGTTTAAGACGCTGATAAAATGCTGGACCAATAAATATACTCATTGTTAGTTGTTCACCTGTTAGTGCATTATACATTAGCTCATTTCCTTTTGATTCATATCCTAAATCATTTAATTTATTAATAATACTAGAAATTTCAAATTCACCAAAACTTGTACCATCACCAAACAATCCTAATTGCAATAATACTTTACCTAATAGTGTTTCTTTTAATTGTGCAATTGTCATACGACTTGGAATAGCATGAGGATTAATAATAATATCTGGTTTTAATCCATCAGCTGTAAACGGCATATCTTCTTCGGGAATAATATTACCAATTGTGCCCTTTTGTCCGTGACGACTTGAAAATTTGTCACCAATTACTGGTTTACGATAATTACGAATTCTAACTTTGCAAAAATTATAGCCATCTCCATTTGTTTCAATGTAATTTTTATCAACATAACTTTCTTCATGGGTTCTAAATGAAATACTTTCATCACTGTGTTTCATTGTTTTTGTAAAATCATTCTTGTTTTCTTTAATTGGTAATACTTTTCCAATAATAATATCTCTATCTTCAATTAATGTATTTTCTTTAACAATTCCTTTTGAGTCTAATTTATCATAATTAGCAAATTTCATATTTTTTGTATTACTTTTATCTGGTTTACACCTAATTTCTTCATTCCCAAATAATTTTTTATCTTCATCTTTTTCTGTATGATAAATTGTAGCTAAAAATAGACCCCTATCAATTGAACCTTTATTAAATAACAATGAATCTTCTTGATTATATCCACTATGACTAGCAATAGCAACAATTACTTGTTGTCCTGACGGAATGTTATTTAATTTAATAATATTCATTACACGTGTTTCAACTAATGGACGCATTGGATATGTTAGCACATAGGCCGTTTTATCCATTCTATTATCATAATTAGTTACATATACTCCAATTGCTTGTTTCCCCATTGCACTATTATGTGTCATAAATCCGCCTTTAATAAAGAAACTATGATTTTCAGATTGTGTTGTAATATCAGAAATAAGAACATTGTCTATTTTAGTCTTTGTCATTAATGGAATAAATAATGCGTCATTAATAATTTTACATTTTTCAACAAATAAATCAATACTAATTTTTTTATCATAATATAGTGATTGTTTATAGTTTAAATATTCAATAACTAATGCACTTCTAGTATTTTTATAATTATCATATTTATAACCAATTAGGCTATTAGTTTTGATTAAATTTGTTTCTTCATTAGTAATCTGTAATCCAAAATTATCATAGTCTTCTAAATAAACATCATTATTTAGTTCTTCTGTATTGCCTTGTACTTTATAAAATAAAGTATTACTGATTCCAAAATAAGTAAATAATTGTGAAATAGAACTAAGTATTTTGTTTAAATTTTGTTTTAGCAAACCAGTTTTATTAAATAATAATGGTTCACAATAATATTTAACACAATCTTTTTCATTTTTATATGCTATTATTCCACCACAACTTCCTTGAAGACCTGCTAAAAATTCGCGTTTTACTAAATCAGACCCATCTTTTATCCATTGTGGAATAGTATCATAATATACTAATGTGTCGTTTAATCCTAAAACTTGTAATAAGCATGCAAAAGCCCCTTTATAATATACATTTATTGGTTTATTAGTTTCATTGTCACTATTTTGCTGATAATTGTTTTTCGCACTTTTGGATTTAGCAAATCCCAATTCTTCAACATCTAACTCAAAAATATCTAAATCACAAATGCTTTTAAAAGTCAACATAATTGTAAATGTATTGTTGTAATCATCATATGTTAATCTTCCATTTGTTAAAGCATAACCAACAATTTTCGCTAAAATTGGAACTTTGTTATTATTATTATATAAAGGCATCAATCCAAGTTTAGTTAAAATGTTAATATATTTAGTACAAAGACTTTCATTAACTCTTAGACTAAGTAAACTAGACTTAAATTTTTTGCTATCATAAATTAATTCTTTGCTATTATGAATAGATGACATTTCTTTAACATCTGGTTTAATACCAATCAAATCATCATATACACGCATTTCATGTACTTCTTTCCATCCATTAAATGTCATAAATTTATGGTCGAATGTAGCATTAAATGATTTACCTGAATATGTTGTAATATTATACATTTGTTTTTCTGTTATTCTAACATATTGATTGATTACTTTAGTATAACTTGTTTTCATCGTTTTTGGATCAAATGTTTGGACGCAATCATAAACATTAATATCTTTAATTAATTTATAAGTATTATCTTTCATTAAAACCGGGGTATTAACATCTAAACATTGATATGTATTTCTTGGCGATTGGTTTGAATCAGGAAATGGAATACAAGACGCCAAAATTCCAAATATGGTGCTTGGATGAATTTCACAGTGACTATAATGATGAATAGCATTACTATTATTAGTTGTTTCACTAGTTAGATCACTTATTCTCATTGCTATTAAAGCATTATTTTGTTCATATGAGTCAACATATTCAATAACCGAGTCTTCAAGTTTAATACTAATTAATAAATCATCCCAACTAAGTTCTCCACATTGTACTCGTTTAACAATTGCAGAGTCATAAATTGGTTTATTATTTTTAATTTTTAAAAGTGGTCTGCAAATGCGCCCAGCATCGTTGCAGACCCGAATTTCTTTTAATTTACTATTGAAGATAATAGAAATATAAATATTAATAATGCCTTTGTATTTTTTCTCTTTTAAGTTTGCAACCACTTGTTTTGGTTCTTTTGTTATTCCTACCCAAGTACCATTAATAAATACTTTTACATAATCATATAATTCTTTATATGTTCCACTATAATTATCGATTGATTCAATAATTGGCAATATATATTCATATAAACCAGAACTATTTGAATTAATTGTAATATGTGCCAAATAGGCTAAATTTTTTACAATACCAATTGATTGCCCTTCTGGTGTTTCTGCGGGACATAAAAATCCCCATGTTGAATTATGAAGACGGCGGGGCGGAACTAATTTTCCACTTTTATCAATTGGTGTATTAATACGACGTAAATGACTTAAACTAGAAATATATGTAAGACGATTTAACACTTGCGCCACACCTACTTTATTACTATTTACTTGTTTAATACCAAAATCTCCAGTTGCTAATGCTCGCTTAATTCCATTTTCAATGGTAGTAGACTTGATAATTTTATATATATTAGTTTTTGTAATAATATTTTCATAATCGTCAGTTGATTTCCAAGAACCAGTATTAATTTCACGAATAATTTGTTTTTTCATATCTTTAACAAGTTTATTAAAATAGTTTCTTAGTAAATTATTTAATAAAGAACCAGTCAAATCAATACGCTTATTAATATAAGAATCACGGTCACCTTCTTCTAACCACCCAAAAGAAGTTTGTATTAAAATATTTGTCATATAACCAAGCATATAAATTTTTTGTTTTTCAGTTTTACAATGTGGAAAAATATCATTATTTAATACATCCATGGCAAAATTATATTTTTTCTTTGAACCAGTTTCTTTATCCATATTCATAGGAGTATAAATCACATTATTGACAATGTATTTAATCGCACATTCTTGTGTCATATATTTATTTGCGTCAATAATAGAACCTCTTAATGCTTCTAACATTTTCTTCATAGCTGCATTGTCAATATTTAATACAATTAGTTCACAAATTTCTTTATCACTAATAATACCTAATGCTCTAAAAATAACAAATAATGGGATTGGAATTTTAATGCGAGGAATTTGTAAATATAATGGGAATCCAAATCCATTATTTTTTGATGCCATAAAAATATTAATTTGTTTTGGAGATATACATTTCCAATCAGGAATGCATTTCATTTCAGCCATCCAAGACCATTTATTATTATTTTTTTCAATATTATAACAATAAATTTGGTTTTCAGCCGCACGTTCTTGACCGATGCATGTTTTTTCAGAACCATTAATAATAAAATATCCTCCTGGATCCATATAACATTCTCCTGTTTCATTATGATCTAAATGTTTATATTGATTTAATACACACAAATCAGATTTTAGCATAATTGGAATTTTACCAATATGTATGTTTTTAATTTTCTTCTGAAAGTTAAGAACATTTTTAAAATTTTCACCATTACGCACACTATATTTAATATCTAAATCAATTGTCATAGCTGAAGAATATGAGAAATTTCGCAAACGAGCCTCTTGTGGAAACATAATTTTTGTTGATCCATTATTTTCATAAATTTGTGGACGATAAATACACAAATTTTCAAAATTTATTTCAATTTCAAGTCTGTGCATATTAAACTCTTTAATATAGTCATGGTCTGAACTAATTAGTAATGGATTAAACATTTCAATAGTATTTTGGATTTGATTATTTACAAAATAATTATAGGATTCTAATTGATGCTTTACTAATTGCTTTAAATGTTTTTGTTTAAAATAGGATTCAATAAAAATCCATGGAGTTTCCGAATCATTGCACTCATTTGTGTCGCAATTAGAAGTCATAATATTATAAATTAAATTATCTTTAATTTATAATCAATTTTATAAAATAATGTATATTATTTATAAAATAATATTTATTAATTTTTATGTTAAGAAACCAATATTTAAATATTAGTTTATTATTATTATGTCTACTCAAAAAATATTAACAATAAATCCGGAAGCTTTTAAGTTTCCAACTAAAAGACAAACATTAAAGAACAAAAAAGTTAAACCCGTTCAAAATGCAAATCAAGCATTAAAATCTAATAAATTAAAAAAAGAGTTATTAAAAAAAGTAAAAGATTATCAAAAAAATAAAGAAGTTGAAAAGTTAAATGATACAAAAGTATTAGAATCACAAGCCCCCAACTTATTTGATTCTAATACATTAGAAAATAGTGATTTTGAGAGAGAATTTAATAAATCTCTCACTTTTTTACATGATTTAGCTAAAAAAAATAAAGAAAAGAAGAAGAAGAAAACATTAAAGGTTTCAAACTTAGACGTTCATATTGATATACCAAATGACAATTTAATATATCAATCCAATAAAGAACCAAGTTATGGATGTTTAAAAAATGGTGCTAAACCAACATTTAGAGATTTAGTAAAAACAAAGAAAAATAATGATCCTCATAATAAAGATAATAAAGATAGATTGCGAATTGTTCTTGAAAATAATAAATACTATGATCACGCTGCTTTTCATGATAAATATGCAAATGTAGAGACGCCATCTATAGTAGTAGAACAAGTAGTACAACAACCTTTACCACTTAAAACAATAAAAGTAATTCCAAATCCTATAATTCATGCAACGCATGAATCAAAAGAATCAAAAGAATCAAATTTTATTAATATTTTTGATAATAAAAATAAAATGTTAAATGCTATGGATAACGTATTAACTAACCCAAAAACAGGTAATGAAAAATGTATTACTTATGAATTCAATAGTGATTCAACAAATGTAG
>Ga0164295_10001159_pt1 | contig 21908 bp, 21 predicted proteins | sample GEODES006metaG_FD_111798 | JGI IMG/M metagenome (GOLD analysis project Ga0164295, IMG submission 111798) | Oligotrophic lake water microbial communities from Sparkling Lake, Wisconsin, USA - GEODES006 metaG | ecosystem: Environmental > Aquatic > Freshwater > Lake | place: USA: Sparkling Lake... | reverse complement strand
CAACAAAGCCAGCCATCTTGGTAAAGCCAAAGCCAGCAGTAACTCCAGGCTCATAACGCAACACAAAAGCGCTTAACTGCGCAACCTAGTTTTAAATCCTCCTCTAGGGATACAAAACACCCATCGCGGATTATCGGTGGGTGTTTTGTTTTGCACTGGCAATAAGCACTAGGCAGATAACATTGCCCTATGCGCCTCTACATTGCTGGAATCAATGGAATGGTTGGCTCCGCAATCGCAGAAGAGGCCAATAAACAAGGTCATGAAGTACTCGGCAAGAGTTCTAAAGAACTTGATTTAACAAACCGAGAAGCTGTTTTTGCTGAGATGAAATCACTTAAACCTGATGCCTTAGTAATCGCGGCAGCCAAAGTTGGTGGCATTGGTGCTAACTCAACTTTCCCAGTGGATTTCTTATCTGTAAACCTACAAATTCAAACTAACCTTTTAGATGCTGCGCATGCTGCCGATATTGAGAGAGTTTTATTCCTTGGCTCTTCATGTATCTATCCAAAATTTGCACCTCAACCAATTCCTGAATCAGCTCTGCTAACTGGCGAACTAGAACCAACTAATGAGCCATACGCTATCGCCAAGATTGCTGGCCTAAAGCTGGTTGAGGCATACCGAAAGCAATACGGGCATAAGTGGATCTCAGCAATGCCTACCAACCTCTATGGCCCACGAGATAACTTCGATCTTGAGTCAGCACATGTTCTTCCAGCTTTAATTCATAGATTCCATAATGCAAAAGTAAACAAACTGGCTGAGGTGGCTATTTGGGGAGATGGGACCCCACTGCGTGAATTTCTTCACGTAGAGGATTTAGCAAAGGCATGCCTAAAACTTTTGGCTGAGTATGACGATTCGGTGGCAATAAATCTTGGAAGTAGCCAAGAATTATCAATCGCTGAATTAGCCAAAACGATTGCAGATGTAATTGGCTACACTGGAAAAATAGTTCTTGACAACTCAAAACCAAATGGGACACCTAAAAAGCTACTAAATTCTGAAAAAATAAATTTATTAGGGTGGAAAGCCCAGATTGATCTAAGAAATGGCATTGAGAAAACCTATAATTGGTTCCTAAACAACAACGCTAAGGGAAGTGTTTAATGAAGCGCGCACTCATAACTGGTGTAACTGGTCAAGACGGTTCATATCTGGCCGAACTTTTACTCGACAAAGGTTATGAAGTCCACGGCATTATTCGACGTAGTTCAACTTTTAACACTTCTCGTATTGATCACCTGTATAAAGATCCTCACGAAATAGACAACCACTTCCATCTACATTATGGTGACATTACCGATGGTGTGGGAATCTCAAATATTTTAAGGGAAATCGAACCGCATGAGATCTATAACTTAGCAGCACAAAGTCATGTTATGGTTTCATTTGAAATGCCGGACTTCACTGCTCAAGTCGATGCGGTTGGCACAATCAGATTGCTCGAATCAATAAGAGCATCAAAAATTGATACCCGTTTTTATCAAGCGTCTACTTCAGAACTTTTTGGTAGCACCCCTCCACCGCAGTCAGAATTGTCATCTTTTGCACCACAAAGTCCCTACGCTGCGGCAAAGCTTTATTCATATTGGGTTGTTCGAAACTATCGAGAGGCCTACGGTATACACGCAACAAATGGAATTCTCTTTAACCATGAATCACCTCGCCGCGGTGAGACCTTCGTGACTCGTAAAATCACTATGGCTGCTGCCAGAATTAAGTTAGGGCTACAAGAAAAACTATATCTAGGTAATTTACAAGCTATTCGCGACTGGGGATACGCCAAGGAATATGTTGAAAGTATGTGGTTGATGCTTCAACAAGATTCTTCAGATGACTACGTGGTTGGAACCGGCGTTGGTGCAACAGTTCGTGATTTCTGTGAAGCTTCCTTCGGCGCGGTAGGCCTCGATTATCGCGATTACGTAGAAACAGAGAATAGATATTTACGCCCAACAGAAGTTGATGCACTAATAGCCGACCCAAGTAAGTCTAAAGAAAAATTACAATGGACGGCCAAAACTCATTGGCAAGAGTTAGCAAAAATAATGGTTTCTGCTGACTTAGAAAAACTCTCGTAATCCTTAATCATTTAGTGATAAATTCATGAATCGCATAGCAAACTTTTTCTATGTGTTTCTTTTCAAGATTTGTCGATGAAGGCAGGCTTATACCGCGGCCATAAATATTTTCCGTGTTTGAGAAGTCTTTTTCGGAACTATAATTAAGAAAGTATTTTTGTCTATGAAGAGGTGCGAATACTCTTCTCGATTCGATTCGATTTAACTGCAGATAAGCTACGAGTTCTTCGGGTTTTATAGCATTTGGTAGCAAAATGGTATAAAGCCAAAAAGTGCTCTCGTTCCAGCCCATATTTGGTGGTAAGTCAACACCTTCTATTCCCAGTTGATCAAATGTGTTTTGATACCATTTCGCAATCAACTTTTTCTTTTCTATAAGACTCTCTACTCTTTCTAGTTGAGCGACTCCCAGCGCTGCTTGCATATTTGTTAGTCGAAAATTCGTACCCCATATGTCATGTTCATACCTTCTCTCTGGCGAAAATCCATGTGATCGCATTCGACGTGCCTTGGTAGCTATTTCGGAGGATTTGAAAGCAACCATTCCACCTTCGCCAGTCGTAATTGTTTTATTGGCAAAAAAACTAAAAACGGCTGCATCGCACATTGAGCCAACTAGTTGGCCTTTATATTTTGTACCTATTGCCTCTGCAGCGTCTTCGATGATTAAGATATTTCGACTGCCGATAACTTCTTTTAATCCGTCAATATCAGCAGAATGGCCATACAAATGAACGGGCATAATTGCCTTTGTATGTTGCGTTATCGATGATTCTATTAGCAGATTGTCTAAGCACCAAGTTTCACAATCAACATCGACGAATATTGGTCTAGCCCCTACTTGCAAAACAGCATTCGCGGTAGCACCAAATGTAAGTGAAGGTACTATAACTTCATCCCCATAACCTACTCCAAGTGCTTTTAAGGCCAGCACTAACCCTACAGTGCCATTTGATACGGTAACGCAATTGGGAGATCCAATATATTCTCCAAATCTTGTTTCAAATTCACTGACAAAATTTCCAGTAGAAGAAATCCAATTCGAATCCAAGGTTTCATTTACAAGTTGTTTTTCTAAGGGGCCAATATTTGGTTCTGATAAAGGAATAAACGTGTGACTATCTCTCTTTAAAAGATCAATTAAATTTCCATAATTGTCGAGAACAGGAACCAAATTTACTCCAGCTGTAAAAGAATTGTGTATCTCGGTTGGAGAAGAGTCTAGAGTCACAAATCTAAAGTCTGTTTTCATCGCATTAGTGACTGCATTTGCGCTGTTCGTTCCAGCAATAAGCGATCTCCTGATATCCCCCATAGTCAGACAACCAATTAACTTTTTTCCATCTAAAACAAAAAGCATATCGAGATTAGAATTTTCCAAAATTTTATTTGCATCGATAATACTTAACTCGGGTTTGACAACGCTCTTATTGTAGAGATCACCCAAAGGAGATTTTTCGATCATTTATTACCTCGTTTTTTATTTAAGTAGCTGATAAAATTTTCGACTTTCTCTATATCTGGTTTTTTGAGCTCAAATGTAATATAGTCAACGTTATCATTGATTAATTTTGCAAACCAAACTGTATTGTCAAAATTATCGTGCAAATCAAAATTTCCATCGTTTTCACTTAATTGATAGCCGTCAGTAAACGAATTCAAATCAATTAGTGCTTGTTCAAGATCAAAACCCAGTGTTTTTGCAGAGACCTTCAGGTGGCCAACGTCAAGCAATAAACCTGCAAATTCGTAAATCTCGTGCATAATTTTTAGAATTTCATTTGGTTCAACCATTAGTAGGGGATTGAGAGAATCAAAATTGTTATAATTCTTAGTATTCAAGACATGATTTTCAATTAGAAGTCGTATGCCGCGTTTTTTTGCATGATTTCCTACAAATTTAACATTTTGAAGGAAATTGTCATAAGACAATTGATATCCATATAGTTGCGATGCAATTAATTCACGTCCAAGTTCACTTGCACTTGGGTCATACAAGAATCCGGAATGTATTCCGTACCACTTTGCACCCATCTGTGCCGATAAATCAATAGATCTGATTATGAAATCAATAGATCTCTTTGTAATACTTGGGTCGAGAGACGCTAAATTAAGTACGAGAGATTCTGCTGGAACAGGAAAGTAATTGTGTAAAACTACCTCACCAGTTAAATTCAATTTTTCAAGCTTTGTACGCCATTCCGCATCATAAACCCCACCAGAAAGTTCGAGACCAGAAAACCCCAATGCCCTTAGTTCGAAGGCGAGATCTAATGCTGACTTTGCGCCAGCACCGGTTGTTGAAACGAAGAATTTTCTACTCATTTTAGATTAATCTCGAAAATCATCTAATTGAATTAGCGAATTCTCAGGAAGTTCTTTGTCTAGGATGCGCCCTAGAATTGCGTTTCTTTGTGACCAGTACATGCCCGATCCTGGACGCATCAATCTGAGATCCTCCAATGCAATTATGTGACCTTTTGCTAATTCCTTTGACGTATGAAGGCTTTTCCTTGATGTTAAAGCCATGCCCTCTTCATCTTTTGTTCTTATAAAACTTGATTCACCAAAAGCTACGCCTGCCAAATGAATCTCATCAATGTACTGCTTAAGCTGTATTGGGTCTGCGGAGGCTTTGTGGTCTGGCCCATCCAGATCACGATCTAATGTAAAGTGCTTTTCAAAGATATTCGCGCCAATACCAGAAGCCACCAATGCTGCCGTAAAACCTTCTGTGTGATCTGAAAATCCAACTTCACAACCAAAAAGATCGCGAAGAGTGGAGATTCTGTTTAAATTGGCATTTTCAATAGGTGTCGGATACTGCGAAGTGGTGTGCAATAAGGCGAATTGGCATTTATTAAGCTTATAAATATTTACTACTTCCTGTATTTCCTTCTCATTGGCCATGCCAGTTGAAATAATTGTAAACTTTTGGAACGAAGCGATCGTCTCATGGAGAGGAATATCGACAATATCAGCTGAAGCTACTTTAAAAGTCTTGACGCCAATTTGATTTAAGAAGTTTGCTTCTCGTATACCATAGGGGGTTGAAAAAAACTCTAAACCTATGTCATCACAGAAATTCTTTAATAAAATTTGATGATCGAAAGATAGTTCCAACTTCTTCAACATTTCAAAATGAGTTGCGTTTCGATCAAATTTCTTTTGATAATCTACTTTAGGAGTCTTTTTCGTTGCTAAGTCTTCAGTGGTGAATGTCTGAAATTTAATTGAGTTAGCCCCTGCCTCCATAGCGGCGACACATAACTTCTTAGCTAAATCTAGAGAGCCATTATGATTAACACCAGCTTCTGCAATGATGTTGGGTTTGCCTCGCATGGTAGGAATCGTACACATTGAAATCGATAAATGCTTGGCTAAATAGACTTAAAAAACATAATTTGCAGGCTGAATTGGGAGCTTTCACTTAAATGATTGCTATCCTAACAATGTGAAATTTGCGTTATTGAAAGTCACTTCTGAAAATTCGGAAGATCCCACTGCTCGAGTTCAAAGAATAACTCAACAAGTGAGTGAAATACATGATGCTGAAATTATTCTCCTGCCAGAACTCTGGATTTCTGGCGCGTTTGCGACTCAAGATTTGTATTTACAAGCTTCAGAAATTGCCGAGAAAACACTTGAAGAATTTATAAAAATTGCCAAAACAAATGAATGCTGGATTATTCCAGGGTCCTTTCCGATTAAGGCTCAGACTGGCAAGTTCAGGAATATTTGCTATGTGATAAATTCAGATGGAGATGTGGTTAGTTCCTACACTAAGAATCATCTGTTTGGATTTGGTTATGGCGAGTCAGAGTTTTTTGAAGCCGGAGACGTGTTTGAAAATGTTTGCGCGCCTTGGGGAAAACTCGGAGTTGCCATATGTTATGACTTGAGATTCCCAGAATTATTTCGGGCTATGGTTGTTAATGGAGCGGAAATTCTTATCGTTATTTCCTCCTGGCCTAAATCTAGAATAGATCATTGGAAGACTTTAATTAAAGCAAGGGCAATAGAAAATCAGTGTTTTGTAATCGGAGTTAACTCATATGGTTTTCAATCAGGGTCCGAAATGGCAGGGAGTTCTATGGTGATAGCGCCTGACGGCCATAGCGTCATGCCTTCAAGCGAGAATAATGAATCACTTTTTTTTGAAATCGAATTAGAGAGTTTGGGAATTTTACGCCAAGAATTTCCGGTGCTTAAGAATATCAAAAAAGATTATTTGAAGGACTTTAATTGAAGAATATCGCCATCATTGCTGCACGCGGTGGATCAAAAGGTCTACCTGGTAAGAATTTGAAGCCACTGTTAGGCACTCAATTAGTAAAGTGGACAGTGTGCCAAGCAATATCCGAAGGAATATTCGATGAAGTGCTAATCTCCAGTGATTCTCCTGAAATATCGATCGCAGCTGAGCAGGCAGGGGCAAAATATCTCTTTGACCGACCATCTTATTTAGCCTCAGATACCGCTACTTCTGTTGATGCCATTCTGCATGCTTTAGAGTTCTTGGAGCCTGAGAAGTATGAATACGTCACATATTTGGAATGCACTTCACCGATAAGAGTTAAGGGCGATATTTCTCAAACTGTTGATGCGTTAGTTAAAAATCCGGCCGAATTCGATGCATCAGTTGCTGTCTGTAAAGTTAAAACGCATCCAGCTATCATGTTAAAAAAAGAATTGAATTCTTTCAATCCACTTGGCGTTGTGCCCAAAAACATGATTCGAAGGCAAGAGTTGGGCGACGTTTTTCATCCTTTTGGTGGCATTTACGTAATTAAAGTTTCAGCACTCAAAGAATTCCGCACGTTTTATCCTGAGCGACTAACAGGTTTTGAGCTTCAGGATTTCCAGGCGTTTGAGATTGACGACCCAGTTGATTTCATTTGTGTCGAAGCGGTTATTAATGAATACTCTCATGAGGTAATAATACCGTGAGCGCAAACTCAGAGTACCCTGCTGATTTGGTTCCGATAATTTTAGGAGCCGGAGGGCACGCTTTAACAGTGGTTGATCAACTTCGCTTTATGGGGATTCATGTCCGTGCGATTGTTGATCCTAGACCTAAAAATTTTGTGGATCTGGAGCACTTCGGGAATTTAAGTTTTTTGCCCGCTGAATACTTGAATCATCCTTTCTTAGTTTGTATTGGTGATATAGCTACAAGAAAGAGAGTTTTTGAGGAAACACTTGCTAGAATGAAAAATCCATATTTATTTATTGCAGAAAATTCATACGTAAGCAAAGACTCCATCATAGGAAATGGAAGTCAGATTTTGATGGCATCTGTTATAGAAACTAAAGTTAAAATAGGTTCAAACACCATTATAAATGTCGGTGCAAGCGTCCATCATGAAAGTTCAATAGGTTCACATAGCAACATCTCACCAGGAGTGAGAGTTCTAGGTGGGGTTCAGATTGGCAGTGAAGTTCTTGTGGGTAGTAATTCGGTAATATTCCCTGGGATACGAATTGGAGACAATGTTAAAATAGGGGCCGGTTTAGTCATAAGGCATGACATAGATTCAAACGCCACTTTGCGCTAGCCAGATTTTATAGAAATTTTGAGGTACATTCCTGTATATGAGAAGCCAAATTCCGGCCGGAGACATACACGAATTGATTCCCGGTGGAGCTCACACCTATTCCCGGGGCGACGATCAATTTCCCAATAATGCCCCTCAATACCTTATACGGGGAAAAGGGGCTCAAATTTGGGATTCTGAAGGTAGAAATTTTTGGGATTTATCAATGGGACTCAGATCTGTCTCTATAGGGCACGCAGAATCTTCGCAATTGCGATTTATTAATAAGGCAATTTCTAAGGGCGTTAATTTGGCTAGGCCTGTTTTTGATGAATTCAAGCTTGCTGAAAAAATGACTGAAATAATTCCTTCGGCTGAAATGGTTAAATTCGGAAAAAATGGAAGTGATGTAAACACGGCTGCGGTTCGATTGGCCAGGGCTGCTACTGGGCGCAAGTTTATTTTACGTTGTTCGACGAACCCATTCTTAAGCGTGAATGATTGGTTCATAGGATCGACGGTAATGAATTCTGGAATTCCCGACGAGATTAGCCAACTTACCTTGCAATTCGCTTACGGTGATTATGCTGAAGTGAACCGTATTTTTAGCGAACTAGGCGACCAGATTGCCTGCATAATTCTCGAGCCCTATGGCGCGCTGATACCTGATGTCAAATTTTTAGAGCACCTAAGAATTACAGCAGACCGTTACCAATCGGTTTTAATATTTGATGAAGTCATATCTGGTTTTCGATTCGACCTCGGGGGTGCACAAAAATTATCAGGTGTCACGCCAGATCTATCAACTTTTGGCAAAGGGATCGCTAATGGCTTCCCTTTGTCTGCGCTAGTTGGGAAGAAAGACATAATGAACTTAGGCGGAATTAAGCATTCAGATCCTAGAGTTTTCTTGCTGAGCTCTACTTATGGATCAGAGAGGTCTGGACTCGCGGCAGCATTATGGACAATTTCCTTCCTTGAAAAGAGCGATGTCATTAAGGCCAATATTGAGGTAGCTGAGGAGATTTATCAAATATTCAATGGGGCTTCACTCGCACACAATTTGGATAGCCGAATTCAACTCCTCGGTCCGGCTATCAATCCAACTCTCTCAATAAAAGATGAGACTGGGGAACAGAGTGGGACTTCTAGAGCTAGATTCTTAGGTGTTGCGATAGAAAATGGTTTATTCCTTCCATATTTTTCTTATTCGGCTCGCCATAGATCTAAATTTGTTAAGCAGTTTAGATCAAAAATACAGGCAGCATTTTCCGATTTTGCAGACGTAGACAGTGTTTTTCATTCCACAAATTTTGGAGAAACTAAGCCGGTCTTCAGGAAATACAATTGAAAGTAGCATTAGTAACTGGCTCTAGTGGTCTTATAGGAGGGGCACTTGTTGAGTCCTATCTTCAGTCTAGCTATAGGGTTATAGGTTTAGACATTACTGAGACAGACAGGTTCAATAATCCAAATTTTTTATTTTATAAACTAGATTTAACGAATTTGCACCAAATAAAAGATTGCATTGAAGATATTTCAAGTAACTTCAATGCGATTGACTGTATTATAAATAATGCCTCGGCCCGCCCAGAAGGTTTTTTCCAAAAATCAGAAGAATACGACTTAGAAACTTTTGAGAAAGTTCTGGCAATCAACTTAACTGCAAATCTAGCTATCTCGTCGGGTCTTTTTCAATTGCTTTTAAAATCTTCAAACCCTTCAATCGTTAGTTTGAGTTCGATTTATGGCTTGAGGGCGCCCAACTTTTCCATTTATCCTAAAAATGAATTGGGAGATCTGCTTTTCACGACACCAATCTCATACTCTGTTGCCAAGTCAGCATTAGTTGGTTTGACCAAACATCTTGCTGCCGAGTGGGGGGCAGCTGGGGTGCGAGTAAATGCAGTAGCGCCTGGAGGAATTGAGAATGCTCAAGATAAAGATTTTGTGGAGCGGTATACGGCACTAACTTCGCTAAAAAGTATGTGTAAGGTAGAAGACGTTGTAAACTTGGTGCGATTCCTGACTTCGCAGAAATCAACTCACATTACCGGCTTGACTATTCCTGTTGATGGTGGATGGACTTTATAATCCCATCAAATTCGCTTGATTATCAAATTTCTTTGAAATTTTTCTTAGCTCTTCAAAATTTCCAGAAGCCTCGATTTTACCATTTTCAACGTAAATAATACTATCCGCCAGTCTTATTGAAGTAAGCCTATGAGCAATTGAAATTACGATTCGGTCACTTCTATCAGAATTAAGAATGTCAGAAATAAAATTTTCGGTCTCGGCATCAAGAGAGCTCGTTGCTTCATCCAAAATCAAAATTTTTGGGTTGGTAATCCATGCCCTTGCTAGGCCAAGCCTTTGCTTTTGACCGCCGCTTAAATTACTACCACTTTCATTTATCTCTTCGTCAAGTTTTCTTGGCAATGAATTTACAAAACTGCTAAGTGATACTTTTTCTAGGACTTTCCAGATATCTGAATCGGACACATCTTCCTTGGCATAACCGACAATCACATTTTCTCGAATAGATCCATTGATTATCTTTACTTCCTGTGGAACATAAGAGATTGCACCAGGCCATGTTCCGATGGCATCAATCGCAGAAGTGTCAGAAATTCTTACTGTGCCTGAACTCGGTGACAAGACCCCAAGTAACAAATCCACTAACGTCGATTTTCCAGCCCCAGACTGACCAACGATTCCTATAAAGTTACCTGGATTCAACCTTAGATTAATATTCTCCATACCAAAATTAGATTCTTTCGTGTATTGAAAATTGACATTTTCTAATTTAATTGTGGGCTTAAAACCCTTATGATTTGTGTCAAACTTAGGAACATTAAATATTAATTTTGATTGATCTTTATCAAAGTAATTCTCGATTAATCGTAGTGTCGGTCCTGCCATAGACAATCCGCCTCTAATTTGAATTAGAGATTGCTGTATTCGCATTACAGCAGGAGCTATTCTAGTTCCGGCGGCAAGAAATATAACAAAAATAGATATTGCTTTTGACGTATCGTGAACTAAAAATTGAAAACCACCGATTAGACTCGCGCCCACCAAAATTGCTATTTCAATTACGTATTTGCCCGTATATGGCAGAAAATTTAACTCCGCAGTAATGGATGCTAGTTTAGCTTTCTTTGAAGAAACTCTAGATTTGTAGTATGCAAATCTATTTGCTACAAAGCTTTCTCGATAATTTCCAAGCGATTCTGTAATGTCTGAATTAACTCCTATATTGAGAGTGGTGTTCTCGACACCAAGTTTATGCACACGAGCATGCAGTCTGTGCATCAGTACATAGCTAATTGCTCCAAAAAGTACAATTGTTCCTAAAGCGGTAATTGGATCAATTACTAGTATCCCAACGAAGATAAATGTGAGGAGAGAAAGGTCAGATAGCACAACCATAGAACTCGCAAATACTTGAATAGCGAGGAAGTCAACACCTTTAGTAACTGCAAATAATGTTTCTTGTATGGGTTTAGTTCTGATCTCAACTGCTTTACCTTCTAAAATATTGGAATATAATGATGTTGATACTTGAGAGCTTTGGTGGGCGAAGTAGAAAAGTATCTTCTTGGTAAAGAATGCTGAGAATATTGTTCTTGCTACTAAACACAAAACTGCTATAACAACCAAAACTGCGGCTTGATTAGCTGGATCTAAATTCTGTAGTTTTAATGCTTCCACTATGTTCAAAGTTGTTTCGCTCTGTGAAGATTTTTTCAAACTGCTGACCGTCATGTTGCCCACTAGACCGATGAGTAAAATTCCTATGATATCTAGACTTGCCGACATTATTTGGATTACAGCAATGTAAAAGAGTTTTCTCTTGTCCTTAGTGGTCAGAATTCTTGTCGCAACAGAGAAGTCGGAAACTCCAGAAATCAATTCTTTCTTAGGGCGCCATAACACGCTAGAGGATATCATGAGCAAAACGAACTAGGTTAGAATCGGTAATAGATGCTAGTTCCCCTGGCTTAGAAATATACTTAGGAGGTAGGTCTTCAAACGGAGCCAAATTTTAAGAAGGAGAGCTGCTTGTTTTTCTACCCAGATCCGGGCAGGTTTCAAGAACAAGATGCCAGATTACTGGCAGTAGATTTCAATACTTTTCCATCAGCATCGCGGGCTCTTATTGACTTGCTGGCAAGGGTAGTTGAACCTTCCAGTGGTTATGGATTACTTGTTCAAGTTGACTCTAGCTTTAAACCTTTTTTGGGCAAGACATACTTTGGCCGATGGGGTCGCATTCAATCGAATCTAGTTGCCTCCCTAGGATTTGAGTACCTTTTTATCAATAAAAGAGATTTTTGCTCTGAGTTACCAATAAGAAAAATTAACAAAGAACTACTGGATGCTTTTCAAAGCGCACATAACTATTCAGAAATCAAGAAAATAGAATTTAATGGCGGGAGTATTGGGTATTCAGTTATTTCTACCATGGCAACGATCCTTGGCGACTCAGAATTCACAATACATACTAGAAAAGTATTGCTGCCTCGCCTAATCAGACACTACACCGAATCTTATTTTTTAACCAAGGCCTTGATCGAATCCCACAAAATCCAAGGATTGTTGATTTTCAACGGTAGGTTTATAAATGAAAACGCAGCTGCAGCAGCTGCAAAAGACGCAGGTATAAAAGTAATCTATTATGAGCGCCCAAGGCCAGACACATACATAGCTTCTTATCACTCGCCGCATTCAATTAAAGGCTTTGCGTTTGAACTTGAAGAAAGTCTAAAAACTGCTAGCCGTGAAGAAGTGCAAACAACAGCAAAAGAATGGTATGAAAAACGTTTTAACAGATTAGACCCAGAAATAATGCAATTTCAATCGAGCTGGAGCAAAACTTGGCCAAGTTACTTAGATGATAAAGAAAAAAATCTAATCTCTATATTTCCTACCTCAGACGACGAATTCTTTGGTATTTCACAAGACTGGGATCTCCCCGGAAATGCCACCCAAAGGGATTGGATTTCAGATTTCGCAGTAAAAGCTACGTCGGCTGGCAATTCAGTAGTTATACGTTTGCACCCAAATCTGTTATCAAAATCGAAACGCCTTATTAAATCTTGGTCAAGTCTCGAAAAAATACCAGGGGTGCGTTTAATCATGCCTGAAAGCCAGGTAGATTCTTACCGATTGATAAAGACTTCTGATCTTGTCGTAACTTGTGGCTCAACAATTGCAATGGAGGCAGGATATTTAGGCGCTTCTGTCTTATCGATCGGCAGCGGGATATATGACGATTTGCATGCGGTCAAAAAAATCATTGAGCCTAGCCAGTGGGATCCAATACTAATAAATAAAGATTTTAATGGACTTAAGGCAAATATTGCTGCCTGTGAAAATTATGCCTTTTTTGAGAAAAAACGAGAAATTGAAAGGCTTTATGATTTCGAAGAGTACCCTGGGAAAAAATCGTCACCACCAAACCTAATTATAAGAGTTATATCTTCTATATTTAGGTACTCGCAGCAAAAACAAAAAGGATTTAAAATTTGGATGAATCATTGAATAATTCAAGGTATGGTCGCACAAAAGGTAGATCTATATTAAAGTTAAACATGGGAACTGCGCTTAGCAAAAAGATTGCAGCATTTATAATTGCGGCTCTAGCAAAAATCGACCGGAGCGTAAAGCTGCCTAGGTTTCTAACATCGTCTAGGACGACCAGCTTGTTGGATGGTTCTTTTGCGCCAAGTCTTACTTTTAAAATAAATTCGAAGGCCAGCCCCGCATATGACTTTCACGTTGAGGGACGAAGTTCTAACTACGAGATAAGACATTTTTTTCCGGAGAGATTTCATATTGTGATTGAGAATTGCTTCCTCGATGCCAAGAATTCGATTTTATACGACCTTAAAGGTTCCATAATCGAAGAATCAACACCTTGGTCTAAAGATCATTTAGTTACAACTTCTATTCCAAATCCTGTAATCGCTTCAAAGTTTATAGGATATGAGAGAAGCGAAAAAACTAATATTCTGTCCACTAATGGCTACTACCACTGGCTGATTGAAGACTTGCCAGCCTACTTATTGGCCAAAACTTTTGAACCTGATTCGAGGACATTGGTTGCTAGAATAAAACCAAAGTACGTTCAAAATTTTCTAGATCACGAAAATATTGATGTTACAGAAGTTGATAGATTCGCAAGAGTCAAAAATATGAATTTTATTTCCCGAGGCAACGATACAGGCTGGCCGCATCCTAAAGACGTTGATACATTAAGGCAATACTTTGTTGCCCATATGCAAGAAACTGAAAACAACAAAAGAATTTATATATCTCGAGAAAGATCTACAAGATCACCCAAATTCGAAGCAAAATTAGCTGGTGAATTAAAACAGAGAGGTTGGGTAATTCTCTATTTGGAAGATTTAGAATTTTTCGAGCAAATTAGAGAAATAAGTAGTGCCAGCATCGTTTGCGGAGTACACGGGGCTGGACTATCAAACATACTTTGGATGAAGCCTGGCACGCAGGTAATTGAGATCGGAGGATCAGAGTTTAGAACATGTTTTAGAAACCTGGCTAAGGTTGCAAATTTGAAATACAGCAGACTTGATTACGACGTCGATTCACATATTTTCGATTTACAAAGAATCATTACATGCATTTCAAGTTAAATGGTCCCATGAAACGGAATTTATTCTAATGAAAAAACTGATATTGCAGATGAATGGCGGGCTGGGTAATCAATTATTTCAGTATCACGCTGGCTTCCTTTATTCAGAAATTCATAAGTGTGATTTGTACTTGGACTTTTCACGAAGTCTTAATGATAAAGCAATCCGAAGAAGACGAAATTTAGGGATGGATCTACGTGGGATTCAAGAATTTAGCTTACCAAGAGGTAAAACACTAAGAAAAAATTTCGTAACCCGCCTAGTTTTTTCTAACAAATTTCTCAATCTATTTGGCTCAACCTCGCTTGCAAGTTTTATAGATTTTTCAAAGAATGGCGAGGTTGGTGAAAACCTAAAAATTCATGATCTTGAGCAAAATCCGCCGAGTAGGGCGCTGACTAGGTTAAAAGGTAACTTCCAATCTTATGAAGTTTTATCTAGCGCTATAGATAGAGGGTCTATATCTGAATTAGAGTTGATAAATCAGAGTATAAATCTAAAAAGTGTGGTTGACTTTTTGGCACAAGGAGAATCTTTGGCTCTGCATATTCGCCTGACAGACTACATAACCCAAGCCACAAGTAGCCTAATTAATACAAACTATTATGCCTCAGCTTTCGAAAATGCAACTTCGAATAGAGAATTCAAGCATATTTGGATTTTTTCTGATGATATTAAATTAGCAAAAAGAATTTTACCATCAGAAATAATTGGTAAAGTTACAAAATTTGTTTCTGAGAAAGAATTATCTGACGCGGAAAGTTTATTCTTAATGTCAAAATTTGATAGTTTAATAATTTCAAATTCTACTTTTTCTTACTTTGCTGCATTTTATGGAAGACTTGGAATTACTGTTTATGCACCGAGTGTGTGGTTCATTAACGAAAAACACGAAATCACACTTCAGTATCCTCCTAAGTGGAACATTGTTGAATTTAACACTGATATTTAGCGACAAACATGTCGTTTTCAAAATACCAATCTAAGTTATTTGAATTTGCCCACTTCACGAGATAATTTAAGTTGGGATACCCACTTTGTTGGGATACGGTAAACTTGGAAAGTCTTACGTCATCAACTATAATTACAGCTTTTTTTAGGTAAATGAAAGATTGAGCAATGCATTCTAACTCATAAATTAAAGGAGTCGGAGTGGATGACTCGTAAGTTTCTCCACCAGATGCATGCCCATCTAGAAAGAAATTAATTTCGTTGCCCGATATTTCGATTGCTTCCTTAAATCTATCTTCGCTCGTTCCTTCCAAAACAGTTATTTTAGATTCACCACGCAGCCTATGCTTAGCAGTCCGAAATAAAGTTGGTTCCGGCTCAATTGTGATGACTTGTTTAGAGGTTCTTGAAAGGAAATAGGAAGTTTCCCCTTTGTATGTGCCTGTCTCAATCCAAACCACACCCGGAATTCCAGTGGTCCTAATGAAACTTCGCTTCCAGATCACAGGGAGTGGGCCGGTAAAATTTCTCTTACGCCACCTAATCATCTCTACGGGGAGTAAGAATGTTGACTTTGTCCGACGCAGTAGAAAGATGGTTCTCAGCAAATTTTTCATGTTATCTACCGATTAGCATTCTATAAATTTTCAAAATCAAGGACTTAGACTGAGGTAGATAAAAAATAATTTCATATTTTCGCGCTAAGGACCATTTCCTCAAATTAAATCTATAATTTCTTGTATAAACTGCATCACCCCATCCAGCTCGCAAGTACCACTTAGTTGATACTCTCTTAAACCCATAGGACTTTAAGTACTTGTCTAGCTCTCTTACTTGTGCACAGTTTTCATAAAGTCTCTTTCTATTTACTTCACAGTAAACAACATTAGTTTTATATAATAAATTACCTAAACCTTTTAAGACTTCTAACTCTGCACCTTGAACGTCTATGTTTATAAATGTAAAAACAGTATCTTCCGGGATTAGGGTGTCTAATCTTTTAGTTTCAACTAATATTTCTGTGACTACTTGGATCTGCGGATACATATTTAAGTGAGTTTCCATTTTTAGCAAGCTTGTCGATTGCGAGTTATTTGTGACGTATAGTTTTTTTATCTCCCCATTGGTGTCCCATGCAGCAACATTTAGAACTCTATTTTGTTCTGGATTAAGCTTTCGAGCCAAATTTTGAGCCAGTTCAGGTTGAGCTTCAACCCAGGTAATTGGAAAAAGTTCATTTTCAAAATAACTTTCTAACTCTTCAGCGGCATGCGCTCCAACATGAAGTACCTCACCTCTTGGAAGATTCCATAAGCGTGAAATTTCGTGAATTTTATAGAGCATGACTAAGGATATCTAAGTGTGTCATTAAAATCTTCATCTACCGTGAAGAAATTCATCTATGTATCTTTTGAGCAATTCAGCACCTGCGGGATTAACATGGCAGCCATCAAGTGAGTAAATTTCGTCTAGGGCACCAAAGTCTGCGCTATAGGGGTTGGAACCAACTAAACTTTGTGAATTCAATACTTCTATGTAGTTAGGTCTCCGATTTGCAATCAAAGACTGAGTCAGTCTATTCGTGACTTGTACTCGTGTTGCCAACGACCCATTTCTCGGAAATTCCAGATTTAGTTGCCCTTTATCGCTAGGAGGGATTGGGGAAATCAAGAGAGATCTTGTAAAACCATAAAAATTGCAAAGGTTCTCAATTTGCAATATATACCGCTTTGATATCAGGTCTATATTTTCTATATTGTCTAGCTTGCTTGACCATACCCGGCAATCAATCTCACCAAAATGGGCTATAAGATTCTTATAATTTTTTTTATTGGCGATGTACAGGGATGCTTTTTGTAAGATGCTAAATTTAAAGCCTTTGGCCCCTATTGTGTACATTAGCTTCGGGCCAAGCCATAAAATTAGGTCTCCGTTTGAGTTAAAGTGTATTCTACTTTTTTTAGTGGACTTAGTTTTAGTGGCAATATACCAAATATGACTATCTCCAATGTAAATGGTCTTAGAAATTGATTTGCCTAATAGCATTTTCAGGACTTGCAAAATGTCCGACTTTATATTTTTCAATCTAATGTAGAAACTACCTAAGATTGAGATTGTTTTACCTATAATAATCTAGTCGATCCTGAAACTGATTTCCGAAGTAGCAAAATGCACGGCAACAATTCCCGTATCCCCATCATTTTTTTCAGTTGAAACCCACTCGACTTCAATGCCATTTCCGATAGCTGCTTTGACTTCAGAGCCAAGCCATTCAGAGATTGCGGATTCATCTCCAGCAATTTCAATCTTCACGATCTTTGCAACTGCTTTGCCATCTGTTGATGGGTGATGATTCTTAATCCACTGTACGAAGAACGGCATCTGACGATCTTCTAGCGTGCCGAGAACGCCGATCTGCTTCCAACTTAAATCAGTACCATCAGGTTTGGTACGGTGACCATCCACTGCAGGTCGTCCTAAACGTGTTTCAACTGCTGCTAGGTCTTCAACTGCGACTACCCAAGTTAGCCATCCGCCGCCTTCTGCGGAGCGCTTAGAAACAGCTTTACCGAAAGGGGAAGAATCAGATGCTGGGTGATCTAGAGGGCATACAACTTCTATGTATTGACCATTTAGAAGCGGCGCTGTGAAGTTACGAGTACCAAATCTTGGGTGTACGCCACCATCAACAAAGGTGGTCCCTAAACGTGAACCTAGTCTTTGGACAGTATCTGCTAGCTGGTCATGAGAAGTTACATATGAGACATGGTCTAGGCGCATGAGCAAATCTTGCCCTATCCAAGGGGGTGCTTTTTACCATTTCTAAAGAGACGCAGCCCAGATTTTATGCTTGCGGCTTTCATCCAGACCCATCCCAAAGCCCTGGCCACTGGACTATTGGCAAAGATCTCGGCACGGATTAAGGCTTTCTCCTTGTGCATTCTTTTTAGGTTTTTATCTGAGAATCCGTCTGGCTCCATGATGGCAAGGATTTCAGAGGTTTTATAGGCACCCGAATCTTTGATTATTTCTAGGCAGAGTTTGTGGTCTGCGGCTAACCTGAATTTAGTGTCGAAGTTTCTAGCAGCCGTGATTGAATCCCTACGAAATACCATCGCTTGATGGCAGGCGCCTCTTCTAGAAAGTGCAAATTTAATCAAAGATATTTCACCTGAACTCTGGCGAAATCCTCGCTCTTCTCTTTCAATTTTGTATCCACCAACTACAAATCCATATTTGCTGCTTTTAATTGCATTGAAGCCAGTTTTTAGGGAACTCACGGAATAAAACTGATCTCCACTATTCATAAACCAAAGAAAATCGGCCCGCGACTTGCTAATCCCTAGATTCATCGCCTCATATATCCCCTGATCTGACTGCTTAACCAAAGAAAATCTTGAGTCAATTCTGCAGAATTCAGTGGCGATGTCATATGTAGAGTCTTCAGATTGGCCATAAACAATAATTAGTTCCCAATCCGAAAAATCTTGAGAGAGGGCACTCTTGAGAGTTTTAGTCAGCCCATCGGCATTATTCTTAACAACCGTTACTATGCTGACTGAGACCATTGCCCTATCTTGCCTGATCTTTTGGCTTTGATGGCGTTTAAAAACTGGCAGATTCTGAAAGTGCTGCAAAAAACTAGTAGAATTCTGGAATGCGAATTTTGATCACAGGTGGGGCTGGATTCATTGGCTCACATCTAACTGATCGATTAGTGGCTGATGGCCACCAAATCACAATTTTGGATAACTTGGCTACAGGCCGAAAAGAGAACCTCTCCGCTCATATAGGCGGAGATACAGTATCTTTTGTAGAAGGTTCAATTCTGGATCTACCGCTTCTAGATTCTCTAATCAAAGAAACTGAATACATATTCCACCTAGCTGCTGCGGTAGGTGTCTTTAACATAGTAAATCACCCGCTGGATAGCTTGATGACAAATATTAGAGGCACCGAGAATGTCCTCGAATCTGCTCATAAATATTCAAAACCAGTGTTTGTAACAAGTAGCAGTGAGGTTTACGGAAAGAACGATTCTGATTCCCTTAGAGAATCAGATGATCGCATTCTTGGTGCTCCAGTTACGTTGCGATGGTCATATAGCGAAGCAAAAGCGATTGATGAATCTTTGGCTTACGCATACTGGGTCGAGAAAAAACTTGAAACTCGCATCGTTAGATTCTTCAACACGGTAGGTCCACGTCAACTTGGTGCATATGGAATGGTTGTGCCTCGCTTTGTGCAGTTTGCGCTTAAAAATGAGCCAATCACAATTTATGGAAATGGTGAACAGACAAGATGCTTTGGTCACGTTCTAGACGCCGTTGACGCGGTGGTCAAAATTGCTTTTGTAGAAAATACAATTGGAAAAGTAATCAATATTGGTAATGACTTTGAAATATCAATTAATGATTTAGCGAAGAAAGTCATTGAGCAAACAAATTCTAAGAGCGAAATTGTTTATGTTCCATACGAAGAGGCTTACGGTGATGGTTTCGAAGACATGGAACGACGAGTGCCAAATATAGAATTGATTAAATCTTTGGTTGGTTGGGAGCCTAAAAGAGATCTTTTTAGCATGATTACAGATATTGCTAATTTTCTAAAGTAAGAAAATGAATAACAAATATAACCGAGTTATGTTTGTGACTAACTCACTTTCCGGCGGCGGAGCTGAACGAGCAACAAATATTCTGGTAAATGCGCTTTCGGATCTAGGAAATCAAGTTTCTCTCGTGGCCATTAATGATGGGCCACGAGATTTGATTGAGCCAAGTTGCCAAATATTTGAGTTAAAGCGCAAATGGCAAGGTGGATTACTAAGCGTATTTGCTGCTCATTTAAAGCTCCAGAGGGTAATCTGGAAATGGAAACCAGATTACTTGGTTTTAAATTGTGATATTCCAGAGTTTCTTGGCTCACTGTCTATAGGTAAACATAAATTAATTGCTGTTGAACATGCCACATACCCTTGGATTAAACGATTAAGGCTTGGAAAACTAACTCGAAAAATCTTATCTACCAGAAATGCAAAATGGGTTGCTGTTTCTAGTCACCTAAAGATTTGGGGAAGTGAATCACCTCCTGATATTTCTATTAGCAACGCAATAGTTTTGCCAACGACCAAGAGGTCTCAACCATCTGGGTCAATTAAGAGACTGAACTACGTCGGCAGACTGAGCGAAGAGAAGCAGCCGCTATGGGCATTAGAGATTGCAAAGCAAACGGAGTTACCTATAAGAATTTTTGGTGAGGGTTTGTTAAAGGCACAATTACAGAATTTTGGAATTATGCATAAGATTGTTACTCGATTTGAGGGATTTGTTTCGAATCCTTGGGATTCTTTCGATGAGAACGACCTTCTAATAATACCGTCTAGTTTCGAGGGTGACGGGCTTGTACTAGTTGAAGCGCTTTGTAACAGAATTCCGTTCATTGCAAATGATATTTCAGATTTACGGCGCTTTAACCTAGAAGATAAGAACTACGCTTTGGATATTGAGGAATTCTCTAACTCGATTGTTACAAACATAAATTCGATCCAACACTTTTTACCTAAAGAAAATAATGTCTATGAGATTTTGAAAGATAGAGAACCTGCTGTTGTGGGCCAGAGATGGAATTCATTCTTAAACTCTTTGCCCTAATCAAGATTCTAAAGTAGCTCTACCCCCACTTGATTCCCATAATTGTTAGTGCAATCCAAAACTGGAATGCCCTTAGCCAATAGTGACTTAACATCAAGTCCAGGCTGATTTGTTGCAACTATTGCAACATCGCAATCCCACGCCTCTGTCACTGGCTTGGTGCCTTCCCAAAGCGGCACAAGTGGATCAACCCAGGCCACTTCAGCGCCTCTAGCTACTAGAGATGCGCGTAAAGCACTCGCTGGGGTTTCACGAACATCACCAACACCAGGTTTGTATGCGACACCCAAAATCAGGACCTTAGGTGTGCCTGTTGAGGCTTTGGTAAGCGCTAAAGCCCGTTCTGCAACGTAGATCGGCATTTGGTTAGCGATTTCATCAGAGCGCTCTACCAGACTAGCCACTTGCCCACCTTTACGCGCCCACCAAGTTAAGTAGAGAGGGTCAACCGGAATGCAGTGACCACCAATGCCTACACCTGGTCTAAACGGCATAAAGCCATAAGGCTTAGTAGCAGCGGCATTAATCACTTCATGAACATTAATACCCTGGGCACTGCACAATTGTGTGAACTCATTGATCATCGAAATATTTACTAACCGAAAAGTGTTTTCGAGAATCTTCGCAGCTTCGGCAATCTCGGGGGTTGAGGTAGCAACAACTGAATCGCAAATTGAATTGTAGAAAGCCAGAGCCCGCTTTTGAGATTCTTCATCGATTCCACCAACCAAGCGTGGCGTATTCTTTTGATCCCAAACCGGATCACCTGGATTTACCCGCTCTGGAGCAGATGCATAAAAGAGTTCACTAACGGAATTTGATTTCAAACCATTAACCAGCGGAATAATCACATCCCTTAATGTGCCTGGGTAAGAAGTTGATTCGCTAACTAAAAGCGTCTGATTTGAAAGATATGGGGCCACATCTCGAGTCGCGCTTTCTAATAACTCCAAATCTGGCTCACGCAAATCATTTAATGGTGTTGGAACACAGATTGTTACAACTGAGGCCGCAGAT
>Ga0164295_10001158_pt1 | contig 21918 bp, 16 predicted proteins | sample GEODES006metaG_FD_111798 | JGI IMG/M metagenome (GOLD analysis project Ga0164295, IMG submission 111798) | Oligotrophic lake water microbial communities from Sparkling Lake, Wisconsin, USA - GEODES006 metaG | ecosystem: Environmental > Aquatic > Freshwater > Lake | place: USA: Sparkling Lake... | reverse complement strand
TTCTTTTCGGAGTGTTCGACTTGCGGCCAGTAGGTGTCGAAGTCGAACTCCGGGCTGTTGTCGAGATCGTGGCATTCCAGGCAGTTGTTGATTGCCCGCTGCTTGGTTTCCGGGGTGTCGAGCGCCAAGCCCAGTTCCGTGCGGAGCCGATCGCGTTCAATCGTGCTGGCCCGCACATCGCCCCGCTCCACGGCAGCATGCGCAGCCGCCGGACCGTGGCAGTTTTCACAGCCTTGGTGGGCCAGGTGCGGGGTCGTGCCCATGCCAGCAAAGCCCCCTTCGAACGGTTCATACTTCTGCGGAGCCCAGCCAACCACATGGCAGGAGAGGCATTCCGGATCGCCGTCGCGGCGGGGGGCTTGGGTTTCCAGCGTGGTCAGAGCGGTGGCATGGGGCGTGTTGATCCAGACATCGTAGGAAGCCTGATGGCATTCCGCGCAGGCGGCGCTACCGGCAAATCGGCGGCCGCTGGGATGCCTGACCGGAGCGAGCCCCAGGCCGGTCAGCCCGAGCGATTCCAGCTGGTTTTGGTAAGAGGCCAGCAGGGAGATCATGTCTTTTGATTCCCCCCACCGGGCATCGAGCGGCACGCGTTGTGATCGCACCGGCATCTCCTCATCGTCGAAGAAGCCGATGGCCACAGCAAACATGCCTTTGTGGCCAAGTTCAATGAGTCGCGCGACCTTCCCGGCCGGAGCTGCACCTGAGGTGGTGCTGGGGAGAAGGCGGGGTTGGGCGGGGGGTTCATCGGCGCCACCGGCGGTGGCGACCAGATCGAACTGCGGGTACCTGGCGGCCAGAGCCCTGGTTTCCTCCGGATCGGCCCAGGAGAGCAGCACCTGATGTGTGCAGCCAGCCTTGGTGAAGGCGGCGGCCGGGGCCGCCAACGCTTCCGCCGCCGGAATCACCTCGATGGCGTCATTGCGAACCTGCGCCGCCTGCTTGTCACCGAGGACGGCGGTGATGCCGATGCGGAGGCCGCCGACCTCCACAATCCTCTGCCGCGGAGTGATGTTGTTGGCGAGCCCCAGCAGGCCAACGTTAGCGCTGAGGAATGGGGTCGGTTGATCTCCCACGGCCGCCACCGCCGCCACCAGTTCCTCGGCAGGGAGCCGCAGGTCATCAGGTCCGAGGCCGACGCCGGCGTAGTTCATCGTTCGCAAGCCGTCAGAGATCGACTGAAACTTCACCTCCGACTGCCGTCCGAACCTCCTCACCTGTCCCCCCAGATCGACTGCCACCACCGACCAGCCCACCGACTGCAGCGCCTGCAGGAAGTTTTCCCGCCGGCTTAATCCGCCTTTCTGATTTTCCTTGCCGGTACAGCCGCAGGGCTCGATGTAGCCGTCGAGTTCGCCGGTGAACACGATGACGGCGCGGGGCTGAGCCCATCCCTGAAACACAGGGCCGTTGCGTTCCTGGAAGCGGGCCACGGTCTCAGGATCGATGCCCGCACCGCGATCAGGCACAGCGTGCTCGCCGCTGGCGGGAGGCGGATCGGCCGACGAGGGGCCAGGCAGCCAGAAGCACAGGGCGACCAGCGCGCTGGCAGCGAGGCGGAGCGGGTGGAGCATGGGGGTTCAACGTGGGTTTCGGAGCGGTTCCGCAGGGCAGAAACGGCCAGAGAGAACGGTCCTGACAATTCTGAAAACCGGATGCCCTCAAAGGAATCCCATGCGGCGACAGCCAAGGCAAGACCACCCTGCACCGGTCCAAAAGAACCGGCGAGGAGTGCAATCATTTTAGGGAGACTTGCGAAGCTGCACAGTTTTCGGAGCGGGGCGGTCAGTAGGAACGGGCCAGAATGCTGCGGCGGGCCACCGGTCCCCCCGTCACCACGCACACGCCCGGCTCATCTTCCCCCTCCATAGGAATGCAGCGAACGGTCACTTTCAGCGGTTCCAGGGCGGCGGCCACAGCCGGCACATCGGCAACATGCACGTGAGCGAATCCCCCCTGAATTGTACCCTTGCCAGCCCCTGCCTCCTGCTCCGTAGGGCCGAAGAACGCGATCACGTCTGCCATGCTCTCGAGCCGCACGGAGTGGGCGTCGCGGAACTGGCAGGCCTTCGTATAGAGCCCGGCCTGGAAGGCCTCGAGCAGCCCTGGAGCGGCGGCGACGAATTCCGCCACAGGCATGCTGGTGCGCTCGCGTGGCGGCCGGTCCCGGCGGGACAGGCTCAAGGCACCCGCGGCCAGATCACGCGGTCCGATCTCCACCCGGAGCGGCACCCCCTGCTTGATATGCTGCCAGACCTTGTCGCCGCCGCGGAGATCACGGGAATCGATCTTCACCCGCAACGGCTGATCGCCATACCGCGCAGTGGCCAGTTCGGCCGCCAGCGTCCGGCAGCAGGCCAGAACCGCCTCCTTTTCCTCAGCTGTTTTGTGGATCGGCAGCAGCACGATCTGCACCGGCGCGATGCGGGGGGGCAGCACCAGCCCATCGTCGTCGGCGTGGGTCATGATCACGGCGCCGATCAAACGGGTTGAAACGCCCCAGGAGGTTGTCCAGCAGAATTCCTCAACCCCGCTGGGGCCGGAAAACTTGATCTCCTGCGCCTTGGCAAAGTTTTGGCCGAGGAAGTGGGAGGTGCCGGCCTGCAGCGCCTTGCCGTCCTGCATCATTGCCTCGATCGAGTAGGTGTCGACGGCGCCGGGAAACCGTTCGGCGGCCGGCTTGGGGCCGCGGATCACCGGCATCGCCAGATCGCGCTGGGCGAACGTGGAGTAGACATCAAGCATCCGCAGCGTCTCCTCCACAGCCTCGTCGCGGGTGGCATGGGCAGTGTGTCCCTCCTGCCACAGAAATTCTGAAGTCCGCAAAAAGAGCCGCGGCCGCATTTCCCAGCGCACCACATTGGCCCACTGGTTGATCAACAGCGGCAGATCACGCCACGATTGCACCCATTTGGCGAACATGGCGCCGATGATCGTCTCGCTGGTGGGGCGGACGACGAGCGGTTCCTCCAGTTTGCCGGTGGGGATCAGTTTGCCGTCGGGACCCAGTTCCAGCCGATGGTGGGTGACCACCGCGCATTCCTTGGCGAAGCCCTCCACGTGCTGGGCCTCCTTTTCGAGGTATGACAGCGGAATGAAGAGTGGGAAGTAGGCATTTTGGTGTCCTGTTGCCTTGAACATGCCATCGAGAATGCCCTGCATGCGCTCCCATACCGCGTAGCCATGGGGCTTGATGACCATGCAGCCGCGCACCGGTGACTGTTCAGCCAGATCGGCGGCACGCACCACCTGCTGATACCACTCGGGGTAGTTTTCGGCGCGGGTGGGGGAAATGGCATGATCGGGCATGGAGGTCTCCGGTTGGCGGTGGCGGGAGCGGGGGGTGGAAAAGGCTATGTTCGGTTTCCGGCGCGAGGCAGGATTGTAGTCGGTGTCGGCCGTTTTTTGATCCGCTTTCCCCCCGCTTGGTAAACTGCCGGAGTCTGCGGCGTCGGTTGGTTCCCTCACACAAGGAGCCTGCCCCCCCGCTGTTTCCCCGTTTGAGCCACCCTTCTCTGGATTCTCGCATGGCTTCCTCTTCCCGCTACGAAACCACCGTTCCTCCCTCCAGCCCCGCGCGGGGGAGTGGAAAGCGGGGCGGTTCCGGACGCCGCTGCGCCACCGAACTCGGTCCGCAGACCACGGTCGATCAGGTTTTTCTCGCGACCCATAAGCAACTCCGACCCAACCGCAACGGGCAGCTCTATCTGCAGGTGGAACTGGCCGACCGCAGCGGAGCGATTACGGGACGCATGTGGAACGCCTCCGATGCCGAATTTGAGGCCTTCGACGACGGCGATTATGTCCGGGTGGAGGGCACCACGCAGCTCTATTCCGGATCGTTGCAGTTGATCGTGGCGGCGATTGGCCGGGTTGATCCGCGGACGGTCAACGAATCTGAATTTCTGGTGCTGTCGCCGGCCGATGTCGAACGCCTGCGCGGTGAACTGGTGTCGCTGCTGGACACTGTTGGCCCAGAACCGCTCAGAGGTTTGGTGGCTGAGGTCCTCTCCGACACCGAATTGATGAAGTCGTTCACCCGTTGTCCGGCGGGCGTCAAGCAGCACCATGCCCATGCCGGCGGACTGCTGGAGCATGTGGTCAACCTGCTGCGTTTGGCCGATCGGGTGGCGCCGCTCTACCCGGCCATGGACCGCGATCTGCTGATGGTGGGAGTTTTGTTTCACGATATCGGCAAGACGATCGAACTGGAGAGCGAACGCGGCTTTTCCTACACCGATGTGGGGCAGTTGCTGGGGCATGTTTTGCTGGGCCTCGAAATTCTCGAGGCGAAAATCCAAGCCCTGCAGGTGCGGTCGGGCATCCCGTTCGACCATGAACTATCGATGCGGCTCAAGCACATGATCGCCAGCCATCATGGCCAATATGAGTTTGGTGCCCCCAAGCTGCCGATGACGCTTGAGGCGCTGGCTCTGCACCATCTCGATCACCTCGACGCCCGCATGGCTGGCGTTTTGCAACTCCTGCAAAATGAGGCGGCCATGGATGGTGGGTGGACCCAATACCAGCAAACTCTGGGACGCAAGTTTTTTCGCGGCCGCAGCTAGCCGGCCGCCAAATCCCACAGAACCCTTCAGCCCCAATGCACACGCGGGGGCCAAGCCCCCGAAGCCCGCTCAGCACAACGGAACCCGACCATGGCCCGCCCCCATCCACCCCGCGACGGTAAAAATTCCGGCCGCCCACAGCCGCGTCGCGGGGCTGCGCCGCCGCCGCCGCTGGCGGGCCAGCGCCCCCGGACAGGGAAGCCGCCAGCCGACACCCCGGCGGGAGAGCGGACCGCCAAGCCGGGGGATGTGATCGGTCTGTTTCGCCGGGCGGCCGGCGGCTATGGATTCGTGCATCCCCAGACCATTGCGGCCGGGGATCGCTCTGGCGACATTCACATCGCGCAGTCGGCCCAACTCGATGCCGCCAGTGGTGACACCGTCCGCGTCCGGGTGGCTCGCGGCCGGGATGTCCGGCGCCCGGGGCCCTCGGGGGAAATCGTGGAGGTGGTCGAGCGGCGCACGACACGGTTTGTCGGAACCTTCTTTCAGGCTGCCGGCAGCGGGTGGGTGCAGATCGATGGCACCGGGTTTCAGAAGCCGGTCTCGGTTGGAGATCCGGGGGCGAAGGGAGTGCGCGAAAAGGACAAAGTGGTGGTGGAGATGGTGCGGTTCCCCACCCACCTCCGCGACGGCGAGGGGGTCGTGGTTGAGGTTCTGGGACAGTCTGGGGAGCCGGGCGTCGACACGCTGACAGTGATCCATGAGTTTGGCCTGCCGGGCCCGTTTTCCGAGGCGGTGCTCGCCTCGGCCCGGGCGCAGGCGGAACGCTTCACGGAAGAGGTTCCGGACGATCGTCGCGATCTCACCGGGCGGGTCATCGTGACGATCGACCCGATCGATGCCCGTGATTTCGACGATGCGATCTCGCTGGAGCGGCTGGAACGCGACCACTGGCTTCTGGGGGTGCACATTGCCGATGTGTCCTATTTTGTGCCGGAGGATTCCCCGCTCGATCAGGAGGCGCTGGCCCGGGGCACGAGTGTGTATCTCCCAGATCGGGTGATCCCGATGCTGCCTGAGATCGTGTCGAACAATCTGGCGAGCCTGCAGCCCGGTCGCGTGCGCTATGCCCGCACCTGCTGGATCGAGTTTTCGCCGGAGGGCATTCCGGTGCACACCCAGGTGGAGCGATCGGCGATCAAGAGCGTCCGCCGTTTCACGTACGAGGAAGTCGATGTCTTCCTCGCCGATCCCGCCACGGTTGCGGTGGAGATGACTCCCGAAGTGCGGGCATTGCTCGGCCGCATGCGCGATCTGTCGCGGGTGCTGCGGCGACGGCGTTCATCGCGGGGGTCGCTGGAACTGCAAATGCCGGAAGTGAAGATCGATCTCGATCGCGATGGCCGCGTCAGTGGTGCGCATGTCGTGGAAAATACCGAGAGCCACAAGATCATCGAAGAATTCATGCTCTCGGCCAATGAAGCCGTGGCCGAAACGCTGGCTGCGGCCGGCGCCGGATTCCTGCGGCGGGTGCATCCCTCCCCCGATCTGCGGAAGCTCAGGCAACTGACAGAGTTTGTTTCGGAGTTGGGCTTCGAGGTCGATACGCTGGAGAGCCGGTTCGAATTGCAGCGGTTGCTGGGGATGACCCGCGGCCGGCCGGAGGAGCATGCCGTGCACTACGCCGTGCTCCGCAGTTTGTCGCGGGCCGTCTACGGCCCACAGCCGGAGGGACATTTCGCCCTGGCCAGCGATTGCTACTGCCATTTCACCTCACCGATCCGCCGCTATCCCGATCTGACGATCCACCGGGCCCTCGACAGCCTCGCGCGCGGTCGGAAGGCGCCGGAGGAGGGGTTGGTGGCGCTCGGCGAGCAGTGTTCGCAGCTGGAACGCCGGGCCGAATCGGCCGAGCGCGAACTGGTCAAGCTCAAGCTCCTCCTCTTTTTGAGCAGTCGCATCGGCTCCGAGATGGATGCCGTCGTGACCGGAGTGGAATCGTTCGGTCTGTTCGTGCAGGGACTGGAACTGCCCGCCGAGGGACTCGTCTCCCTCGATGCCCTGCCGAGCGATGTCTATCGGTATGAGCGGGCCAGCCACACCCTCACAGGGCGGAGTCCGGGGCATTCCTACCGGCTGGGCGACAGAGTTCGGGTGGTGGTGGCCAGAGTCGATCTCGACCGTCGGGCCCTGACCTGCCGGCTGGTGGAGCCTCCCGCGGCGGGCCCGCCGCGCAGGAAGACCCTCCCGGCGCAAGGCACGGAACGTGGCCGCCCCGCCAAGGGGGCCGGGCGACGGCGGAAAAAGTAGTTTCGCGAAAAAAAGAGTTTCGCAAGAGGCCGGGTGGCAGCTTTGCGACGCTTTCCTACAATCCTCACTTCAGTGGCCGCCTGTCAGGATTCCCGGCAGGCAGCCGCGCACCAGTTCGACGACCCCTCGACTCCTGTTCGGGAAGGATCTCATGGAAGAGCACTCCGCGCTGCTGGAGACGCCGCTGTGCCGCTGGCACGAGGCGCATGGCGGGCGCATGGTCGATTTCGCCGGCTGGAAGATGCCGGTGCAGTATGCCTCGATCGTCGACGAACATCTGGCAACCCGTCAGGCGGCCGGCATGTTTGATGTGTCGCACATGGGGCGGCTGTCGATTGAGGGACCGCAGTCGCTGGTCTGGCTCGAATCGCTGCTGACGCGACGCGTGACTGGAATCGAGCCGGGCCGTGTTCGCTACACGTTGATTGCCAGCACACTTCCAGCCGCCATCCTCGACGACGCCTTGGTATCGCGCGATCGGGATGCACCAGACGGCACGCCCTGCATGGGGCTGGTCGTCAACGCCAGCAATCGCCCCCGCGTGGTGGCGTGGTTGCGTTCGCAGCTTCCTGCTTCCGGCGTGCGTCTGACCGATCACACCTCCTCCACGGCGATGATCGCTGTGCAGGGGCCGCTGGCCATCTCCGTGGTCGGCAGTCTCTGCTCGCCGGGCGATGCGGCCCGCATCGCCGCTCTGGGCAACTACTCGGCGACCTCCGCCACCGTGGCCGGCCAGCCGGCTGCTGTCAGTCGGACCGGCTACACGGGCGAAGATGGCGTCGAGATCGTGGTGGCGGCAGCCGTAGCCGAGCAGGTGTGGAACGACATTCACACTGCGGGTATTCCCCGCGGCCTCCGGGCCTGCGGGCTCGGAGCCCGCGACACGCTGCGGCTGGAAGCTGGAATGCCGCTCTACGGCCACGAACTGCGCGAAGAGAGCGATCCTTTTGCCATCGGGCTGGGATTGGCGATCAATCTGGACGGACGGAGTTTTCCCAGATCCGATATTTTCGCCGCTGAGAAGGCCGGCCAGCCGGCGCGTGTGCGAGTGGGGCTGGAATTCGACTCGAAACGGAGTGCCCGCGAGGGCAATTCGGTGTGGGATGGCCAGCGGGAGGTGGGGATCGTGACCAGCGGTAGTTTTTCCCCAACTCTCGGCAAGGCTGTGGCAATGGCAATGGTGGATGAGAAGCTGGCGGCGGTGGGCACCAGCTTGGACGTCCTGATCCGCGACACGCGGCAGGCCGCCAGGGTTGTTCCCCTGCCCTTCTACCGGCGCAGGAAACCGACCGCGCAGGCATGATGGTTGGCTGCCGGCCACGGCGTGGCTGGTGGGGCAGAGCACAACGGGATGAAGAACGATTCAACAACCTTTGGAGAATGGTATGGCTACCGATTTGAAGTTTGCGAAATCGCACGAGTGGCTGCGCCCCGAGGCGGGCGGGCTGGTCACTGTGGGCATCTCCTCCTATGCCGTGGAGGCCCTCACCGATCTGGTGTTCATGCAACTCCCTGCGGTGGGGAAAAAGGTGAAGGCAGGAGAGTCGATCGGCGAGATCGAGAGCGTGAAAGCCGTCAGCGATATCTACGCGCCCGTCTCAGGCGAAGTCGTGGAGGTGAATACCGCTCTGCCCGGCCACCTCGAAACACTCGGCAAGGACCCTTACGGTGACGGCTGGATCGTCCGCATCCGCCCCGACAATCCCCAGGAAGCCGACCAACTGCTCAACCAAGCTGCCTACGACGCCCTCGTCGCCGGCCAATCACACTAAATTGTAGCGCGAAAAAAGCCATCCATGGCCTTTTTTCGCTCGGTCGCCCGGTGGAAACGCCAAGGGTTTCCACGGTCGACCGCATCGCCTCCAGCGATGCGTGGTTTGATGCGTGATCTGATGTTTGAAAAAGCCATCCATGGCCCCTCCGGTTGCCATGCAACCGGCTAGGCTAGTCCGCTCGGTCGCCCGGTGGAAACGCCCCTCCCCTCTTGATTCATAGCCAGCAGATCCAGCAGATTCAGAGAGCGTCGCCTGATGGCCAATAGCGTGCCGGTGTGGTGGGATGAACAGGCGGCTGGGGCCACGAACATGGGGGCCGATGAGGCGCTCGTGACGGAGGCTGTTACCCGCGGCATGCTGCTCGTCAGGCTGTATGGCTGGCAGCCGGCGGCGGTTTCGTTGGGCGCTTTCCAGAGGCTTGACGACGCGCGGCAGTGTTCCGGCATTGCCAGCCTGCCGGTGGTGCGGAGGCCGAGTGGCGGCGGGGCGATCATCCACGGCAGCGATCTGACGTACGCGGCGGCCGTCCCCAAACACCACCCCTGGGGCAGTTCGCCGCAGCGTCTCTACGACGCCTTCCACGGGGCCCTGGTGGAGGCGTTGGCTGGTTGGAAGATCGTCGCCTCCCTCCATCCTGCCGCTGGCCCCGCAGCTCATGCTGCCGCCTCTGCGCAGGAGCCCTTTCTCTGCTTTGACAGACGGGCCGTGGGGGATGTCGTCATGCCCGATCGACGTGTGGGGCGGGAGCAGGCTCCGCCGGCGAAAGTGATGGGGAGTGCCCAACGGCGGCTGGAGGGGGCGGTTCTCCAGCACGGGAGTCTGCTCCTGACTGCCAATGCGGCCGCCAGTGGCTCCGCGCAGCACCCGGGCATTCAAGAACTGGCAGGTGACGGGGTCGAGATCCCCGCTATCAAGGATTTGGTAAACCGGTGGTTGGAATTGGTGGCCACCAGCTTGGGAGCCAGGGTGGCTGTCCAGACGGGTTCATTTGCTGGAGCAGCCCGGAGCGAGGTGGACCGGTTGGCGGAGCGTTTTGGGCAGGGTCGCTGGACCGCCCGCCGGTGAGAAGACCCTGAATGGGAGCGCCGTGGCCGAGGTGCTGCCCTGCCCCGCGAACCTGTCTGGTTGGCAGAAAGCGATTTCTGGTATACTCAGGGTCCATTGGGTGGAGTCGGAACTGATTATGTTGATTGGGGGAGCGGTGGAATTCCTCCCCGGCCTCGGGAAGTGTCGGAACCATGATCACAAAGCTGATCGTCGCCACTGGGAAGAGCGCGGGCAGATCGATCTCCATCAAGCGGAACAAACTGCTCATCGGCAGAGCTGAAGAGTGCGATGTGCGGCCCCTCAGCGAGGATGTCAGTCGCCGCCACTGTGCCGTCCATGTTGGGCCGGCTGATGTGTGGGTCGAGGATCTCGGCAGCCGCAACGGCACGTTTGTCAACGGCGTGCGGATCGCCGCAAAGACGAAGGTTGCGTCCGGGGATCTGATCCGGGTGGGGGCTCTGGAACTGACTGTTTCGTGTTCGGAGCCTGCGGCCACCGGGGGGGATCAGGATGTCTCCAAGTGGCTGATGGCCGATGAGTCCCCCGCCGGTATGTTCGATACGACCCGGTCGCTCAGCATGCCTGCCGATTCGGCGCTCGATGATTCACGCGTCGTGCGTCAACCCGCCGCCGAGCCGGCAAAACTCGCTGCGGAGGTGGTCGGTTCGGCCGATGGAGACGGCGCGGCTGGAACCACGATGGTTGGCATGGCTGTCACCGGCGCAGCACAGCCTGCTCGCCAGGCGACTGCCGGGGTGGCTGAGGCCCCAGCGGCGGTCGAGGCGGCCGCGAAAGCAGCACCATCCCCACCCGCCAAGGAAGCCCAGCCCAGCCCGGCTCCAAAGGGTGGGAAAAATGCTGCCGTGAACTCCCGGGACGCCGCCGCCGAAGCTCTGAAGAAGTTTTTCAATAACCGCTAGCGAACTGCCGTGAGGCTGTGGAGGGCTCTCCGCCCCGACCTGCTGTCGGTGGTCGGGAGGGCCGGGCTTTTTCCCCAGACGCCCGAACGAGCCGGTTCCGTCGGCATAGCCGGCACAACCGGGCCAGATTCGCTTCAAAGAGGCCTGTTCTTTTACCCCGGCCACAGATCTTGCCCAGCAGGCATGCTGCATACTTTCGGCAGAGTCATCCGATTGCCGCACAGGCGGGCCCCTCTCCCCACCTCTCCAGCATCACTCTCTATTTGAAGGAACTTTCGATGCCCACCGCCTGCCACACGCTGCCGCACCGCCCGAGTCGTTCGTCAATTGGCCAGGGCCCGGCCCGATCCCGTCGCCGGCAGATCGATCCGACCACCTGTGAGCGCGATTACCAGCCCGAAGAACTGGAGTTCATGCGGGCCCTCGAGCAGTACAAACGCACCAGTGGCCGCATGTTTCCCACCTGCAGCGAGGTGTTGGAGGTGGTGCGCGGATTGGGGTATGTGCGACTTCCTGCTGGCGAATCCTGCTGACAGCAACCGGGGGATGCGGGGGATGGGGGGAATGGGCCTGATGCGAGCGGGCTGAGCTTGTTCGAATTGGCTGCCATTGCTACTTTCCGCGGAGTGTGCGGCTTGAAATGCCCTCGCTCGGAAGGCGCAACCGCCTCGGAGACTCCCCTGTGCCACCCGCCACTTGCCCGCCGGGCAGCGCAATCCAAAACGCCGCTGATCGACGGCCCGTTCGGCACGGGCGTCTCGCCACCTGCCTCCTCCTTGCGCTGCCGTGCGTGCTGGCTCTGGCAGGCTGCGGAGGGATGATGCGCAACGAAAACGCCGAAGGGGTGAAGCTCTACCAGCAGGGCAACTACCTCGGGGCGGTAAGCCATTTCCAGCAGGCCTTGGCCCAGCAGCCCGGCAGCCCCGACTGCTTCTACAACCTCGGAGCCACCTACCACCAGCAGTCCAAGCTGTTGGGGCGGCCGGCCGACATGCAGACCGCCGAGCAGTATTATCACCTCTGTCTGGCCCGAAACCCCAATCACCAAGCCTGCCAGCGAGCCATGGCGGTGTTGTTGGTCGAGGAAAACCGCAGCGCAGAGGCAGTGGCATTGCTGCAGGACTGGTCGAGGCGGGATCCGGCCAACCCCGATCCGCAGATCGAACTGGCCCGGCTCTGCCAGGAGCATGGCGACATGCGGGAAGCTGAGAATCACTTGATCGATGCCCTCGCTATCGATCCAGCCAATCCCCGGGCTCTGGTGGCGCTCGGCCACCTGCGCGAGGCCACGGGCGACTCCGGGCAGGCTCTGGCCAATTATTCCCGAGCTCTGGCAGCCGATGGACAGCAGCCGGTGGTGGCGGCCCGGGTTGCCTCCCTGAGTGCCGGAAACGTGGGGAGCCCTCAGCAGATGACAGCTATGTCCCCCCCGGTGGTGGGTTCTCAGGCGGCGGTTTCCCAGCCTTGGACATCCGCGGCCGGGCCCGGCACCACAGCCGCCTTGCCGATGCCTGCCACGCAGGGGAATGTCGCCCGTTGACCAGCGCGGCGGTGGGTCCTATCCTGCGTCAACCCCTCGGTTTCCGGAGCTGGTCGATGCAATCGCTCGCCGAGAGGGTTCCCCTCATGTCTGCCGGCAGGCTCTCCGCCCACCGGCTCAATTGGAGCCTCCTGTGATGGATCGCAGCCGCCACCCGGTCCCCGACCGGGTCTTCAACTTCTCCCCCGGTCCCGCCGTCCTGCCGCTGGAGGTTATGCTCCAGGCTCAGGAGGAACTGCTCGCGCTGCCCGGCGTGGGCAGTTCGATCCTCGAGATCAGCCACCGCAGCCCGGCATTCGACCGCATTCTCGAGGAGACGCTCGAATCGCTCAGGCGGTTGCTATCGGTGGGAAGCGATCACGAGATCGTCTTTCTCCAGGGGGGCGCTAGCCTGCAGTTTTCGATGGTGCCGATGAATCTGCTCCGTGGCAGCCAAAGCGCCGCCGACTATGTGCAGACCGGCACCTGGGGCATCACCGGCGCCAAGGAGGCCCGCCGCGAGGGCTCCGTGCATGTCGCCTGGGATGGTGCCTCCACGAACTTCGACCGGCTTCCGCCAGCCGGGGCGATCAAGCTTTCGGCCGATCCGGCATACGTGCACATCACCAGCAACGAGACCATCCAGGGGGTGCAGTGGAAGCAGTTGCCCGATGTGGGGAACGCGCCGCTGGTATCCGACTGCTCCAGCGACTTTCTATCGCGGCCGATCGATGTGGCCCGGCACGGCCTGATCTATGCCTGTGCTCAGAAAAATGCCGGCATTGCCGGCGTGACCACAGTCATTATCCGCAAGGACATGCTGGAGCGTTCGCGGGATGATCTGCCCACCATGCTCGACTACCGGACGCATGTGAAAAACGGCTCCCGGTCAAACACCCCGCCGGTCTTCGCCGTCTACATTCTCGGTCTGGTCTGCCGTTGGCTGGAAACGACGGTCGGAGGATTGGCCGCCATGGATCGCCACAACGTCGCCAAAGCCAAACTGCTGTACGATGTTCTGGATGGCTCCCAGGGTTTTTACGCCGGCCATGCCCAGCCCGAATGCCGCTCCGATATGAACGTCACCTTCCGTCTCCCCAGCGAGGCGCTTGAGAAGCAGTTTGTCGCCGGTGCGGTTGAACGGGGGCTGGTGGACCTGAAGGGACACCGATCCGTTGGTGGCATTCGTGCGAGCATCTACAACGCGATGCCTGTGGAGGGTGTTGAGTCCCTGCGCGACTACATGATCGACTTTCAGAAAACCCGGCCAGCCTGACGGTTGCCGCAGCGGGGTTTCCCCGCTGCGGGCCTTCGGCAATTTCCCGATTCCGCACTGTCAATTCCACCAGAAGAGATACCATGCCCTCCATCATCGTGCTCGACACGCTCAGTCCCGATGGTCTGGCCATGCTGGATGCGGCCGCTGCCTCCGGCATCACCTACGAAGTTTCCACGGGGCTCGCGGGGGACGCGCTGCGGGAGTGCTTGGCCCAGCATGACGGCGCCATCTGCCGCAGCGGCGTGAAGATTGGAGCCGATGCCCTGGCGGGCAATCAGCGCCTGAAAGCGATCGTGCGGGCGGGCGTCGGCACCGACAACATCGACAAGGATGCCGCCACGAGGCAGGGAATCGTGGTGATGAACACCCCGGCGGGCAACACCGTGAGCACCGCCGAGCATGCCTTCGCGCTGCTGCTGGCGCTGTCGCGCAACCTCGCCGCAGCCGACGCCAGCCTGCGGAACCATCGCTGGGACCGCAACAAGTTCATGGGCGTGCAGGTGGCGGGCAAGACGCTGGGGATCGTGGGGCTGGGACGCATCGGGCAAACGCTGGCCAAACGGGCCCGGGCCTTCGACATGCGCGTGATGGGCTTCGATCCGTTTCTGTCGCCGGAGCGGGCCGCCGAACTTGGCATCGAACTGGTTCCGAGCGTGGCAGGCATGCTGCCCCTGGTCGATTACCTCTCCGTGCACACGCCGCTGACCGAAGAAACCCGGCATCTGATCGGCATGCCGGAACTCGACATCCTCAAGCCGGGCGTGCGGCTCATCAACTGTGCCCGCGGTGGCATCTATGACGAGCAGGCGCTGGTGGAGGGGCTCAAGCGGGGTGTCATCGCCGGAGTGGCGCTCGATGTGTTCGAGAAGGAGCCCTGCACCGACAGTCCGCTGTTCGGCATGCCGGGGGTGCTGGTCACGCCCCATCTGGGGGCGAGCACGGAAGAGGCCCAGTCGCAGGTGGCGGTGGAAGGGGTGGGGTTGCTGGTCGATTTTCTCTCCACCGGCGCGATCCGCCATTCGGTCAATTCCAGCAGCATCGATCCAGCCACGCTGGATGGTGTGCGTGGGTTTCTCGATCTTGCCTGGCGTTTGGGACTGCTGCTTTCACAACTCGACGACGCCCCGCCCCGTTCCTGCTCGATCGCCTACCGCGGCGAAATCGCTGCCCGCAACACCAAGCTGGTGACGGCGGCGTTTGCTGCCGGCCTGCTCGAATCCGCCTTTGACGATGTCAACATCGTCAATGCGGAGATCCTGCTCCGTGAGCGGGGGATTGAGCTGGTGGAGCAAAGCCGCACCGATCCCGGGGCGTTCAGCTCCGTGGTGGCGGTTGACCTCGTGGCCGGGGATCGTGTCCACCGCGCGGCTGGCACGCTGTTTGGGCACTCGATGCCTCGGCTTGTGCAGTTGGAAGGGCATCGGCTGGAGGCCTATCTCGACGGCATTCTGCTGGTGTTCACGCACCAGGATGTGCCCGGCATCATTGGCCGGGTGGGCACCGCATTTGGCGGGCTGGGAGTGAACATCGCCCAGATGACCGTCGGGCGCTCGGCCCCCGGCGGCGACGCTATCGGCGTGCTGAATCTCGATCATGAGCCCTCTGCTTCGGCGCTGGAGGCAGTGCTGGCATGCCCTGGGATTCGCTCGGTGCGGGTGGTCAAGATGCCAGCCGCCGGCCAACTGCCCAACTGGCTTGCCGCCACCGTTTCTGCCGCGCGAGCAGTGCGCTCTGCACCTCCTGTGGCGGGGCGCTGAGAGGCTATTGGGGTTTCTGGATCACGGGGTGCGCAGGGGCTTTTTGGGGGGTGAGGGATGGCAGGCTGTGGATCAAGTGGTCTGCCGCTGGATGCGACTCGGTGGACTGTCTTCCATGCAGAGGGTCAGGGATGACTTTTTCCACGGACAGATAGAGGTCGATCATGGCGGTCCGAGCAGCCCATGAACGCAGTCATGCATCGCTTGATGCGCTGCGGATCAACGCCATAGTCGGCCGTCTTCGCCGACAGTCCGGGATGAAATCCCCACTGGGATGGCAGGTATCGCGAGGGTGGCGGCAATTCCCCTTCGTCTGGCTGGCGGTCTGTGTGATTGGGTTGTCGGGGCGGGTTCAGGCCGAATCGACGCCGAGTGCACAGGTGGCCGCAACGGAGCGTCTGCTGGCGGCCCTCGAGCAGCGGCAGATGCAGGACGTTGCGCTGTGGGTGCTCGACCGATTGGAACGCGATCCGGCCACTCCTGCCGGCCTGCGGGGAGAGGTGTCTCTGCGCCGCGCCACGGCGCTGGTGGCGCTGGCCCGCAGTGCCACCAATGCTGCCAAACGAACCGCCCTGCATGACCAGGCAGCCCGCGAGATCGAGGTCTTTCTGGCCACCGGCCCGACGGGCGAACAAGCGATCAATGCCTACGCGCAGCAGGGCAATCTGCGTCTTGAACAGGGCCGGGCAAAAATCGAAGCGGCCAATCGCCCCGGCGCAGCGTCGGCCACGCTCCGGGAGGAGGCGCTCGGTTTTTTTGACAAAGCGATCGATTCTCTGGAGGGAATTGAGCGCGAGCCGGGGCAGGAAAATGGCGGGGTTCTGAGCGCCGAGGGGGCGATTCTCAGTCAGCTGCGCGAGGTCGATGCCCAGTTGGCCAGTCTCGATGGCGGCACGTCTGGAGGGGGTCAGGAGGATGCCCCCCCCAAGGCGAAGAAACAGCCGCGCCGGCCGATTGGGGCCGTGACGCGGCAGAAGGAGCAGTTGGAGGATCAGCAAGACTCGCTGCGGGCCCGCCTGCTGCAGACGCGGCTTCTGAGCGCCGGGGCCCGCTATGAGAAATCAAAGGCCTTGCCACCCGGCTCGGCGGAGTGGGTGGCTGTGCTCCGGGATTCCGCCGGCAGGTACCGGGCCCTCTACGAAAAATATCCCACCCGGGGTGCCGGGCTGTTTGCCAGGTATTACGAAGGCAGAAACTACGTGCTGCTGGCGCAGGCGGCGCAGCAACCGCAGGAGCGGCAGGATTTGTATGCCTTGGCCCTCCAGACGCTCCAGAGCGTGCGGGCTCTGGAGGGTGAGACGGGGGTGGTGCCTTCCCTGCGGATCAAGGCGATCAGCAGTTCTCTGGAGTGCTGGTTGGAGACAGAGGACCACGCCCCCTTCGATGATCGGCTGCTGAAGATTGTGCTGGCGCCCCTTCCCCCCCAACGCGTCGATGCCGATCGCTTGGGGATGAAATACCGGGCAGCCATGCTGCTGAACAAGCAGGCCGCGAGCCTGCCAGACGACCAGAAATCGCGGCGGACTGGGCTGGTGCGCGATGCCCAGCGCCTGGCGCTGGAGGTGGCCAAAGTCAGGAAAGATTTCTCGAGTGAGGCTCGCCAACTTCTGGTGGACCTGGGCCGGGACCTGCCAGACGAGGAGACCGGGGCGACCGCTTCCTTCGCGACAGCATTCGATGTGGCGCGAGGGGCATTGGCAGAATTGCAGGCTCGGCAGGCGGTGGCTCAGCAGACGGCGGCAGCAGGGGATCCAGCGGCTGCGGAGGCGGCCAAGCAGGCAGTGGTCGAGCAGCGCGAGAAAGCGATCGGAGCCTTTCGTCGTTGCCTTGCGTTGGCAGCCGACAAGGATTCCGCCGAAGCGCTCAACCATGCCCGGTATCTGCTGACATACCTCCTCTATGACGCGCAGCGTTGGGCAGAGGCGGCCGCTCTGGGAGGGCTGCTGACCGAGCGGTATCCCAACGGCAAGGGGAGCCGGCAGGCGGCGAAGATCGCTCTGGCGAGCTGGCAGCAACTCGCACGCGATCCGGCCTATCCTTGGAAAGCTGCGGCGCGCGGCCGCGGGGCCGATCTGGCGGAGCGGATCATGCGGCTCTGGCCTGGTGAGGGGGAGAGTATGGATGCGGCGCTCGTGGCGGTGGCGACCGCGGCCGAGGCTCGCGACCCCGCCCGGGTGATCGCCCTGCTCGATGCCCTGCCGACCGATGCTCCCTGGCGGGGGGAGGTGCTCCTGAGGGGTGGCGCGAGTGTGTGGCGGGAATGTTTGGAGCAGCTCCGCTTGCCAGAGGCACAGCGGGCGAGTGAAGAGCTGCGGAAGCTGTGGCGCGAGAAGGCCCGACAGGCCCTCGACACAGGACTGCAGGGGCTGGCCCCTACCGCGCCGCCTGGGCTCGCTGCGGTGGCGGGGGCTCTGGCCCGCTGTCAGATGGCGCTGGACGAGAACGATCCTGCTCTGGCGGCCCGGCTGCTTGAGCACCCGCAGTATGGCCCCTGGACGGTTCTCAATAGCGGCCGGGCGGGGTATGCCACTGGACCGCTGGCGGAGAGTGCCGCCAGCGTGTCACTCCGGTTTTTCATTCAGTCGCAGCAGATCGAGAAGGCCCAGCAGGCAATGGAACGGCTGGAGCAGGCGGCGGGTACTGGATCTGGCGCCGCCGCTCGGCTCTCCGCGCTCTATGTGGCTCTTGCACGCGATCTGGAAGCCCAATTGACGAGCCTTGGAACCGGCGAGCGGGCAGCAAATCCCGAGAACAGGGGCACGGCAGTGGCACTGCTGGCTGGTTTTGAAACCTTTCTGGAAGGGGTGGCCCGACGCGACACGAAAGTGACGGCGCGGATGTGGGTGGCGACCACCTATCTCGCCCTCGGCTCTGGCACAGGCACTGGATCGATGGTTCCGGGCGAAAAGGCGCAGGCGTATCTGGGCCGGGCCGCCGCTACGTACGAGGCCCTGCTGGAATCCGGCGGGGAGGAAGTCGAGCCTCTGATTCCTTCGATACACATCAAGCTAATGAGCGTCTATCGCAGTCTTGGGCGCTGGGAGGAGGCGTTTGGCCACCTCGAATCAATCCTCTCCGATCCTCGTCGGGCCAACGGCCTCGATGTGCAGACGCAGGCGGCGGAACTGCTGCAGGCTGCGGGCGAACAGGTTTCCGACCGATCGGCGGCAGAGCGTTATCTGCGGGAGGCGATCGGCGGCACCAAGACTTCCGGCGGCGGTGTCGTGTGGGGCTGGGGCGGGCTGGCCAATCGGCTGGCCCGGCAGGCTTTTGGGGAGGCGACGGCCCAGTCGGCCGAACTCCGCAGCCGGTTCTTCAGCGCCCGTCTCAATCTGGCCGTCTGCCGGTTGACACAGGCGGGGAAATCGGAGCAGTCACGTGACAAACTCCTCAGCATGGCGGAGAGCGACATCCGCCTGACGTACAAACTCTATCCCGATCTGGGGGGAGAGGCGTCGCGAACACAGTTCGATCGACTGCTGAAAGAAATTCAGCGGGCGCGGGGTGTCGCCAGCCCGCAGGGACTTGAGGCTCTTGAAGCCGCCACGGCGACCGCACAGTGAACTATTTTCATGCTCAAAGAGGAAAGATCATGAGCAACCGGCAGGGCAGAAGCAGCCCGAGATGGCGGACGTGGACAGGAGCCGCTGCGCTTGCCTGCGGGGTGCTTGCCTGCGGCGGAGGTGCGCTGGCGCAAGCCCCCGACCGGGTGATCACCACCGAAGGAGCGACTGTCGGAAAGGTGGTGGCCGTCTCCCCCGCGGAAGTGCAGGTGGAAGTGCGAACCGGCGACGTGCGAACCATCCCCGTCGAGCGGATTCGGGAAGTGCAGTTTTCCGGGGAACCGGCGGAGCTCAAGGCGGCCCGCGCGATGTTCCTGCGTGGTCGTCCGGCGGAGGCACTCGACGAACTCGGCCGGCTCGATCCGGCTGATCTCGAGGGAGCGGACGAGCAGCTCATGGTGGAGGTGGAGTTTGTGAAGGCGGCTGCGGCCGCCCGGGGCGTGCTCGGCTCTGGCGCCGATCCCCGCGAGGCCGGGAGGCTCGTCAACGAGTTTTTAGCAAAGCGGGCCGGCAGCCATCATTTTTACGAGATGCAGGAACTATTGGGCGATCTGTTGGCCCGGGCGGGCAAGCCCGATCTGGCTTTGGCCGCCTATGCCCAATTGGCCAAGGGTTCCCCTGCCCTGCAGGTGCGGGCCACGGCCGGCCGCGCCAAAACCCGGTTTGAACAGGAGCAATACGCGGAGGCCCTCCGGGAGTTTGACGCGGCCCTGGTCACCGCAGCCGGCGACGACTCCAGCCTTGCCCAGAAGCGGTCTGTTGCCTTGGGCAGGGCCCGTTGCCTTGCCCGGCTGGGCCGGGGGGACGAGGCCGTGGCCGCAGTGCAGCAGGTGATTACCGCCGCCGATCCAGATGACAAAGACCTGCTCGCCCGGGCCTTTGCGGCGCTGGGCACTGCCTACCGCGCGGTGCCCGGTCGGGAACAGGATGCGTTGATCTCGTTCCTGACGGTCGATTTGGTCTATAACGCCACTCCGGAAAGCCATGCTGAGGCACTGGCCAATCTCGTGGAACTCTGGGAAGCAGCCCAGCATCCCGAGCGGGCCCGGGAGGCGCGGCAGCTGCTGGAATCGAGCTATCCTGCCACGCGTTGGGCGAAAGCGGCGCGGGGCAAGGGCTGAGGGTAGCACGGCGACGCGCGGTGTGGTTATGGAAGGGCCCCTTGGCGTACGATGAAAGTGTTTTCAACCTGAGATGTGTCCCGGGGTTCGTCCTGCGAAGGAGCAGAGCATGCAGAGGGGAGCGAGTGAGCTTGTGGGCAGCGGAGATGGCGCTGGCTGGAGGGCCTCGATGTGGACTCAATTTTTCCGGAGCCTCATGTGGCTGGCCCTGCTGCTACCGGCCGGCACAACCGTGGTGGCGCCTGTTCTGCTGGTGCCTCAGGCAGCAGTGGCGCAGGACGAGGCCGCGGCCGATGCAGAGCCGGTCGAAGCGGGGGAGAACCTGCTCGTTTTCTACGTCAAGGCTCTGGGCCTGCGGTATGTGGTGGTTTTTCTGGTGCTCTCGTTCACGCTGGTGGCGCTTTTGGTGATGTGTTTTCTGCAGCTGCGCCGGACCGCCCTGATGCCGCCGGAGCTCATCGAGGCCTTTGGAAAACATGCGGAAGCGAAGGAATTTCAGCAGGCCTACGATCTGGCCAAGGCGGATGATTCCTACCTTGGGCATATGCTGGCCGAGGGGATGGGCAACATGCAGTCGGGCTACGCGTCCGGGCTGGCGGCGATGCAGGAGGCCGAAGACGCGGAAGCGATGAAGCTGGAGCACAGGATCAGCTATGTGTCGCTGATCGGGGCGCTGGCCCCCATGTTTGGCCTGCTGGGCACGGTGGACGGCATGGTGGCCGCCTTCATGGTCATCGCCCGGAGTAACACGCAGCCTAGGCCATCGGACCTGGCGGTTGGTATTTCGCAGGCACTGATCACCACGCTGATCGGGCTCTGGCTGGCGATTCCTGCCATTGCCTGCTTTGCGCTGTTTAAAAACTGGTTTGCCCGGCTCACCGTGGAGATCCACGAGGAGGCTTTGCGGCTCATGGCTGTTGTCCAGGAGGCCAGCAGGAAGTGAATTCCTCAGGCAAGGAGAGCAACGGACCATGGGCAGACGACGCGCCGGCGCACCAACCACAACAGACATCGACATGACGCCGATGATCGATGTGACGTTTCAGCTGATCACGTTCTTTCTCTTCATCATGAATTTCTCCGAGGCGGAGCAGGACGATCGGATCCAGTTGCCGTTGAGCCAGTTGGCGAAGCCTGTGGAGGGTCTGATCGAGAAGCCGATCACGCTGCAACTGACCAACAGTGGGAATGTGATCTACGCCGGTGAACTCGTGGCTGTACGAGATATCGGCAGTTATCTGGAGCGTGAGAAGATGGCTATGCGCGACTCCGGCCGGGAACCAAATGCCGCGACGGTGATCGTGCGGGCCGATGGGCGGGCTCAGGCGGGAGAGGTGCAAGACATCATCCGCATCTGCCAAGACAAGGGATTCGAGCGATTTGCGCTCCGCGCCCAATACGACGAGGGGCGGTGAAACGATGCCCAGTAGGCAATCATCGCTCCCCGACAAGATCGCCATCGACATGACGCCGATGATCGACGTTGTGTTTCAGCTGATCTCGTTTTTCATGTTTTCGCTCAAGGTGGTCTCTCCGGAGGGGGACTTCGATATTCGCATGCCGCTGGCCGCCGCGGCCGCCGCAGCCCCCGACGATCAGCAGGTGCCGCCGGTGCGCGTGAAGCTCTCGGCAGCTGCTGACGGATCGCTTGCCAGTATCACGATGAACGGCAATCCCCTGGCCAGCTTCGACGAACTCCACCAGCAGATCATGGCACTGGTGGGAACCGACACCGGCCCCAACTCGCTGGCGGAGAAGACGGAAGTCGAGTTTGACTGCGACTACACCCTCAAATACGCCAATGTTGTGCAGGCGATCACGGCGGTATCGGGGCGGGTTCGGGATGGGCAGATCGTGGAGCTGATCCGCCGGATCAAATTCACCCCGCCGAAAATGCCGGCCGAGTGAAGCGCATGTGGCTTCCGTGGCGCATCGGCTGCGGGACGGCGCTGGTTTCGTCACTTGGGCTACAGCGGCTCGGGGCGGACAGAAAGTTCGCCGACCCCTCCGCCTCCGTCACCCGATGTATGCGGGTGGATCAGGCTTCCGTAGCGCATCGGCTGCGGGACGGCAAAAGTTTCGTCGCTTGGGCCGCAGCGGCCCGGCGCTCCTCAAG
>Ga0164295_10001157_pt1 | contig 21923 bp, 22 predicted proteins | sample GEODES006metaG_FD_111798 | JGI IMG/M metagenome (GOLD analysis project Ga0164295, IMG submission 111798) | Oligotrophic lake water microbial communities from Sparkling Lake, Wisconsin, USA - GEODES006 metaG | ecosystem: Environmental > Aquatic > Freshwater > Lake | place: USA: Sparkling Lake... | reverse complement strand
ATTATAGATATTGGAAGTGCATTAGATTTAATTTGTTCTCATAGACGAACAAGAGATTATCATGTATTAAATGAAATGGATATTACTGATATATCTAATGCTATTATTATTCCCTGATTAAAATTGACATCTGATTTCCTCGTCTTTCAAAATTACATTTTTCATAAAATATTTTATTAGAATCTGAACAATCAAGAGTTACTTTATAACATTTTTTATTTTTAGCTACTTTAATAAGTTCAGTAATTATAAGTTTCCCTAGGCCTTTATTTCTATAGTCTTCTCTAATACATACATCTTCAATATGTCCTAGACAACAAATATTAAAGATGAATTTATATTCGTAAATAATAGTACCAGTTCCAATAAGTTCATTATTATACTCAAATACAATTATATCAGAATTCTGTGTAATCAACTTAAATGTTGATTCAAATTGTTCATTTGTAAAAGTAGTTTCTCTAAAGTTATTAATTAATTTAAAGAAACTATTATAATCACTTAATTGTAAGTTCCGAACAGTAATATTATCAATCATATATTCATATTATACTATATCCATTTAAGTTATTAAATTAATAAAGAATAGTTTAATAATTTTACAAATGTATTCTATATCATTTTCTGTTAGAAGAGTATGAGACGGTAAAAAAAGTCCATGAGTTGATATATAATGTGAAATAGGCAATATAGTATCAGAATAATACATAGGTGTTTTATTAATTTCAGGATATGTAGGTCTAGTTTGTATATTATGATTTTTTAAGAAATTTGAAAGTTCATCTCTTTTATCTGTATATATATCAATAAACCATGGTATCCAAGAGTCATTATGAGGCGTTATCATTTTACAGACAGTATTTAAATTATTATAATAAATATCAAACATTTTACGAAGTTGCTCTACACGCATAGGAAGCTTTTTCATTTGTTCAATACCAATTACAGCCTGTATATCTGTAAATTTAAAATTAATACCGAATAATTCAAATATATCATTTCCACCAGATACACGGCCAAAATTTTTAATCATACGTATCTTTTTAGCAAGTTCAATATTATCTGTAACTAAAAATCCACCTTGACCTGTACTTATAATTTTAGGTGTACTTAATGAAAAACAACCTACTTCTCCAAATGTACCATAATGTTTATTATCAATAAAGCATCCTAATGATTGTGCCGCATCTTCTACTAGATATATATTTCTTTCTTTACAATAAGTAACAATATCTTTAATATCTTTACTACGATTATTTAAAGAGACATGCATTACTGCCTTTGTTTTTGGAGTAATATATTGTTCAATAATTTCTTTAGAAATAGTTAATGTTATAGGATCAACATCTACAATAATTGGATTTGCTCCTATTATTTTGATACTATTTATAGACGCAATCATAGTATAATTAGGCACAATAACATCATCGCCCTGCTTAATATTAAGTGACATTAATGCTATAATTAGGGCAATATTACCATTTACAGTCATTATACATTCTTTACAACCAATATAATTTGCTAATATTTTTTCAAGTTCTTCTGTTTTTTTAAATTCTGTGTAAAAATTATCAGGATTTGATAAATATTCATAACTAGCAGTAGCTTCTTTATCATCAAAATTTGGCCGTGTTTGTAAAATCATATCTTTTTTACTATACCATTCCATCATTTTATCTAAAATATTATCTTTGAATGTTAGTTGATAGTATCCACCAATAATCATTTTAGTTGGTACTCTTATTTTATCAGGATCTCTAGGATTAGTCATAGTAGTATTATTTGAATTAATATATTTATTATAATCATCATATAACATAATTCTAAAGTCTAATGAAATTCTTATTGTGTCTTCAATATTTTTCTGATTGTAATGGATACATTTATTACCATTAAAATATAATAGATCACCATAATCAAGATCTATACCTTTAAAATCTCCCATATTTGGTTCAGATTCAATAAATAAACGTTTAGAACGTACCATCTCAGTTATTGGAAGTAAAAAATTTTTTTCTCCTAATGGATGTCTACCAATATTATCAGAATCACAATGTGGAGGAACAGCTACATTATTTATAAATTGAAATCTTATACTTGGAAAGGACTGATATATTAAAGCTTTCTCATTGGGAAATAATTCATTATATATATCTTTAATTAGACTACAGTATAATACTTTAAATGTATCATTTGATTTAATATCTTTATAAAAGGTCTTATGTAGATCCGTTTCAATATCTGAAATATTTTCTTTGCTATATTCTTTAGACGATAAATGTAATTTATCTACTTCTTCAGTATCATATAATTTCTTAAAATATTCTAATAAATTGTATCTGGATACATCATATTTGAATATTTTATGTTGACCAAAAGTGTCACTTAATTTAAAGATCATTGTACTCCTTCTAGTATATTCTAATTCTTTATATCTTTGTAAAGATATCATATATATCCAATTTATGATGGTTAAAATTATTATTGTATAATACAATTTTATTTATATTTTTATTAAGAAATGCGCCCCACCAAGAAAATGTAGATATAGATAAAATATTATGTGTACATAAACTCATTGTCCATAAATCAAGATAATCATAGTCATTTTTAATAAATGTGTAGTTTTTAATATTCAATCTGTTTAAATCTACTATACTTATGTCATCTGTAAATATTAAGAAATGTGGATTATTTACTTTGGATAATATATAATCAATAGCTCTATTGTAATAATCATAATCACAATTAAACATAGTCATAATTTCATTGCCTCTAAAATGAATAGATATAGGTGTCAAATTACTATCATTAAAAATATAACTATAATTAGCATAAATTTTTTCTAATGAATGAATATCTGGTTGAAATAAATCTATTATAAATGATGATATATCTTTAAAATAATCAAAACACTCTAAGTATCCATTTATAGTATAATTCAAATCATCTTTTATAATTGTATCTATCATAGCATTATCAACAGTACTTCCAATAGTTTCATTTACAATATGATCACACTTAATATCAAAATTATACATGTTATATATATTTCTTAATATAGTGTTTTTATAATTGAAATTAAATCTATCATACAATATATTACAATATGTATGAACATTATTAAATATAACATTAATATTATATTTATGAGATAAACCATAACAAGCTGCTATTTGAAATAAAGCATTCCCTAATCCTGTATTAATTAATGATAAATATTGAGATGTATGAGGTGTAATATATGGTGTAATATATTTCATACTATAGAGATTACATAATTATATATTTAAAATATTTATTAGACTTAAAAGAGAGTTAAACAGTATTTATCCGGAATAATATAACAAGTATATAATGTTATACATTTGGGTTATGTAGAGATATGAAAGGTTATTGACATTATAGATATAAAGTTATAAAGTATATTAATATAAGCAATATAAAGATTATATAATTCTATAATTAGATGATTTTAGCATACTGTTTTATTGGTACATTACCATCTTATGCGATTGATACAATTCATCAGGCAAGATTATTTTACGATGGAGAAATATATTTTATTGTAAGCGATTATACTTCTGAATATCTACAAATATTAAGAGAGAAATATAATGTTACTATTATTAACTATGATGATATAAGTTCAACCGAATTTAATGATACTATTAATAAGTATATTAATAAGTTTGAGATAGTTCCTAATCTTAAAGGTAGAGAAAAATTATTTATCTATTCTTTTGAAAGATTCTTTTTACTTTATAATTTAATGGATAAACATAATATATCAAACGCATTTTTTGTAGAATTAGATAATTTACTATATGATGACCCTAGAAAATGGGAGGAACAATTTAGTAAAAAAGATTGTGCATTTATGTATGATCACAATGAAAGATGTGCCTCAGGTATATTCTATGTTAAAAATAAGGAAACATTATTTAAAATTAATAACTCATTTTTAGATTATATTACATATTCATCAAAATTCATGTCAGAAATGGGAGCATTATATGAATTCTGGAATGAAAATAAAGATATTATACAAATATTACCTACTATATGGTCTTCACCTACTATTCCTAATGTAGTACATGAGAATTATGATAAGTTTAATAATACAATATTTGACGCTGCAGCATTAGGTATATATCTAGGTGGTATGGATCCGCATCATACACACGGTGTTATTATAAAAGGGCTAAAATGGCATCATTCATTATTAGATTATAGTATCTATAAGTATGAATGGCGTCTAGATGAACAAGAACGAAATGTTCCATTTGTATTTAATACAGATAATAATATGTGGATCAAAATTAATAATTTACATATTCATTCTAAACAATTAGCAGATTGCTTATCAAAACAATTATAGTAATATCTATTCTTAGATATTTAGACTATCATATATATTTTTTAATTCATCTGAATCCCAGATTATTTCTGGTGACCCAGATGGATATGCTTCATATGGAATAGCCTTTTCAGTTGGTTTATCTAATGATAATAATTTTTTAAGTGAATAAAGTCGCCGATGAATTGGATTTTTAATATGTTTATATTGTGTTCGTCCTATTTGTTTCCATCGCCATTCAATCTGTAAAGCTGAACGCCATTCTGGTATACCTGTTATATAACAAGCACGATGCCAGGTTAATCCTTGTTGTACACTAATACTAGTTGCCCTAGCCCCACCTGAAATTTCCTTATTATGTTGACGCAAACGTCTATCAGGATCAGTTGTAGCACCTACATAGGTTTTTGATGTATCATTTGTATATAGTAAATAACAAAAGAAATTCATATTATATCTAAAGCTATTAATAATTTTATAGTTTAAACTACTTTCTAGTATTGGTATTTAAAGTATATATTATAACTATATGTAGTAATGATAAATAAATTAATAATATTTGGTAGTAATGGTATGTTAGGAAACTATATTAAAAGTTATTTTATTAAAAAGACTACATACGAAGTTATATGTGTAACTAGAAAAGAATATGAAATAACCGCAGATAATATATCAAAATTGGAGGAATATTTATTAAGTATAATTTCTGAAAATACCTGTATAATTAATTGTTGTGGTTTAATACCACAACGCATAAATAATTCATACACTGAACTATATTATTTAATAAATACCGTTTTTCCATTATATCTGTCTAATATATGTATTAAGTATAGATTAAAATTAATATGTCCTACAACTGACTGTGTATTTAGTGGTAAAAAAGGTAACTATATTGAAACCGATTTTCATGATGAGATTAATATATATGGAATTAGTAAATCGTTGGGAGAATCTAGTTCTGCTACTATAATTCGCACTTCAATTATTGGAGAGGAATTATATAATAAGAAGTCATTTTTAGAATTTGTTAAAAATGGTAATATAATTAATGGATGGAGTAATCATTATTGGAATGGTATTACATGTTATCAATATTGTAAAGTAATAGATAAAATAATAAGTGAAGATCTATTTTGGAAAGGAGTTAGACATATTTATTCTCCTGTAAAGAAAACAAAATATGATTTAGCATGTATAATTAAAAAAGTATATGGACTATCTATAAATATTAATAAATGTAATTCTGATAATATGATTGATAAAACACTCTCTTCTATATATAGTATAAATACTATATTTACCATACCATCTTTAGAAGAACAGATATATGAGCAGTCACAATATAAACTATAATAACTATTGACCTAAAAGAGTTTTAATAATGACACATATATGGATATATTAAAACAAAATCTTCATTTATTATCTTCTTTAAGAACATTAGTAGAAACAAGAGATCAGAAATATTATAATTATAAAATAATAAATGAACATCCTATTACTGATAATACAATATCTATTGTCATGACATCACATGAAAGATCTCAACAAGTTTATTGTACATTAGATACAATTAATATATGTAACTATAAGAATGTACAAATTATAATTGTAGATGACTCTTCAACAGATCCTGTATTAGAGTCAATGGTTAGCAGATTTAATCTACATATAGAACTAATTTCAATAAATAGAACGAATAAATTTTGGGCAAATCCTTGTATTAACTATAATATAGGATTTCAGTACATTAAAGGAAATAAAGTAATAATACAAAATAGCGAAGTATGTTACATTGGAGATATTTTAGAATATACAGCAAATAATATTGTAGATGACAACTATTATGTATTTGATGTAAAAGCATCGCGTGATTTTATTACAAATGATATTATATATTCATTATTAAAACAACAGAAAATAACTGTAGATATATATAATAAAGATATATGGTCACAATGGTATCAACATACAACTGAGAGAAATGCTAATTATCATTTTTTAACAGCTTTAACTAAAAAGACACTTGATAAGATTGGTGGATTTAGTTATGATTACGCATTTGGTTCTTGGTATGACGATGATGATTTATTGCTCAAAGTATATTTAAATAGTATTAATATTATAAATATTAAAAATGATACATATAAAATAGGCGGTATTCATTTATTTCATGGTTATACTGTAAATATTACCAATACTGACGCATATACAAAGCCAAAAAATCTTGATTTATATAATAAAAAAAAGAATTATCTAAATAATAAAGGTAGATATTTAGAATTATCAATATATGATTTGTATGATATTAATAAGATGTATACCATATTAAATAATTATTAGAAATATAAAGACTATCATCTATTTTAATATTAAATGAAAACGGTTGTTACAATTACAGGAATCCGCCCAGATTTTATTAGAATGTCGTATATATTTAAAGAATTAGATAAAGCTTTTAAACATGTATTCGTTCATACTGGTCAACATTATGATAAGTCACTATCTAATGTATTTTTTGAACAACTAAATATTAGAGAACCTGATTATATATTGAATACAGGTAAAGAATCAAGTAATCATTTTGAACAGCTTAGTTACTTAAGTAGAGAGATTCCTAAACTATTTTTAGAGAAAGATATAAAACCAGATTTAATTCTATTTTTAGGGGATTCTAATTCAGCAGGTGTAGCATTTCCTCTTAAAAAAGAGGGTTATAAGATTGGTCATATTGAAGCAGGTATGCGCTCTTATGATAAGAGAATGCTAGAAGAGATTAATAGAACAGTGTGTGATCATTGTAGTGATATTCTATTTGTCTATCATGATGATTATAAAGAGCAACTAGCTAAAGAAAATATTAGAGATAATGTATTTGTAGTAGGTAATACAATTGTTGAGCCTTTAAAAACGGTTTCTAATAGTATCATGACATCTCCAAAGAGAAATGATATGATATTAATGGATATTCATAGACCTGAAAATTTTAAATATGCGGAAAGGCTAAGAAATATTATTAAGTTTGGAAATGAATGTATCGATAAATATGGTATACCTGTAAAGCTCCTATATTTTAAAAGATTGAAGGATGCTATAGATTCTAATAATATTGACCTAGGTAGAATAGAAATTATTCCTTTATTACCCTATAAGGAATATATTGAAACTATATATCATTCTAAATTTATAATAAGTGATAGTGGTACAGGTCAAGAAGAGCCTGCTTTACTTAATACACCTGTAGTAGTTCCCAGAGATTATACTGAAAGACCTCAGAGTTATCAATATAACTGTAGTATTTGTTATAGAGTGAATGATGATAATTCAGAGGAAGTTTATAAATGGCTGGATGATATTCATAATCAGGTAAAGGTTATGGATGTAAAATGGCTAGGTAATGGAGAAACTAGTAATAAAGTTATTACATATTTGAACCAATATTTTATTAGTAATTAAATTAGTCAGTATAAAGATACTGTGATTATAATATCCAAATGAATAGTTTTTGGCAGGAACAGCACAAAAACAAGAATGAATATTGGTTGTCTGGTTCAAATAATGCTGAATATATTTTAGATCTTCATAAGATTGATAAAAATATTAGTAATAATAAAATTTTGGATATAGGAGTAGGAATGGGTTATTTAAGTAGATATTTATATTCAAAAAAAAATACTATGTTTTGTTCTGATATATCACAAATTGCTCTAGATAATTTAAATGATATTGCTAGTACATATTTAACATCTGATTTATCTAGAATAGAGCCAGTAGACATAGCGATTTGTAATCTAGTATTTCAGCATTGCGATGATAATGAGATTCAAAGAATTTTAAAAGATGTTCAATTAAAAGATTCTGGTTTTTTTACATTTCAGTTTGCCTTTTTAAGAGAAAATGAAGAACCAAATCATAAAGTTAAACATCTTATTAGTATTGGAACTCATCATTTTAGAAGTCTAGATAAAATTAAGGAGATGGTAAAAAATGCTAATAAAAAGATTATTCATCTTTCTGAGCCTATACATTATTATGGAGATGAAAATTTTAGCTGGTATATTGTAAAAGTTACTAATAATTAAAATAGATATGTAAATTATAATAAACTCTTTAAGTATATAAAGAGTTTATTATATTAAAATATAATTATAATATATGAATTCAATTAATATTCTATCAGAACAGTATCAAAATCAATCACCATATCCATACGCATTTCAAGATAATATTTTAAATGAAGAGATTGCTAAAAAAATACAAAGAGAGATTTTAGATATTCCAGATGAAGCCTGGGACAGATACGAAAATCCGTTTGAGTCTAAATATACACTAAGATACAAGTATAACTTTCCAGAAAATCTTAATAACTTATTTAAGGAACTAGAAAGTAGTGAATTTGTTAATAAGTTATCTGAAATTACTGGCTATAATCTATTATTAGATTCAACACGCAACTTTTGGGGAGTTCATAAATATAACAGTGGAGATAAACTAGATATACATGTTGACGCAGGTATTCATCCTGCTACTAAACAAAAGAAACAAGTTACACTTGGTATTTATTTAAGTAGTAATTGGAAAGATGAGTATGGATGTAATTTAGAGATATGGAGTGGTGATTGCTCCGCTTCAAATGAAGCAAAAATATATGAAAAGATTGATTCAATCGCACCATTGTTCAATCGTATGGTACTATTTACTTGTAATGATTATGCGTGGCATGGTAATCCAGAACCGGTTAATTGCCCAGAAGATTCTAAACGTATATTTGTAACTATTTCATATTTAAGTGAGAACTATACGGATGAAAATAAGAGACAAAAGGCTTTTTTTATAGCAAGACCAGGGGATTCTGTAGATGAAGAGAAGGATAGATTAAGATTGTTGAGAGCTAACAATATTACTTATAAAAGTGTGTATAAAATAAAGTAATTATAATAATTTATATAATAAATGGACTATTTATCTGTATATACTAATGCTTTTAATATACCTTCATACTCAGCAGAGCATCATATACAATATGATTATATTATAGAAGCTTTATTAAGATTTAATAATTCTAGTAATAATATTATAGATATTGGTAGTGGAAGAGGACATATTATTAAAATGATAAACAATATAGCAAATAAATTAGATAATTACTCTATAACTTCAGTCGATCTTGACAAGTTTCATTCTGAATCTTGTAATAATTTTATAAAATGTAATTTGTCTAATGAGCATAATAGACAAATACTATTAAACTCAGTATATGATATTGTAATATGTACAGATGTTTTTGAACATTTAGATAAATTATATATAGATGAAGTAATTAAATTATGTTCAAAATTAGGGTCAAAATGTGTATTTGGTATAGCAAATCATAGTGATATTTTAAATGGAGTAGAACTTCATACAATACAGGAAAATGACCTATGGTGGGATAATATATTAATTAAATATTTTAATATAATTAAGAAAGATATATTTTATGATGGCAAATTATATATGTATGTATGTAATTCAAAATAGAATATTTATTAGCTTTTATATAAGATTTAAGTTATGTAAATATTCTAATAGCATATTTTTATTTAATGGATTAATCTTACTATTATAATTCCGAATGTTATCTGTATTATTAATATTTTTATAGGGTGGTTTTATATACATATATCCATCTGAACCATTGATTAAACGCATAGCCTGTGTTTCACTAATTAAAGACTCAAGCATTTTTTCACCAGGACGTAATCCTGTAACTTTAACAGGTTTTCCATATTTTTCCGAAAAAATATCCATTAAATCAATAAGCTTCATTGAAATAAGTTCAGGAATAACTGTATCACCTGATTCGGCATGTAAAATAGCATGTTCAATTAATGCCACACTTTGCTCTAAAGTCATTACAAAGCGTGTCATATCAGTATGTGTCAATGTAAACTCTTTTACATCAGGATCTTGGCCTTTTTCATGTAATATTGGTATAATACTTCCTCTAGAATTTAATACATTTCCATAACGAATATTAACAAATTTACATTTCTTAATATAGAGAGACTTCTCTATAATAGCCGCTTCAGCTAAAGCTTTTGTCATACCATAAGCATTTGTAGGCTCACATGCTTTATCTGTACTTACAAATATAACTGCCTCTAATGTAGATAATCTATCAATATTAGATTCAATACTATTAAGTATATTTAATGGTCCATTAAAATTTGTTTTAACACATTCTTCAATAGCATATTCACAACGGTCAATATGTTTTAAAGCAGCCATAATAACAATAATATTGGGCTGTTCTCTTAAAATTGAGTTTTCAACTCTATTATAATCTCTAATATCTCCAATAATAAACGAAAGCCTATCCGTTTTATATTTAAGACTCATTTGCCAATGTTTACATTCATCTCTTGAGTAATTAACAATAATATTTTTATTAATATAGGTATCAATAAATTTATGACCCAAAGAACCTGAACCACCAAATAATAATATTTTTTTATTTTCAATCATTAGTACTACTATTTAGTTCTTATACTCTTTAAGTTTATATATTTAGGCTTTCATAGTAATATTACTTAAAGTACTATTAATGTAAGGCTATAATATGTCATCTACACTATTAGACTTATATTATGAAGATAAAAGATCCATAGTATCTGTAAATATAGTGGGTGGCCTAGGAAATCAAATGTTTCAACTTGCCACGGCATATGCCTATGCTAAACAGAATAATGGAAAATTAATAGTTCTAAGAAATAAAAAGGAACCTGATGGGCGATCACTTTATTGGGATAATATGTTATATAGATTTCAGGATTTTTTAGTAGATACGATTCCTGAAGGTTTAGAACAATGGTGTGAATATGGTCCAACAGAATTCTCTATTATTCCACCATTAACAGATAAAGGATTATATATAAATGGATATTTACAAAGTCCAAAATATTTTGGTGATTATACAGATGAAATTAGAGAACTATTCAAACCATCTCCTAGTATAATGACTAATATTCAATCAAGATTTGGTTTATTACTAAAAAACAAAGATCGTATTGTTGTTATACACGCACGACGTACAGATTATTTAAAAAATCAAGATATTATTAATTTTCATGGACCATTATCTATAGATTACTATAATGAAGCGATTAAAAAAATATCAAATGAGATAGAAGATCCTATATTTATTCTTGCTGCAGATGATCCATTATTTTGGGGTTCTGTAATTAATGAATTGCCACAACTAAATAACCAAAATATATATATTCTAGATGATAATAATGAAATAAATATAATTACTTTATTACAACAATTTCAATATTTTGTAATTGCCAATTCTACATTTAGTTGGTGGGCCGCATGGTTATCAAAAGATACAAAAAAAGTTATCGCACCAGCAAAATGGTTTGGTCCAACTGGTCCCCAGAATTACAAAGATATCTATATGCCATCTTGGGAGTTAATCTAAAGGCTATATACGATTTTAATTTAGAATGATAATGAAAGTTTTAGTATTTGGCGCAAAAGGTTGGATTGGAAAGCAATTTATTTTAAACAGCATGCATACTATAGCCGAAGCTACTTCACGTGCTGAAAACTATCAAGATGTTCTTAATGAAATTAAAAGTCTAAAACCCGATTGTGTTATTTCCCTTCTCGGCAGAACCTATGGAACTGGACCAGATGGAAAACTAATCCCCTCTATTGATTATCTTGAACTACCAGGCAAACTTTATGAAAATATGCGTGATAATTTTTACGCTCCCTTCAATCTTGCTACTATATGTGATAAACTTAATATTCACTTTGTTTATCTAGGAACGGGCTGTATTTATACTTATACTGGAGATAAGAGACTATTTACAGAGGAAGACAAACCCAATTTCTTTGGTTCAGGTTACTCAACAGTGAAAGGATATACTGATCAGATTTTAAGACATTGTAAAAATACACTTCAGCTACGTATTAGAATGCCAGTTTCAAAACTTGTAAGTGGTCGCAATCTAATTGATAAATTAGTAGCATATAATAATATTTGCTCTATTCCAAATTCTATGACCGTTTTGGATGATATGTGGCTAATTATTGATAAAATGATTGAGGTTAGGGAACTAGGTGTATATAATCTTACAAATCCTGGAACAGCTGAACATAACTGGATTCTTGAAGAGTATAGACCACTCTTTAGCCCATCCCATACTTGGAATCTTATTTCATATGAAGAACAAATGAAATATATTAAATCTGAGCGCTCTAATAATGAGATGGACACTACAAAATTAGAGAACTTTTGTAAAGAGTACAGCATTGAATTACTTCCAATTAAAGAGTCTATTATTAGAGCACTCCATAGAAGATATTCTACAGTTTACTATAATGAAAAGTAATAAAAATATATCATTCGCACTCCATATTAATTGTACAAGGATATTTAATAAAACAGAAACTACGCCATGTCTTATCTGCCCCATAGTCTCTGTCATATTCAATCCATCCAAATAGACGCTTGTCCAATCCATTATTATTAACAAATTCAGGAAAAGGTTGCCATACCTTATATTTAAATGTAAATATTAAATTCATAATTGTCATTTCATTACAACGACAAATAGGATATTTATTCATTGCTTCTATCATTTCTGTCATATTACACATATTTAGGAGAACTGTATCATATACCCAAATACAATTCAAAAAATATCTTTCATTCAATATATCTTTTGAATACTCCTTAAATAATTCCTCTTTAGCATTAGGATTCGCATCAAGCTCCATCATTAATTTAAATCGCTTATCATTATCGTACATAGGCGCATCATCTGGTGCCATTATTTTACCCTTACAGGGAATATTATCTAATATACTAATTTTATCAAATACTCTTAAACCAGCGTCTAAAAAGATTACTTTACCCCATTGTTTAAACCAATCATCAAATACATAGAATTTATCCCACTGATAAAGTTTTAAAACATGTCTGTTGTCTCCAACTGTTTTAAGCGGAAATTGGCCATATTGTTTAACTAAATAATCAGTGTTAATATGTTCTACACGTTTCTGTGTTACATTATAATAATCTAGAAAATTACGTGGTGCATCAAATCCAACTGTAATTAATACTAGATCCCCAGTCCATTCACCCCTTGAACGAATATCAATAATTGTACGTTTGGCACGACTAAAGTATCCAGCATCTGTCAATGTAACTACTACAGTTTTGTCCATTATAATACTAATATTATTATAAATAGTATCTTTTAAGTTGTATTTTCAATTAAATAATTAATATTGGCATTAAAATTTACAAATAACTCCTCCCATCCAAGTGACTTCAATAAAGTCGTATCAACTGAATATCTAAAATCATTGAAAGGTCTATCCTCTACAAACTCAATATGATTCTCAAAAATTTTATCATCCGTTAATTTATCTATAAGTAGTTTAGCCACATCCATTACTGAAAATTCCTGCGTTGTTCCAATATTATATACTTCATTTAATACACCGTTATTAAAAATTAATTCCGTGGCAATTGCCACATCCTCTGCCCAAATAAAATTGCGGCGCGTATCACCCTTACCATGAATTGTCAACTTCTTTCCCTCTTTTAATAACTTTATAAACTTTGGAATTAACTTTTCAGGATATTGGTTTGGTCCATAAACATTATTACAACGAACAATTACAACAGGAAGTTTGAAACTATGATAATAAGAGCGAACTAAGAATTCTGCGGCGGCTTTTGTCGCTGCATAAGGATTTGTCGGATTTAATAGCGATTTTTCGTGGCAACCAGGATGCTCTAAATCTACCTCTCCATATACTTCATCTGTTGAAAAATGTAAAAACTTCTTAATTTTACCATACTCTTTTGAAGCTTGAAGAAGAACATGTGTCCCCATAACATTATCAGTTGTATACTGTAAAGAATTATCAAACGAATTATCAACATGACTTTGTGCGGCAAAATGAATAATTGCGTCAATTGAATACTCGTTTAAAATATGTAGTACTAGATCTTTACTAGTGATATTACCCTTAATAAACTTATAATTATGATTTGAGTCTATATTTTTCTCATTGGCACAATAATTTAGACAATCTATGTTGAATATTTTAATATTTTGATCTTTCTTTAGTATATAGTTAATAAAATTGGAACCAATAAAACCACATCCACCAGTCACAAGAATATTCATCCTTTTTCTATCTAGTGTATTTTATTTAGGCCCTAAACAAATTTGATTTTATCTATTAATTTAAATTAAATAGGCGTGTATAGACAATAGAATGGCTTCCAAATCCTATGAATTATCCCCCTTTCTTAAAATTCCAGATATCTCCTTAACTCCCTGCTCACTCCCTCCCCATCCCTATACATTCCCCCTTGATCCCTTTCAACAACACGCAATTTCAGCTATTGCCAGAGATGAGAATGTTCTTGTATGTGCCAAAACCGGTTCAGGAAAAACCCTTGTAGGTGAATATCAAATCTATCAATCACTAAATAAAGAGAAGCGTGTATTCTACACGACACCTATTAAATCCCTCTCAAATCAAAAATTCTATGACTTGAAGAAACTCTTTAAAGACGCATCAGTCGGCATTATGACAGGTGATATTAAGTTTCGCCCAGACGCACAGATTGTTATTATGACAACCGAGATTCTACGCAATCTTCTTTATAAGAAAGGTAGTACTACTGAACATGTTGGACTAACTGCTTCTATTTCAATGGATAATCTAGACGCGGTTATATTTGATGAGTGCCATTATATTAATGACAAAGACCGCGGAAAAGTCTGGGAGGAGACTATGATTTTACTGCCTCCCCAAATAAATCTTGTTATGTTATCCGCTACGCTAGATCGTCCTGACTATTTCGCAAACTGGCTAGGTGTACTTAAACAAAAGCCAATTAATCTCATTGAAACCGCTTACCGAATTGTGCCACTAACACATAATTTACTTGATAGTAACTATAAATTAGTGACATTGATGGACGCAAAAGAAATATACTATGAACGTATATATACTGACTGGCTAAGAACTAGAAGTGGTATACAGGATGATCAAAAGGCGTTTAAAAAGAAAGTGGTAGAGGCTCGTCGTCAAGGAGTTGAGGGGAGCATAGCGGGAAAAGTTCATATTCACAATTTTGTTCACCAAATGAATACTGCCATTAAAATGCTTGAAAAAGAGGAGCTGCTTCCAGCTCTATTCTTTGTTCTCAGTCGCAAACAATGCGAAGCCTACGCAGATAAAGTTGATGGAACTTTGCTATCATCGGGTGAAATTGCCACTGTAAAGCACATTATTTCATTCCATCTTCATCGGCATATGAAAGAATTAGAGAAAGTTCCTCAATACTATCAGATTTATGACCTACTGTGTCGTGGTATAGCATTTCATCATAGTGGACTTTTGCCGCTTTTAAAAGAGATTATTGAGATTCTATTCTCAAAGGGATTTGTGAAAATGATGTTCTGTACAGAGACATTCGCAGTTGGGCTAAATATGCCGACTAAAACTGTCCTATTCTCAGGATTCAAAAAATATGATGATCAAACTGGCGGAATGCGTATGCTACGTACAGATGAATATATTCAAATGGCGGGTCGCGCAGGTCGCAGAGGAAAAGATGACAAAGGTGTTGTAATTTATCTTCCAGATCATGAACCGGTTGAACCGAGCGAAATGAAGAGTATGATGAAGGGTTCTAAGCCGCCGATTCTAAGTCGGATGGACTTTCATTATGATTTCATTCTTAAAACAATTCAGTCATCACATGACGATACTAGTAATAAGGAGGATGACTCTGTAAAGCCAATAAAATGGCTAAGTATTATGGAGCAAAGTTACTGGTTTCAGCAACGCCAGAATCAGATTAAATCTACTAAGCAGGATCTAGAGATTACTCAAAAGAAAATCAACGAAATTACACTAGACGATGCTACATATAATGAGTGTCATAAGAGAGCCCAATTGGAGCAAAAGATTAAGCAAACAGTTAATGCCGAGCGTAAAGAAGTTCAGAGGCAGCTTGATACTATTAAGAATAAGCAGTTTGGTCCACGCTGGACTACTGCTCTAGCTAATTATACTCTTCTTCAAAAACTTAAAAAAGAGTTTGAAGAACTTACACAAATCTTAACTACTTTGGAGGCCCATGAAGAGAGTATTCAACCCGTTGCCGATTTCCTTTTCGGAATCGGTTATCTCAAGAATAATAATCCCATGACCTTCAAAAATGGAGACCTAACACTAAAAGGTATTCTAGCAACTGAAGTAAATGAAGGACATCAAATCCTTATGACCGAGCTATATACAAGAGAACTATTTCATAATATGAGCGGCGATGATATTGCGACAACGCTCGCATGCTTTCTGGAGGAGAAGGAAACGGAAGATAGTCCATCGTTTGGAGAGCTAAATATTTCATTAGATGTTTACAATACACTTGTATCTATTAAGAAAATGGCTCAAGAATACCAGGAAATAGAGGACAAAGTTGGATATCAAGTATATGATTATTGGAAGATTTCAACACAGCTAATTGAGCCTATGAGACGATGGATTGAGGGCGAGAATGCGTCAATAATCTGTCAGGAACATGGACTATTTGAGGGAAACTTTATTAGGGCAGTTATGAAAATGTCAAACATGCTTGACGAGGTTTTAGCAATGGCTACATATTGTCAACATACGGAACAAATTAGTAAAATTATGGAAGTACGTGAGAAAATGATTCGTGATATTGTGATTTCGGATAGTTTGTATCTACATCTTTAGACTATATACTTATGTTTAGTAGGTAACTTTTATAGAATATTATAAAATAATATTATAAAACTAATATAGTTTAAAGACATATTATTTATAGTTAATATATAATGAATAATACTAAAACTACTTTATTAACAAATATTTTTAATGAAGAATATTTATTACCTTTTTGGTTAAATCATCATAAGGATATGTTTGATGAAATTATAATTATTGATTATAATAGTACAGATAAATCTGTTGAAATATGTAAAAGTATTTGTCCTAAATGTACAATTATAAAAACACGAAATTCACATTTTGATGCTGAAGAAATAGATAAAGAATTTATGGATATTGAAAATAATATAGAAGGGATAAAAATTGTATTAAATACTACTGAATTTTTATTTTGTGAAAAATCAATAAAAGATTTATTTATGAATAATACACAACCATGTTCATATGCTATTACATGTATAAGTCCATATTCAAAGAACACATATAATATAAATAATAATTATGAATTATTTAGTAATTTATTAAACGATGATATTGTTTTTCATAATGATAGATGGACACGACAAATACATACTTTTCCTAATGGAAATTATAATGTTGGAAGACATAGCACATGTAATGAATCTTTTCCAACAAGTATGGCACATATTATTTGGCTTGGTTATTATCCTATGAATAATAATTTATTAAAAAGAAAATTACAAATACAACAAAATATACCGCAAAGAGATAAAGACAGGGGATATGGTTTTCAACATTTGTTTAGTAAAGATATAATTTTAAATATTAATAATGAAAAATGTAACTCTGGTTCATCACTTAAAGATATTAATTTACCATTATATAATATATTAAATCAGAAATATAAGAACAAAACATTTATTGTAACAGGTGGATGTGGATTTATAGGTTCTCACATGGTAGATAAATTAATTTCTCTAGGATATACAGTAATTGTATTAGATAATCTATTAAGTGGAAATCTTGAAAACTTAAATAAAGCAGCTATATTTGAAAATATTGATATTACTAATTATAATTTATTACAAAATGTTATAGATAAATATCATAATATAGATGGAATTTTTCATTATGCAGCAATAGCAAGAACTCCTTGGTGTATTGAAGATCCAATTTTGTGTTATAATGTAAATGTAATGGGGACTATTAATATTTTAGAAGTTGCTAGGAAAAAAAATATTAAACGAGTTGTATTATCATCATCAAATGTTGTATATGCGTTTTTAACACCATATAGGACATCAAAAGAAGCACTTGAAGGATTAGCATTGTCTTATAATAAGATGTACAATATGTCTGTAATAGCATTAAGATATTCAAATGTATATGGTAAAAGACAGAGTGAAAATGGTCCATCACCAAATGTGTTTGCTGCATTACGAAAATCAAAAAAAGAATTAGGAAAACTTATAATTACAGGGGATGGTACACAAACAAGAAATTATACACATGTAAGTGATATTGTTAATGGAAATTTATTATCTATGTTTAATGATTATTGTGGTGTAATTGATTTATGTACTGGTAAAAGTATTCCATTAAACTATGCTGCTAAATTTTTTGACTGTCCCATTAAATATGTTGATGAGCGTCCAGGTGATATAAAACATATAATACAATCACCAGATGAGGCGTATAATATTTTAGGTTGGAAGGCATTAACAGAGTTAGAAGATGGTATAATTGATGTTTTATAAAATAGTATATAGAATTAATATATAATAAAAGTGTAAAATATTAAAGTAGCATACGGACCAGGTTAATAAAATTATGGAAGTGCGTGAGAAAATGATTCGTGATATTGTGATTTTGGATAGTTTGTATCTACATCTTTAGATGTATTTAATAATCTTATTATGTGAATACGATTATGAATACGGTATTAATTAGTATATATAAAATAAATGCGTTTTTTATTAATATATGTAATATATATTTAATATATAATGGAAAAATATAAAAATCTTATTGATACATCATTAAAGAATGCTGAAAATAATATTTCAAAAATTACAACGGATATTATTAATATGGAAGGTATGACTGGAACAAAAACAAGACATTTTTATAATAATTTACTAAATACAGAAGACGCAAGATATTTAGAAATAGGAACTTGGAAAGGTAGTTCTGTATGTTCTGCTATGTATGGAAATAAAGCAAAAGTTGTATGTATAGATAACTGGAGTGAATTTGGAGGACCTAATACAGATTTTGGAGAACCTAAATTAGATTTTTTAATAAATTTTGAAAAGTTTAAAGGAGAAAATGACGCCAATTTTATTGAGAATGATTGCTTTAAGATAGATGTATCATTATTACCAAAATTTAATATGTATATGTATGATGGAAATCATACAGTTGAAAGTCATGTTAAGTCATTAATACATTACTATGATTGTTTAGATGATATATTTATTTTTATAGTAGATGATTGGAATTGTAAAGCAGTTAGAGATGGAACCATTGATTCTATTCAAAAATTAAAACTAAAAGTATTATATGAAAAAGAAATAAGATTAACTCTTGATGATTCACATACACTTCAGCCAGAAGCAAAAGATACTTGGTGGAATGGAATGTATATTGTTATTTTACAAAAATAAAATTGAGTTTAAAGTAAAAACACATACATAATTCAAATGAATTCATGGTATGAATTGGAAATTCTAGTTTTAGAACCAGAACAGGGAGGAACAGATGTAACAGAAGTAAGAGAGAAGGCCAATTTTTATAAAGATGAATATGACCGCTCGGATTCAAATGCGGGATTTGATTTACATTCGTCCAGTAATGTAACCATAGAGCAAACACCTCAATTTGTTCCATTTGGTATAATCGCCAGACTTCTAAAAGTTCAACGAATGAATAGGGGGGAATCAAACGATTTTTTAAAGACAGATAGTCATTTTTGGTTGATGCCTCGTTCATCCATCTTTAAAACGGGTCTAATAATGGCAAATTCCACTGGTATTATTGATAAAAGCTATAGAGGTGAACTGAAGGCACCTGTATGGTCAATGACGGCAAAATCTACTGTAACTTGCGGTGATAGATTATTTCAAATTGTAGCTCCTGATATGGGCTGGATTCGCAATGTTCGTATTGTAAGTGCTCTACCAGACTCTGATAGAGGAGCGGGCGGATTTGGTTCTACAGGTAAATAATTATATCTTGCTAGCAATCTAAACATATTTTAATATAATTTGTTTAGAATGTCTAATGATATTAGAGAATATACTACTAACAAATATGTCGTTGATGATGATATTGAGAGACATATATTACACGATGTCACAATAAAAGATTCAATTGTGACTCATCGTGGAACTAAGATAGAAATGGTAGTCAGACCCGATTGGGGTTTAGCATGCTACATGGATAATTCAATTCAAAGCGCTGTAATTGATGAACGAATTTATCACGAATCCCTTGTACATCCAGTTATGCTGAGTGTAACTGAACGAAGACGCGTAATGATTATTGGGGGCGGTGAGGGTGCTACAGCGAGAGAGGTTCTAAAATGGCCAGGTGTTTTTCATGTTGATATGTATGATTGGGACGAAGACGTTATAAAACTATTTAAAAAGAAATATCCACAGTGGGCTAATGGGGCATGGAATGATCCACGGCTACATATTCATTTTGAAGATATATTTGAGGCTATTAAGACACCTCCTGTAGTATATAACAGATATGATGTAATTATTATTGATTTATTTGAGCCATGTGAAGAAAACTATGCTCAATGGGCAACATTAATTAATTTGCTTCATGCCTGGATATCAATTGATGGTTCTATAGTAATTTACGCGGGTATGAGATATATTGAAAAACCAAGCCCATACAAAAAAATAATTGAAATAATTAATTCCAGACCAGTACAAGTATTAAAGGACTTTAGTTTTAATAAAGAAGTTGTACCGTATAAAGTTTATATCCCATCATTTACAGGAGAAAGCGTATTCCTGCTTTTAAAGAATCATTTTCTGGCATATAATTTTCATTTTGAAGAGGCAGAAAAAATTAAGTCGCATGTTACACAGGATGTATGGAATTCATATAAAACATTTAATTGGTAGAAGCAGAAGGAACTACCCATGGAGTATATGTAACTATTGTCGGATTAGTCATTTCTATGTCATCAACTGTAATACTTTCTTGTAAAAGGCAATCTACACTTCGTGGACCTAATTCACGAGTAGCAATTAGTTCCTGTGAAGCAGTTGGTTCCTGCGAATCAATAGGCCGAAAAAACTGGTTATCTATTTCTTCTCGGGCTTTCATAAGGTCACTAAGTCTTTTTTGATTTTCATTATATAATTCTAAATTAGATGGCTTATCAGATTGAGTCGTAAGTCTAGATTTTCTTTTTAATGCGCATTCAAAGCGATTACCACCACAGCTCATTTTTTATAACCTATAATTTAATTTCCAAATAATAACCTAAAATTTGATTATTCTATATCTTTTAGATATATTGTAATAAAATGAATAATCAGAGTAAAGCTAATAAATTACTTGAAGGCATGCTTGGTGTAGAACAGCTTCAGGAGAAACCACAAGGTATTCGTGGTATTTTACAAACTAAAAACTATTCGGACTTTATTATTCTAAGTGACGGAGGCGATGAAATACTCCGATTTTCTGGGGCTAAACTGGCAAATAAATGTCTTCCAGGAGACCATGTTTTCTGGAATGAAGGAAAATGCCATCTTGAACTTCATGATTCACATCCTCCAATTGTTGGAACATT